>Ga0325414_1001660_pt1 | contig 21817 bp, 10 predicted proteins | sample PopdelMetagenome_8_FD_206183 | JGI IMG/M metagenome (GOLD analysis project Ga0325414, IMG submission 206183) | Populus deltoides microbial communities from Bellville, Georgia, United States - Leaf-PdKOR-R3 | ecosystem: Host-associated > Plants > Phyllosphere > Phylloplane/Leaf | place: USA... | reverse complement strand
TTGTAACATTTATTGATGATTGCACCCGAATGACTTGGGTTTACCTTCTTAAAAGAAAATCTGATGTGAGTCATATCCTTCCAAACTTTACAAATATGATAAGGAATCAATTTGGGGTTAGCATTAAGGGTTTTAGAACTGATAATGCTAGGGACTACTTTAATCAGATTTTATCATCATACTTTGAAAAAGAAGGGATTATTCATCAATCATCTTGTGTTAATACTCCCCAACAAAATGGGTTGGCAGAAAGAAAAAATAGACATCTCCTTGAGACTACTCGAGCTCTACTTTTCCAGCATCAAGTTCCAAAAAATTATTGGGGAGAAGCAGTTTTAACCTCTACGTATTTGATAAATCGAATACCTTCAAGAGTTATTGGTTTCAAAAGTCCTTTAAACTATTTGTCAGAATTCTTTCCAAAGAATAATTTTTATTCTAAAATTCCCCCAAGGATCTTTGGGTGTGTCACCTATGTTCACATTCATAAACATCAACGAGACAAACTTGATGCTAGAGCTCTTAAGTGTGTTTTCATAGGATATTCTATCACACAAAAAGGTTACAAATGTTATCATCCATCTTCAAAGAGATTACTTATGTCAAAGGATGTAAGTTTTAATGAAAATCAGTCTTTCTTCAACAAATCTTCTCTTCAGGGGGAGGAAAACAACACAGAAGATAAGACTAACAATGACTTTGACATTTTTTCATTCCAAATCCCATCTAGGCAGCAATCATCTCCCATTTCACCATCCTGTGAGTCTCCAAATATTACTCTGCAAGGAGAAACTACTGCTGACAGACCTCTTCAGGTATATAGAAGAAGGATACAACCTGATTTGACTCTCTTGCAAGCCCAAGAATCCGAGCCAGAGCAAGGTAATGAACTTTCTCATTCATCTTTACCTATTCCTGACCTTGATCAGCCAATTGCTATTAGAAAAGGAAGAAGAGAATGCACTAAGAATTCCTTATATCCTATAGTTAATTTTATGTCATTTCAAAAGTTCTCACCATCACACAAAGCCTTTCTCTAAAAAATAAACACCATACCTATCCCAAAAAACTTATATGAGGCTCTAGGAAATGAGAATTGGAAAACTGCCATGAGAGAAGAGATGAATGCACTAGAGAGGAATCAAACATGGGAAATAGTTGAGTTACCAAAAGAGAAGAAAACAGTAGGGTGTAAGTGGGTTTATGCCCTGAAATATAAAGCTGATGGCAGCCTAGAAAGGTATAAAGCCAGGCTAGTTGCAAAAGGATTTACACAAACATTTGGGATAGACTATCAAGAGACATTTGCTCCAGTTGCTAAGATGAACACCATTCGAATTCTATTTTCTTTATCTGCTAATCTTGGATGGTGTATGCAGCAATATGATGTTAAGAATGCCTTCTTACATGGAGAGTTGGAAGAAGAAGTTTATATGGATCCACCACCAGGATTCAGTCACTCCCTTCTTCCCAACCAGGTCTGCAGACTAAAGAGGGCACTCTATGGCTTAAAACAGTCTCCTAGAGCCTGGTTTGAAAGGTTCACTAAAGCCATGGTTTTTATGGGATATCGGCAAAGCCAAGGAGATCATACGTTGTTCATCAAACACTCCATTTCAAGGGGAGTTACTATACTGATTGTTTATGTTGATGACATTATAATAATAGGTGATGACTTTGTGGAAAGAGATAAGTTGAGAAAGAGACTTTCAGCAGAATTTGAAATCAAGGAATTGGGGAAGTTGAAATACTTTCTTGGCATAGGAGTGGCACATTCAGAAAAGGGGATTTTTATCTCTCAACAGAAGTATATTCTTGACCTTCTAAAGGAAACAGGAATGGTTGACTGCAGACCATGTGAAACACCTATTGATCTAAAGCACAGACTTGAGAATGATGAGGAAGGAGCTACAACTGACAAGGGTCAATACCAAAGGTTAGTTGGTAAGTTGATCTACTTAGCTCACACTCGTCCAGACATTGCTTATGCCGTGAGTGTGGTGAGTCAATTTATGCACAACCCGAAAGATTCACATCTCCAGGCAGTGTATAGACTCCTTAGATACTTGAAGTCTACTCCTGGAAAAGGAATTTTGTATAAAAATCATGGGAATTTGAACCTTGAATGCTATACAGATGCAGACTATGCTGGTGCATTAACAGATAGAAGATCAACATCAGGAAATTGTACTCTACTGGGAGGAAATCTTGTGACATGGAGAAGCAAAAAAAAAAATGTTGTGTCAAGATCAAGTGCAGAAGCAGAATTCAAATCAATGGCCCTTGGAATTTGTGAGTTACAATGGACGAAGATTATCCTAGAAGATTTAAGAATCAAATGGGATGAACCAATGAAGTTGTACTGTGACAATAAGTTTGCCATTGCAATAGCACACAATCCAGTACAACATGATAGAACTAAACATGTGGAGGTAGACAGACATTTCATCAAAGAAAAGTTAGAGAGTGGATTGATATGCACTCCTTATGTGCCTACCGGGGAACAACTTGCTGATATATTTACTAAAGGTGTTCAGAATCCTGTGTTCAAAAACACCTTGGACAAGCTGGGAATGAAAGATCTCTTCCATCCAGCTTGAGGGGGAGTGTTGAAGATTCTGAAGTAATTAAGGCAGATTTCAAGCTGATTTGTAGAGAGTAAAAACAGAAAATCAGATATCTTTTCCTATAAATCAGAACCTAGCAATAATACCTATTTATGTATAGTTAATAGCTGTCCTAATATAGATATGTAGATGCTGTATATATTCAAGAATTCATTATGAAATAAAGTGAGAAGTCAGAATTTAACAACTCTCCATACAAATTATTTATGCACTCCATCGAACCCAAACTAAATTATTCCATACCAAAACACCCATTTGTTTAAATGATAGATTAACACTGCTGGAGTTTTTAAGTTACCAAGCTAAATACACTTTGAGAGAAGAGTTAAAAAAAAAAAAAAAAAAAAAAACCCTAATTTCAACTTTTAGTAAAGGAGGTCTCTTAAATACACATAAGAGAAGTCAACATGGTTTCCTATCCTTCCAAAAGTGGTTGGATCTTTACCCAAGATCAAGTCGTTTCCTCTAAATTCAGTTGTGAGATGAGAGGATATTATTATACCACACGACCATCTTCTTGGTCTTTGCTATCAAAGTTACAGGGCAGTTAAGGCATGCATATCAAAATCCATCAAATCAATCTTATGAAGCTAGAAAACTAAAACTCTTGACATACTGTAAAGACATAAAGTACTGAGGAAACAAAATATCAGGGAGAGTGAGCACAAACCTTTTTGATCTTGCAAAAATGGGAAAGGGAAGATTAAATTAGAAATTTGTCTACAGTAAAGTAGGTTACCGAAGGGTAGTTCAGTCCAATACATTTAAGTATTTTAATGAAAAAATGATAGCTCACTTTTTGGGTTTGATAGGTACATATGAATTTAAGTTGGAAAAATTATTAGGTGAGCTTGTTCATGCCATGGACCAACCAATTATGGAAGGACATATCATCTTATTTGGCCACATCACCAACTTTAAAATAAACGAACAATAAATATGGCTATAAAGAAAAAATAAAGAAATATTTCTCATTGTTAAGAAGAAATTAGAAAAATGATTATTTCCCTTTCATGGTTAGTTCATTGATATGATCCAAGAAAAGGTTAGAGAAAATTTGGATTTTAGTGTAATTGTATCTATTGTCCAATTTTAACGCTCTTGAGCATAACTCTCAATCAGACCGTCGGATCGGGCTGGAATTTTACTAGGAGTTTCCACACATGATGTTCCACATCGGGTTAAAATTTCAGGTCAATCGGAATTCGATAAGGTCTTACGATACAAATCAATAGATGCATACGAATTTTGTTATTTGTTGCCTTTTGACTTGTGAACTTTTTATTTGAAGATGATTCATTTCCTCGTAACACAAGAATATTCAGCGGCTTATTTTTGAGAATTTTTTAGTTCTACAAGAATCTTTAATGGGTAACATCATAGTTTTCAAGTGTGGCAAAGATTCCTTTATATTCCAAAATCTTTTCTTACAAGAATTCCTTCTTTATCCTAACTACATAAGGAAATGAGTGTTGAAATATTTAATGGTAGATTACTTTTTGGGTTGAATTATTTCTATGTATTAAGCTGAATTATTTTCAGGTTTTATTTTTTATTTTATTTCATTATTTGGATATTTATATTCAGTTTAGGGCTTGTGTTTTAGTTTTGATCCAAAATTAATGTTTTAAACTATTTTAGGCATTAGACTTGTGTTAGTTGATTATTAGCTTGGATCAATTGATTTACAACCCAATAAGAGTCTATTATGATTATTTCGGAGGACTATACATTATTTTCTTTGCTACAAAAGTCAACAGCCATAATGTTTTGAATAAAGTTGTGTTTTGCGTGATGCAACCTTTTTTCTTTGTTAGGACAAAGATCAACAACTGACTTATCAAGATACAACCGACCTTGTGGCGTATTTGTATACTTCGGGTTCTTGTTTCGCTATAAACAACGGATCCAAGTTCTTTTCCACTACCTTTGGTTCTTAGGTACAGGTTATCTCTGGGTTAGGTTTCTATCTAAACCTGAATTTCAGCTTTCTTGGGTTGTTTATCTACGTTGTTGTAGGTTTATGGATCTTTATATCCATGGTTTTTCTTTTTTTTTGTCTTGTTTTGAGTCAGTTTTATTCTCTCTTCTTTCAATATTGTATAGTTTTGTGTTAAGGATCATTTGAAGAAAAAAAAAGTCCAACATTTAATTCTATCTAGAATATCTATTTAGAGTAAAAAAAAAATTAAGAAATTAACAAGATTGCAAATTTTGGTTTATAGAGGGAGATTCATTCGGGTAAGTAAATTGAAGTTTTCGAGTTTGGTGTTAAAATTAGTATGGTACCTATAGTTTCAAATTCAAAATTTAAGGTTAGAATTCCTATTCCATAATGTTTTCATATCATATATTGCTTTTCTTTCATCTCTTTTTTGTATTTATGTCATGTATTTACCAAGAGAAAGGGAACGAATAAAGGTTTTTGCTCAAGAAAGCAAAGACATCTCGTATGTTTGGGGTTTTAAAGCAAGAATTTGTTAAGTTACAAGAACTATTCTACGAATGCCAAGCTTCAGAGATAGGAGCAACAACATCGAAGGAATGAAAGACGATAGAGAAGGATGCAATTTTCATAGAAAGTTGTTAGAAGCAAGTGTTGACAAGAAAAGAGCTTTAAAAACTTAAACAAAAGTCCTATAAACATCCATTATACCTATTGGTGATTTGAGGATGAATCATCTTGAAGAGAGGGAATGATATAATCCAAGAAAAGGTTGAACAAGAAAATTTGGATTATAACGTAATTATGTCTACTGTCCAGTTTTACGCTATCAAACATAACTCTCGATTCGATTATTGGATCAAGCTGAAATTTTACCAGGAGTTTCCAGAAATATTGTTGTATATTGGTTAAAAATTCCATATCAATCGAAGTTTGGTAAGGTCTTGCAATACATATCAATAAATGCAATGCGAATTTTGTTATTTATTATCTTTTAATTTGTGAACTTCCTATTTGTAGAGGATTTTTTTTCTCGCAAGGATATTCAGTAACTTATTTTTTTTTAGTTTCGTAATTTTACAAGAATCTTTAATAGCCAGCATCATAATTTCTAATTGTGGCAAGAATTCATTCATATTTCAAAATCTTTTTTTCTTACAAAGATTCCATATTTATCCTAACTACACAAGAAAAGAAGGGTTTGAGTATTTAATGGTAGATTACTTTTTGGTTGAATTATTTCTTTGTATTACTCTGAATTGTTTTAAGATTTTATTTGTTGTTTTATTTTATTATTTGGATATTTACATTCAATTTAGGACTTGTGTTTTAGTTTGAGTTTGTTCTGACCCAAAATCAATGTTTTATAATTGTTTTATAATTGTTTTAGGCATTAGGCTTGTGTCTGCTAATTATTAGCTTGAGTCTGTTGGTTTGCAACCCAATAAGAGTTCATTATAGTTATTAAGGAGGACTATATATTGTTTTATTTTTGCTACAAAAATTCAACAGCCATAATGTTTTAAATAAACTTGTGTTTTACGCGATGCAACACTTTTCTTTTTGCTGAGACAGAACAAATTTGACTTATCAAGGTATAACTGACTTTGTGGCGTCTTCAAATACTTCGGGTTCTTGATTCTCTATAATTAACGGGTCTAAGTTCAATCTTCAATACCTTTGGTTTTTTGATACAAGGTTATCTCTGGGTCAAGGTTTATCTATCACAAACTTGATTTCAACTTTCTTAGGTTGTTTATCCACTTCATTATGAGTTTCTGGATATTTATACTCATGAGGTTCGCATCATCCATAGCCTCACATAGTGAACCATGTTCATTTAATAATTACCTCCTGCATGAACACAATGATCTAAAACAAATTTATCAACTAATTACAAGTTTTAGCAGCAAGACTTCAAGATAACAGCAATAAAAATATATACAAATCCAACTAATAAATTCTCGTAAAAAGATAGCTTTGGGCAATTAATTCAAGTTTGCAATTAAGGGCATGCAACATGAGCAATTGGCAAACACAGATTATACTCTCATTAATGCAGGCAGATAATAAAAAGCGCATGTTGAAGAGAAATAATCACATCCAGAGACAGGTCACGGAAATATGGACTTTGTGTGGTTTATGTAGCTGCTTTGTAAAATATTTACCTGCTGAAGCATCATCAAATACAAGATTAAGTGATTGGCAGTCCAAGAAATATTGTTCGGCCAATGACCTGAAATCAACGGTAGGTTCAACTGATTTGATTCGAGGAAAGCGCAATGGTGAAGAAATTGAAATGGAAGAAGGACCGTTGAGCAAGGAATCAGGCTCGCATAAACAGCCAGGCATTCCAACTAAGTCAACTAGATACTCCCTGAAATGAATTAAATGTACTTTGTTAGATGTTACTCACAAACTGTACCTATAATTATGAAATATGCAGAGCCTAGAGTCCCAGACTGCCAAAAAAATCTAGACTGCATCATTAATAAAAAAATGACCCAATTGTAGTGTTAGGGAATAATATAAATCATATCTTAGAACCTTACCTAACAGTTTAAGCTATTGGGTTGAGATAGTTCTGACAAGCGGTCATGAGTTCGAATCTCACCATCTCCATTTATTTGATAAAAATTAAACACAAGATAGTGTGGGTCTATGCAAGTTTCAAGTTCAAAGGGCTTTCATTTAAGGGGATGTATTAGAGAATAATATAAATTATATCTTAGAACTTTACCTTAATCTATTAGGTTAAGATGGTTCTTTGACATGTAGCACACCAAGGAAGAAAGGAGAGAAAATAAACCACAACAATCAACTGGCAACTGGAATCTAACATTTATTGATATAAACTACTTTGTTTAGCTTTACTCGAGGTATGCATTACGTTGAATTTGTATGCAATGTGTCTACTTCTGTAAATCTTAAAAAAAATCTTCTCCAATGTTGTTAACAAGTAACAAGGATGAACATTAAAATAGATCTTAGAAGAAGCAAGGTTATGTTCACAAGAAAGAAAAGGAGAAAAGGAAGAATCTACAACAATGAGAGGATGTCAATAACTCTGAATAAACCAACTAAACTTTGATTCATTTAATTTCACACTTAAACCAACTAAACAATGTTGGATAAATTGTTGAATTGGCAACAAATAATAACAGAAAGATACCACGATGATTGGCAAAAAAAATACCTGTCAAGCTCGAACTGAACAAGACAGGAGGAAGCATCATCTCTTTTACAATATTTACAGCCCTTTGCAATTCGACATGGCAAATCAATAGTGTCAGCTAACACCTACATAAATAATATAAGTTAGCATCAATCCCTCTCTGCTACCAAGAAAAACAATAAACAGATTCACAATCAGGACTCTTTAGTGAGGGGGTTGAGAAATGTTCTTCATCATACTTGTTATCAATTTTAAAATACTGCAACTCCAGCAAAAGTTGCAAGCAAAATGCTAGTTAATTGTTGAAAACAAAAATAGAAATCACTGCATAAAAATATGAAAGGCCTTCTTACCTTGAATAGTAAAGCTCTATGACTACATAGACCACTGGATAGGCTGCCTATTGGAACCACAACAGATCCTAAGCAATCTTTTAGATCATCACTGCATTCCTTCCAGATGGAAACGAAATCATCTTCTCGTCTGCTGGCTGACCCCCTTATGATAGCAATAAGATCACGATGAACAAAGTATTGTATAAAAAGCTACCTCTTAGACTTTTGCATGAATAAAGACTGGAACTCACCCCATCCGATTGCAAACAAGCTTTGCCAGCTGATCAACTACCTCTTTTGTTGTTACACAGCTACAAGAAATGCTATGGACCCTATTCTGGAGTTCCTTTAAGCATGGATCACTACGTTGATCAATCAAAACCACTTCCATTGAAGAATCAGCATTGGGATCAACAGACTTTAGTGATTCAATTGATGGAATACGGCCATTCTCTTGCAAATCAGTGCACACAGTCCACACATACGGATCCATTCCATGTATTAGGTAAAATCCATCGGGAATTTTGTCTAAATATGATAAGCATCCACTCACCTGATGTGCACTACACTAATAAGTTGCATCTTTTAACGGTGAATTCCAATAAGCTAGTTTTGTTATTATGCTACAGGAGGAACCAATTAAAGAGTGGAGCTGTGACTATTTGACATTTCCATTCGCTGTACTAAAATGAAGAGACGTGTACAGTCTTATTATGCTAGGCCAGATGCTAATACGCAAAACCACCAATAAGTGGAATGAAAGTTTCGGAAACTGGATCACACATCCACCTCGAGGTTACTTTGGACTTTCAGCCTCTAGTGCACCCATATACACAGGGAAAATAACTATGCTAATCTACAAAGCATGACATGCAAACAACAGATAACCTAAAGAAGTTTTGATTTAATAAATTACACTAACCCTCACCCTTTTTCCTAATGATTAAGGTTAAAGTTGGTAGTAGAGTAGGCTAGCACCAATAGACCCACTCATAAATGGTACCTCTCCCCTCTTTCATTTCGCAGTAAAATGTCTATGGGGCCCACCATATCATCCATCTGCATTCCATCCATCCTAGAGTGAAAAATAAGCTTCACTTTAGCAGCTAAAATGAAGACAATCTTGGCTTCCCTCCAGTGACACAACATAATTCTATGTCTGAGTTTCAATCCACTAAAAGCTAAAGTTAGAAGAAACCTACTTGGATTGCAGCAAGAATGACCGTAAAGCGAAAAGGGCTGTCTACTTAGTTCCTACAAGGTTAGTGTACAGTATGGTTCCGAGTAGCAAGTTCAATCCACAAATACAAATTGAGGAGAATTAATAAGACTGAATTAGAGGGATTGCATGCAATCATCCACCTAGAGCAAAAGGGACTTTGCAGGAGGGCTAATCAAGAAAGGGTTGTCTCATCAACTAGGAAAGTATGGCAGCTTCTCATGTCCACATGTATATTTCTTCATTTGACACATCGAATCACTTTTATAGCTTTAGTTTTGATCCAGGCTCACGATAGAGAACTACGGTTTTGTTATGGGCAGACCAGAAAATGATTAAAAACTTCATTCTTCCCCAAATTATCCCAAACAACACCTCTTGTCTTCGACATATTCTAACCTCTAGCTTGCATATTATTAGTTCATTTTCAATGCACAATTGATTAGAATAGATTTCAAACATTAGTTATCAACTAAATCAATTTTCCCTCGTCTCGTCACCCAAACTATGTAAAATAATCTAATCCATAAGTAAGAGCTCGAGGTCAACATTTCTACGAATATATTTTTATTATTATTATTTGAAAAAAAAAACAATAAATTAGCAAGCATACCCAAAATCGATGAGACAAGGCCTCTGGCGAGTTAGAGGTACAGGAGCGCAACGCTGATTCAGCCGGAAAAGAATCGAGAAAATTAGGATCATCAGCACAGGTGGCCTCGGACGACAATCTCAAAGCCAAAGCCAACTGTAACTGATAACTTTCTTCAGTTTGCTGCGCCCAACTCTTCCCAGAGGATCCATTAGAGGGGAGTCTGGCCGCCGTCATAAAATTCCCATCCTCATACCCATACGCCTGATCAATCTCATTTACTCCACCGGTTGACAGAGTAGTCGGCGGGTAATACTCTCCTGATAAGGAACTCTCTCCGAAACTACTCCAACTCGATTGCCTTTGCAAACCGATCGCTGCTGACGATGAAGAATACAAACCAGTTCGATTACTGTTTCCTCCCATTATTCTATGATCAGGCTCCCAATCCACGAAGATTCTCTCTTGCTGCTTTATTATTAGTTTGTTATTTTTTGAGTCACCAGAGAGAGACGACGACTCGTAGTATGGCGGCGGTGCTTGCTGTTGCTCCTCTGCCTGCTGGCTAAGGAGAGTGTAGTTGTTGGATCTTCGACCGGGCATTTCCATGGAGATTCCTTTTATTTATTTATTTCTCTTTCGAGGTTAAAAGAGAGTAAAAACCACCATCTTAGAGAGAGAGAGAGACTAACTTCAAAGTCTGGTACAGGTGAACTGAACCTCTACTATTTTTCCTCTTTCAATCTCTCTCTCTAGAACTCCATTGTTGGAGAGAGAAAGCAAAGTGGTGTGGTTTATTTAGTGGCATAATTGTAATTATGTTATAGGATTTCAATTTTTGAACGCATATATTAATGTTTAATATTAAGTAAATTATTACTATTTTAATTTCTTGATATTAAATTAAAAAAAATCTAAAATGAAGGGTGGTGTTCAACATTATAAAACATTATTCATACCACAGTACAATATAAACTCAAAGATTTTTTCATTTTAATCATTTAAATTTTTATTTTTTTATTTAGTTCTTTAATTGTGATATCTAATTTCTTTTTATTTGTTGACTAGGAGATAAAATTAAAAGAATGAGGATTAATGTGAAAAAAAACACCGAAAATAGATGATGTGTTTGAAGTTAGCGCTAAAAGTTCAATTTGATCCTCTGATTTCTAAAATTATACCTTTTGGTCCTTTAATTTTTTTTAAATTCAATTTTGAATCAAGATTTTATTTTTATTATTTTTCAATCACTGATTTGTGAGACGAGATAGAAAGCATCATTGGATTCCACGTGTTAAGAAAGAAAGTTGTTGTTTTCACCAATTCTGACTACCAAAATAGTTGATATCGGTGTTCACAAATTTCATTTGTTAAAAAACGTTTGGTGTTGATTGTTTAAAATCTCAATGTTTTTTAAGAAGTATATCTAAATTGATAAATTAGTAAAGATATCCTCAGGGGGTTTATAAAATATTCTTTTTAAAAAATGGATTAGAAAATAAATTAGTAAAAAAAAATTGGCTTGATTTTCTACCACCATAGTGGTGGATAGAATTTAGGCAAACAAATAACATGTTGTTTGTATCAACAGGTGATGTATTGTTTGATTTTTTCAGGTTGTTCACCCCTTAAAAGGAATTAAAAAAACAAATATGTCAAGCCTTGGTGTGTAAGGTCTGCCCATCTAAGCTCTTTTTAGAACTTTTTCTTAATAATTTTGTTAATAGATCCGGTTAAGTTCATGATCTGGATTATAGGTTCAACGGGTTTAGCTACAACGTTCAAGCTTTTTTTTTGTTGTTGTTTAATGTAATTTTTTATCCCTTAATTTAACCATTTGTTATCAATAATCTTTTTTTTATTGCTTAACTTGAAATTAAAAAAAAATCAATTTCACCCTTGCTCCTTTGCAATCATTTAGCATAAAAAAATTATGTCTACTTATGTTATCTGAAGGGTTTTTTCTACAACAGAAAGTATTGTCTACTTAGGAGTTTGACGCCAACATGCGTTGCCCTGAGAGAAATGGCTTGACAAGATTATTCTAGTAACGCCAAAGAAGACAACCATCGGATCATAAAGGAGGTTGCACACTCATCCTCAATTTCCACGGCCACCTTAAAAACTAGCGTGTGAAATGCACTCTTTAGGTAGTTTTTTTCTCCCTAATCCTTTTATAGCAATTCAATTTAGTCATATATTTAAGCTTTTATTTATTTATTTATTCCCCAATTCTTTTTTATAACTCTTTAATTTAATCCTGAAATTCATCCAACTTGTGGCTAATTAAGGCCTAGCCATGAAGAGAGTAAGAGATGAGAAAAGAAAGAGACATGTTGTCCAAATAGATTACCTAATTAGGATTATGTTTATAACTTGGATTGTGAATTTTATAGGTTAACTAAGGTTGGTTAAGGTTAATACAATATGACATAAAATTTAAAAAAATTTCTTCAATTTTTTTATAACTTTTCAATTTAGTTCTAGATTTAATCCAATCCAATGTCAATTACAACTCAATCAAGTTTCAATTGGGAAGAGAACAAAGGAAGGAAAAAGAAAGAGAGAAATTGTCCAACTGAGTTAACTCATTATAGTCATGTTCATTATCCGAACCATAAATTTTATGTGTTAACCTGGGTCAATACAATATATCATCGTCTTTTCATTTCACTCTTTAATTATTTTTTTATTAATCCTTTCATTGTTCGTTGTTTCGCATTTAAGCTAGGGTTAGACAAATGTTAAAACGACAACAACATAATTTTTTTAACCAAATCACTATTTGAACGGATGACTAGTTCACTCTTGTCCTGCTAGTTTGAACAAGCCACACCGATGTTTTTCATTTATTAACACATATGGTGGTCGATTAATTTGATCTGATACACTGGTCGAGTTTTTAATCCTCATTTCAAATATTTCATCACATGCAAAAAGCAAAACACTCACTTTTTTATGCAATAATTGGTTTTTAATCCGACCTGCAATGAAGCTCAAACCCCACGCCTAGTACAAAGTATTATAATAATTATTATTTTTATTTATGACAAATCTCATATCAGTATTCACTGTATAAGGTTTCTCAATTCAATCTCTATAAACCTTTTCCTTAGTTAAATCTAAAGATGTCAATTATCAAATATACTAAAACACATCGCTAAAACACTGTATAATAGTGCTAATAATTTTTCAATTTGGTCCATAAACGTTTTTTTCAATTGCACTGTTCTATGCCTAATTTGTCAAACACTGTGAAGAGGAGAAAAAATTAAAGAAAAGGGACCAAAGTGTGAAACAAGGAGAAACTCCATGGCCATGTAAAAATCAAAGGGGGGGTTCTTTTTCATACTTATACATTTCTTTTCTTACCTTTACAATCCCTATATTTTTTGTAATTTCATATTTGATCCAAAAAATTATTTATTTTACACTTTAGTCTTTGTAAGTGAAAGCAAAGATAAAAAGTCACTGAATTTTAGTTAAAGAGATAGACAATCATCAGTTGACATCGATTATGTCCATAAAATCATCAATCTTTGTGTCAACGGGTTCATTCGACGATAAGATTTTAATAGTGGTTTTTTTGGACCTTAATATTACCTAGATAAACATATCAAGGTTGAGAGAGAGAAATCTTTTCTCACTTTGATTTTTTATTTTTGAACCATTTTTTAGGTTTTTTGGTTGATAAATGGGGTTCTGGAAATTCTAAATGTGTTTATTAAGTGTTTTAGGTGAAAATAGTGTTTAAGAAAAAAAATTACACCTGAATTTCCAGCCACCACAATGGTGGCTGGATTCTGGACAACAATAGACAACACATTGTCTATTTCTTTTTTTTTTTAATAATAATTTTGTTTAGAAAACAATTTTGGCATAAATGATCAACAAGGGTATATATGTTGAGTGCTGAAAGTGAAGGGCTTTTATGTTGAGTGCTGAAAGTGAAGGGCTTAAAATTTTGTTAAGTTTCATCGCACTGGATTAATTCCTTCTTTCAGTATTATTTTGATCAAAACAATTAAATATAAATTATTAATAATCAAGAATTATTTCCTTTTTACTTTATTAGATCAAGAATTATTTTTTATTTTTAGTTTTTTAGTTTTTCTTTCCTTTTTATTTTTTATAGAGCTTTCAAGTTTCTTAAATTTATTTTATTATTTTAACTTTTAAGTTTTAAAAAATCATATTTTCTTTTGGTGATTTGAGGAACATTTTTATAAAAACAAAACATGACATATAAAAAAAATGTAAATATATAAAGAATTTTTTTTAAAAAAACATTATTTAATTTATTTCATTAGTTATTTGAATTTCTAACCGAGAATTATTTTTAGTTTTCTTAAAGCGAAAAAAAACTTTAACAAAATACACAATTTAATATATATATGTGTATGTGCGCGCGCGCGCGTGTGAGATTCAACCATATTATTCGATAGTTTCATTCATATTTACCTAGTGTTTTGCCTATATTTTATACATAAAATGCCTTGATATTCTTTGTTTTGTATTTTGAAGGCACTTTTAAATGAAAGATTAAAAAAGAAGTAAATTGGAGATAATTGGCAAATTTGACCTCTAGTCGATGTTTTGTGCAGAGCTTGAGCTCTAGTGGTCAAAATGAAGTGATTCCAGTGGAATTAGAAAGCTAACACCCATACCTTTCTATACATATAAGGCAAGAAAAATAAAAAAAAGAAAGAGCATAGAAATCGCAGCCTTCAAAGTCAAATCTTGCAATCTGCCAACGTTGACCTTCGACCATTCCAACTTGAATATCTTGAGCTACAGAAGTTCATTTGATGCAACCTTAATGTTTTTGGATTCCGGATTCAAAGACCTATCAACTTATTGAATTTTAGCCAAAAATGATGTCATATGAGGGAGATATGATTTTTCTAAGATGACAAATTAATTATACCAGCAAACAGGTTTTGTGAAGAAACGAGTCTAAATTACGTCCCAAAGCATCCAAACCGACATCCAAATTTTTATTTCAGCAATTTAGCTTTCTAAGTCAAATCTTGAAGATTTCATGTAAGTCTATTTCTCCTTTTTTAGGAAATAGTTATTGAAGTACTTAAATATAAAATGCCTACTTAAGGGAGGACTATTTTGTAAAATAGAGACTAGTTTTCTAGGGTATAAAAAGAAAGAGAAAAGGAAAAGAGGAGAAGAGAGGGGGACGACCAGCAAAGAGAAGAAAAACGCATATTCCTCCAACAGAACCCAAAATCATGCTTTCTTCCTTCTTTTTTTTAATTGTTTAGTAGACATGCAAGACTAAACTCTTTTTCTTGGTTGTAAGGACACAGAAACCTCTGGATTTCAAGAACTATGAGATTTATTTTACCTTTTATTTTCAGTTTATATGATGAATATGTTTGTTCTCCTATGCTTATTTTTCCTATGATTGTTTATTTTAATTGCTTGAGCGGACTATAAGTTATTATTGTAGATAATTTATTGCTAAGTTTGATATCAAAATCGGAGTTGTGGTATATGAACTTGTAAAGCAATTGAGTTTAATAATTGTGGCGAATCAACGTTATTAATCTTAGGGAGAACATTCAATCAAATCAAACATAGACTGCAGACAATTATGTTTTCTTGATTAATCAACTTATCTAGTTCTTAAGGCTGCCATTGAATTAAATTACTAGTGCGGACACTGTGGTTGTTTGATGGTTAGGGTTAGTTATATGACGGATCCGTTAATTAACTAATGTCAAGAAGAGATAAATATTCATAATATAAATTGATGTTTCGTTTCCATGATTAGTTTTGATTTCTGTGGATGGACGTTTGTGACCAAAGTTTGTTCTCTTGATAATTTTCTGATTTTATTTAATTTTGTTTGATAGCGTTCTGTTTTCTTTTACTTTATCCTAGATAACTTCACAACCCCCCCAGTTGCATATCATACAGCATAAAAATTTGGCTTGAACCTTCCTCGTGGGATCGACCCCTTGCTTGATCTAAACTATCTTGTGTGTTGTGTTTTAAGCTAGGGTAATTAATTTATGTGACAGCGACATCGCATCAAATTTTGACGTCGTTGCCTAGAAAGTGATTTTAGTTGATTCTTATGCTGTGATTTTTATTCGCTGTGATTGTTATTTATTTTGTTGAAAAAAAAAGAGATTTTTTCTTGCGGTAGTACTGTATAGTACGGTACAATTATTATTCAAAACAAATTTTTTGGTGGAATTAGGTATCGACCCTTTGTTTCCTAAAGGGAAACGACGTTCTGAACATCATTAGTTGCTTTTGGCCACTAGCCCCACCCTATCGAGGCTAAATTTCGTATTTTTCTAGGGTTTTTAGGCAATTTTAGTTTTTGAGCGTAGGATTTTCATTCAATTTACATTGTTTTCAATCTGTTGTGTGGCCGATTTCTTTTGAGTTTTCTTGATTATTTATGTTTGTAACCCGTTCTACTAATCAGAGTCAAGTGCAGGTAGATCTCGAAATTGAAAACACTTTACGCAAGTTACGAAAAGAAGTTAGCGTCAACACCATGGTTGTTGCACGACAACAAACACTCAAGGAGCTCGTTGCTCTTGATGTGTAGAATCAACCATTGAGCATAAACATTGACAATAATGTCAACTTCGAGCTCAAGTCTGGTTTTCATATTATCGAGTGATGATCTTCGTGAGATGATGAAAACTTTAGCTTCTAATATAGTGACATTGCAACAACATGTCATGTCTTTTCAAAAGGAAACAAGGTCAAGCATTCATAACTTAGAGAAGCAAATAGGGCAAATAGCTTCAAGTGTAGGGAAATTGGAGGCACAAATCAATGAAAAGTTGCCTTCCCAAACATGGAATTCAAAAGAGAATGGTAGTGTGATCACACTGCGAAGTGGGAAAGAACTTGAAGAGCAAAGGTCGAAACAAATTGAGATGGAGGAAGAAGAGGGGATAGAAACTGAATTGAGTATAAAGAAGAAACATCATCCTCCTCCTTCACAAATTGAAACAATGACCAACACTCCAAAGGTAAGTCCTCACTCAATGAATTCCAGTTTTAAAATAATTCCACCCTTTTTTATGAGTTCCTCTAGGTCTAAGAAAGAGGACAAAGAAAAAGAGATTTTAGAGGTTTTCAAGAAAGTGGAACTCAACATTCATTTGATTGATGCTATCAAGCAAATTCCCAAGTATGTCAAATTCTTGAAGAAGTTGTGTACTACCAAGAGAGCCTATAAGCTCAAAGGCCACGAAATGGTAAGTATGGGTGAAGTTGTATCTGCTGTTGTTCAAAAAAATATGCTTTTGAATCAAAAATACCTAGGTGTGTTTACTATCCCATGTGTTATTGGTAATGCTAGTTTTAAAAGAGCCTTATGCGATTTAGGTGTATCCATTAGTGTTATGCCTAAACATGTTTATGATTCTCTTAGTCTGGAGCCTTTAAATAAAACTAGTATTGTAATACAACTTACGGATCGTAGTTTTGTTTATCCACTTGGTGTGATAGAAGATGTCTTAGTCAAGATTGATAGTTTGGTTATTCCATGTGATTTTTATATTCTTGATATGGAATATGATTCTTGTGATTCGTCAAACAACACTCTTATATTGTTTAGGAGACCATTCTTGAAAACTGCCAATACGAAAATTGATTGTGGTAAGGATACTTTGTCAATGGAAGTGAGAGATAAAAAGATTGAATTTAATTTTCATGATGCAATGAAATATCCTTACAACAATGTTTATTCTATCATATGTTATGACCAAGATGATAAGTGTGTGCAACAAGTTTTTGATTTTGATTGTGAGGATGGATTAAGCGTAATTTTGAGCTATGACTATGATTTTACCGAGATAGAAGAGATGGAGAGGCACATATGTGTTCCCTAAAATGTGCATGAATCAACATTGACTTTGCAAGCTTTGCAAACCATTCCCCATGGTAATGTCTTTGTTGATTTAATACTTTCACATAAAAAGCTTTTTCCATCTATTTTACAGGCCTCTAAGTTGGAGTTGAAACCTTTATCTGATAATCTGGAGTATGTATTCATTGGAGACAACAATACACTTCCTATTATCATAGCAAAAGGTTTGACAAGTGCACATGAGGAAAAACTTGTGAAGTTATCGTGCGATCACAAAACAGCCATTGGATTAACTTTAGCTGATATCAAGGGCATTAGTCCCTCGATGTGTATGCATCATATACTATTGGAGGACAATACAAAACCTACGAGGGAAAGCAAAGGAGATTGAATCCTCTTATGATGGAGGTAGTGAAAGCTGAAATTTCAAATCAAGAAATCAAGTCCATTTTAGAGAAAACAGTGCAACCTAATCGGAGAGAGTGGAGTCTACGACTTGGTAATGCACTTTGGGTTTATCAGACTGCTTACAAATCACCTATAGGAATGTCACCTTATAGGATGATTTATGGAAAAGCATGTCATCTACCAGTAGAGCTTGAGCACAAAGCTTTTTGGGTTATTAAACAATGTAACATGGATTATGATGCTATTGCGATTGCAAGAAAGTTGCAATTGCAAGAGTTGGAAGAGATTTGAAATGATACTTATGAGACTGCAAGGATTTACAAAGAAAAGACCAAGAGTCTTCATGACCGAATGCTTACAAGAAAGGAGTTTCATGTTGGAGAAAAAGTCTTTCTTTATCATTTGTGTTTGAAACTTTTTCCTGAAAGTTGCGTTCTTGTTGGATTGGACCCTTTGTTGTTTCTAATGCTTTTTCTTATGGTGCAGCTGAAATTATAGGTTTAGAAACAAACAAAGTGCTTAAGGTTAATGTGCATCGCTTAAAACCTTACTATAAAAGTTGGACGACCGAACTCATCGCTTCTGTGGAGTTAATTGAACTAATCTATGAAGAATGAGCATGCCACATGTTGAGCTAATGACATAAAACAAAAGTGCTTACTAAGAGGCAACCCAGCACAAAAATAAAAAAAAAATCAGATTTGCTTTCTTTTTCTCTTATCTTTTATTTTTCATATTTTACTTTATTTTTGTCATTCTTTTATATTCCTTTTCTTTTATTCTAACATTGAGAACAATGTTGTGTTTAAAGTGTGGGGGTATTAAGAGAATTTTGGTTTTCTTTGTTGTTTTTCAAAAAAAAATCTATGTTTGATCTTTTTTAAATCTCATTGGTTTATAAGAATATGAGTATTATGTATGAGAATTAGTTGAGATAGATGAATATATAAATCGAATGAATGAGTGTGCATGCAAGTTTTAATGTTTAATTGGTTTAGGGATTAACTTTGAAAATATGTCATGCTGACTTTATAGTGTTATACCAATGCAAGCTTTTAAGCCTTCAACATTATATTCTTTGATTGTCATTCTTTCAATGATATATATCTCTAGAACTTGCTTCATATCTTGTTGAGATTACATTCACATTACATGTGTACATGAAGATGATAAAGGCATTAGGAATTTTAACCACTTGAGCCAAAAAGCCAACCTAAAACATATTATCCTTAGTGAGCCCGTTTTGAGCTTATTTATCTTTTCTTTGCTTTACCCATGTGTAAATTTAACATTTTATATGTTATCCTCTTCTTCTAGCCAAGGATTAGTAGAGCATATAATTGTTGATATCTCATGGATTATGGTTGGAAATTATGTGAAAAGAAAAAAAAAGTGATGCTTGATGAAAAGATGGGCAAAGTTGCCAAAGGTGAAAGAAAAAAAACAAAAAGGAAAAGGAAAGGAAAAGAAAACAATAGAAAAGAAAAGAGCTCCTTTGTGTTCTTAAGATTTTATGTTGATGGAGTTTGAAATCAAATGAAGTTAAGTATTGGTGCTTAAAGATGGAAAATTTATGTGCTTTGATGGGATATCTTCTTTCAAAAATCATTTTTTATGCTCTACTTCCTTTGGTTTTAGCCTTTTCTTTTTCTTTCTTTTACCTCACCTTAACCTTAGCCCTATTACAACCAAAAAGTAAGACCTTTTGATTCATGCATTACTTATAATATTTTAGTAATGAAGATGAGATTGAAGAGCAAGCTTATGGTAGAACATATTCATTGAATTAAATTTGAGAGATTTAAATACATAAGCCCTAAACACATGAGTGTTGGTGTATATCAATGAGAGGACCTATCACTTTGGCAAAACATAGAAATTCATTTAAATCCCAACGATCAATTGAGTTTTGAAGTTTGTATGTAAATAAATTCATGAAAATTTGTACTCTTTATCCTTCTTGATTGTATGCTTGTTTATACTGCACATATTCTTGGACATTGATGGGAGGTTAGGAGATTGGTCATAGTGATTTAATTTAATTTATTTTCAATTTGATTTTATCTATCATTTCTCGAGAACGAGTAAGAGCTAAGTGTGGGGGTATTTGATGCAATCATATTATTCGATAGTTTCACCCACATTTAACTAGTGTTTTGCCTATGATTTTTTATATATAATTAATAATTAAACTTTTGTTCAAACTATTAAAATAGTAATCAATATATTCACCATATGAAATTTATGAGTAAAAGATTGATTAAAGTTGTCGCACGTACCCCGCGCGGTGTCCGTTGATGATTTTCGTTCGTTTTGCTTGATTTGGGAGGCGCCACCTAATATTTGATTGAGGGTTACTAGGAAACCTGAAAATACTGGTCTTTGTTAGAGATTCACGGGTAAGGGACTGATTGTGGCCAAGGAAGGTATTAGCACCTTTAGCGCCCCCCACCCGAGGTAAGCTACTTTGCGGTTTGAGGTGATTTGAAAATTTAAAATTTTAGTCAAATTCTTAAGGCTTTAATAAATCAATTATTAAATCCCAAAATAGATGTAGAAACGTGTTCTTACATTTTTACGGGAAATACAACATGATTTTATTTGTCCTTAAAATACTTGACCATATGCAAATTAAATATTAAATTCTTTTTTCTTCTTTTTCTTCTTTTTGTTTTTTTCTAATTTTAACATTACAAAAAACATACATAAAAAAAATAAAAACACACACGCTAACATCACTTTTTTACTATGTTTACTTACCATAGGTACAAGCTTACAATGTAAACAGAAATTCAAAATTACCCAAACAAAACCTTAACAATCCTAAAATTACAAAATACAACTCCCTAAAAATAACAGGAACTGCATGGAAGCCGTCTAGAATCTGCATGAACAGTTGCGGCGCATCTTCTCCACGCACCGTCGCAGGCAATCACTAGAAATAGGTGGATCGAGCCTACTTTCTTCTTCCCTTCCCTTCTCTGCCGGTTATGAGGACCACCGTTACCTGCAACAAAAGAAAAGATGCAACAACAAGTTTTGATCCCCTTTCCTTATCAGTTTTTAGATCTGCTTCTCCATACAGATCTGTTTTTGTTTTCTTTTGGCTTCGCCTTCTTCTTTATTTCAGGCGGCCGACTTTGAGGTCAGGGTGTCTGGCTTGTGGTCGGCATGTCGTGTGGGTTCTGCCGTGCTTGGATTGCTGGCGTTGGCCTCGGTGATACTGGAGCTGACGGTGGCGCTGCGGTGTTGCGGTGGTGCTGTTGTCGGTTCTGGGAGCCAAAATCCCAAAGCAGTGGGCGACTCTGTTTTTTTCTTTTCAAAGGGAGGGGGCGACTAGGAGAGGAAGATGGGGATTCTGGTGTTTTAGGGAAGGGTCTTCTATTTGTGAGGGCGATGGTGGTTTGCAGAGGAGTTGGTGAGCGGGGAAGATAGGGAGTTATGGTTGAGTGTTTGTGGCCGGCTCAAAAGGGAAGAAGAAGGAGAGGCAGCAGTGGGGAGAGACAATCGAGAGAGGGAAAGGTCTGTGGAAAATAGGGGAAAGATCGATCGTGGCCTCTGGTTTTGGGAGATGGGGTTCTCTGTTTTTGATAAAGGGCGGGAGCGGTGGTTTGCCTTTGAAAAAGATGAAAGCTTCGGTCTCTTAGGGTTTTCTTTTTTT
>Ga0325414_1001658_pt1 | contig 21823 bp, 11 predicted proteins | sample PopdelMetagenome_8_FD_206183 | JGI IMG/M metagenome (GOLD analysis project Ga0325414, IMG submission 206183) | Populus deltoides microbial communities from Bellville, Georgia, United States - Leaf-PdKOR-R3 | ecosystem: Host-associated > Plants > Phyllosphere > Phylloplane/Leaf | place: USA... | reverse complement strand
AAAAAAATTAAAAGGTTAACGTGAAAATAACCGAAAGCTCCCGTGACCTTGTAATCACCTAAAAAAATTGTTTGAAAGTATAAAAATACTCATGAATGCAAATTTTTTTTTCTAAGATCAAATTCGTATTTTCACTATGCATGAATAATGGAGAGAAAAAAAAATCTTACCCAACAGCCTAACATTTTTTTGATCCCAGGATAAAGAAATATTTTTAATGTTTAAAAGTTTATAAAAAGTAAAAAAAAACTATTGTCCAACAACTTTAAATTTTGTTGATTTTTAAGGGTAAAAACATATTTTTATTATGAAAAAATGAAAATAAATTAAATACCCCCAAACAATCACTTAATAAGCACCCTCATAACTAAAACTACTATTTTTTCCACTCAAGAGTAAATTAATAATTTTATTATAATAATCCATAGTAATATAAATCCATTACTGCCATGAAATGTACATATACTTTGTTAAGTCACTATTAAAGACGTCACACCTTTTTAGATGATCACTATATTAACAGCTACTCCATTTTCTGGACAAAAGAAAGAAACTCTCAATGGAATTCAATTATAAGGCAGAATTAACTTCATGAATCCTGTGATTCCTTTGACAATTCAAGGACGCATCATATGGCTATGGGATGCAGTCAACACAAGAAATAAGAACGAACTTCTGACTTCTGTTGGACGAGCAGGTATGAACAAGCATCCACGATTTTCTAACTTTGTCTACAAAAACTAGTCTTGGATTTTAGCGCTTGAAGAAAAAAATGAACTAATTGTGCTTCTCACAAATCACATTGATGCCGCCGGACAGGGGTGAAAAAAACTAATAAGCTGATTAAATCCAGAATATTTTAAAAAAAAATTTAAAAATTAAATCATAAAAAAAAACAGATTAAAATTTTGAAAAAATTGATGACAGCAATGAGAGTACCAAACCGCCTGTGCAGGCCCCAGCAGGAAACTAATTTATTTGTCATACTCATAGTATTGTGTTGGGATTCTATTTGCTTTCGCATAATTTAAAATATAATTACTTTACTTTTACTCTATAAAAACTGAATATTATTTTGATGACAATCAAAGAAAAAATTATTAGTAAACTTGTTTGCAGATAAATCAATCAATTTTTCTGGTTTTATCAAGTTCCTATTCCGTAAAAATATAAAAGCAGTATTTATTTGATTATGTAACTACATATTCAACCCGGGAGGTCCATGGATGTAACTACATGTTTTTCAGAGCAGAAAGGATCACCATTATAACAGAAACCTCGAATCCATTAGTAATGGCGGAACCGTACAACATGTACGATGCTCTTCAAGACAGAGGTGCTTAATTTCCTTCTTTCTCTTAACTCCTAACCCTAAATTTAATTTCCTGCTATAAAATCCTAAAGTGCCCCAAACCCTAAAGTATTAATGTATTGCTTAGAATCATAAATTTGAGCAATGAATATGGATTTTTGCAACCTTAATTGTACTAATCAGTGCTTGTGTTCTTCTTAGGATACTATCAGTTTGTAAAAGCTCTTGTGTTTCTTAGTGGGTACTTATGTTTTGTTGTTAGCAATTGTTTTTTTTAACAAGACATATGCTTGTGGTCTTGGTCTGTGCTATTTCAGGGTCTGTTTCAAGGCTTTCTTTTCCAGGTTATGTATCAACTGAAGCACCACCATGGGCATCTCATAGTATTCCGGTTTCTACTGGATTTCCGGGTGCTTCTTCGGATTTTCTACGAAGAGATGTAAGAAGTTTACTTGATGGTGACTTTGTTCTGAGAAAGAAATCTTTATTACTTAATATTTATTTTCGATGCTGTAAGTTTATAGTTTTTGGCTGTAGATAAATCCATTGCAGCTGGGATCATATGGTTTGAATGGTTATTCTGGTGTTGGGTTTCGTCCTGAACCTGTTATTAGTGGAGTAATGCCAGGAGCTAGTGGGAAGGGGTATTCCTCTCCTCTAGAAGATCCGAGTTTATTAGCCCAAAGAGGGGATGCTTCAATGCATGCTATTGGTGGAGCAATTCCAGGAGCTACCGGAAAGGGGTACCTATCTCCACTAGAAGATCCAGGTTTATTAAGCCAAAGAGGGGATGCTTCAGTCCGTGTTACTGCAGCGATTCCTGACATGATAAATGACAGGCCTGGTTCATTGAGAAGTGCAGATGGTCCTCCAGTGCCAAAAGGGGAATCAAACATTCTTTTTGTTGATGGACTCCCTACTGATTGTACCAGAAGAGAAGTAGGCCGTATCCTTATTGGATATTATCCAGGTGCATGTAGCACATTTTTCATAGGAAATATATATAACATATGAATGCATAACATAATTTCTGGTTTACCTGTTTGCTGTCATCTTTGAGCAACGGTTTCAATTTTTCTCCAGAGGAAGGACAGCTACTGGCTAACGTTATGCAGAAGTAGCAGGAAATGTGTCTGCAAATCTATTGGTTACGCTGCTATGTTATGTGATTTCAATGTTTTGTCCTTGATTTATATTCAAAGATCTCTTTCGTCCATTTATTGGCTACAAGGAAATCAGAGTTGTTCACAAGGAGGCCAGGAAAGTAAGCTTGTTGCTGCAATACTTGTGTGTTAAAGATTTATCATTGCCGAGCTTAAAGTAGGAGCTGTCTTGTGTGGTGCCATTTTCCTTTAATCCCAGTTTCAATGTATTTAAAGTTTACAAACAGAAAGATGCTTACAAATTTCCATCAGTGTTGGAGACTGGTATAATCAAGCAATTTAGTCTATACCTTTCATGCTGGTGGTCCTGTCTAGGAAGCATTTAGTCCCCCACCTTATATAATGCTATTGCCTTTGAATGGCTTATCCTTTTCTTTGGTTTATGTTTCTATATTTGGTGATCTTTTTTCTACTTTAAGTAAATTGCAGGGTGGAGATAGGGCTGCTGTCTTGTGCTTTGTGGAATTCACTGATGCAAATTGTGCTGCGACTGCCATGGAAGCTCTTCAAGGTAAAGTGCACAAACAATAAACATTACTTGGTTTTATCAGTTTACTTTATGATTCGGTTTTCAATTGAAAAACATTTATCACATTAAAGCAACCTTTTATACAAATTTATGTCATGTATCGTTTAACATAATACTTTATCGCAATAAACTGATTGGAAACTATGAAAAGCATGAAATGTTCAATCAATTAAAAGTTAAGCAGGGAAACTTTCATTTAATCAGGCAGTGTAATGTGGATGTTCCTGCAGGTTACAAGTTTGATGATAAGAAACCTGACTCTCCTACCTTGAAAATCCAATTTGCTCGCTTTCCTTTCCGACCTGCATCTGATCTTGATGGGAAACGGATTGGGACCCACGCTAGCTGTTAGCTCATGGCTGGAATGAAGTTAAACTATTGCCTTGGATTTGCTATGGTTCAGAGAGACACGTCTCTGCATTCTGGATTACATGGGTGAACCGCTAGCACTGCCAATTCACTTCTATAGATCAGAGGAGTCTAGGAAATGGCTTGTTTCTCACATTGGCGTTGTGGGTCGTTTACATGTTATTTATGCTTGAAGCCCCACCCTTGTGATGATATGGAAATTTTATTGTGTATTTTTGCGCAACGAGTTTCTTGACTGATACAATTATTTGATGTAAAAGTCATATTGAAGTATAATACTATAATCTGATGTTCTAATTATAAAGGGCAAGCTGCCTTCTTGATCCAAGGATTTAACCATGAAAATTATAATCTTGATTACATTTTACATTATTTTGGTGATCTGTGGTCAGATGTTTTGCGAAGCAATGGTAATCAAGCAAACCTCAACCTCTTGCTGTCCGGTTGGAGTAGGTTCAAGCTAGAGTTAGTCTAACCACTCACTGGGAATACGCTGCCAGAAAATCCTCCTCTGGTACCCTAGACCATGGGCCATGTTCAATGCTGGCATGAGCCCATTGCATGTTCTCTACTCTGAAGTTGTTTTATTATTACTAACAATTAACAAAAAAAAAAAAAAAAACTAATAGGCAGGGTGATTTTACTGGGGAACACTGTGCACATACACTGTAATCACTGTGGAGTGGATTACAACAGTATTCCTTTGATTCTCTTCTAGGCGTTTCTGTGTGTGTTGGTTGGGGTGGCTTAGGGTGTTTGGTTTTGGCTTGGGTTCTGCTGTTGCTGTCCATTGGAGTGGTTTCCTGGCTTGTGGATGTGGATGTGGCGCGCCTGGGAGATAACTTTCACTGGTTTTTTGTTTTCGAGTGTCATGTATTTCATGTTGACCGGGCTCTTGCAAAGTTTGTTGATTGGCTTTTGTGGGGCTGCTGGCCTGCATATTGCCATCATTGTGCATTAAATGCACAGACAGCTTGGCACGGTGTTTCGTCATTCCTGGGCATTGGGAGAGCTGCTCTTCTTTGGGTGGGATTGACATTCCTTTTGCAAGTTGTACCTGGATCCTTCCTGGTTGGTGCTTTTCTCTCTATTTTATTGTTGCTCAGTTTCAGTGGAACTAGATTGCCTTTTGTTTCTTTTCATGTTTTGTTCCCGTGTTTTTATTCACCCGACAGCCTTTTTTTTTCCACTCCTGTCATTCGGCCTCCTGATTTATTTTCTTTTTAGCCAGCGTTTTCATATTTCTGCCCCAGGACTTTATTGTGCACGTTAAATTTGGCTATATAAACTATTTTTCCTTGGATTTTTTTCTTGGGTGAACCTCTATCTTTGTCTCAGGTTTTCGTTCTTCTTTTCGTTTTCTATTTTCTTATTTTGATTGCCTTAGTTGTTGGTGTGGGTTTGGATTATGTTGTTTGCGTTTTCTGGTCACCTTTTCTCTACTTTGTGCCTCTAATCATTCTCATCTTTTCTTCTATTTTGCTGGACTGTGCAGGCTTTTCTGGGGTTCTTGGTTTGTTTCTGTGGTGTCTGTGAGAGAGTTCTCCAGCTGTGGTTTGCTCTCAGCTTGATTGGTTTCTTCACCAGGTTTGTTTTCTTTCTTTCTTTGGTTGCCATCTTGTGTTTGCTTTTTTTCCTCTTTGAATCTGTAATCTTTCTGAAATGCTAAATTGCTTAACTGTGTAAAATGGAGGTACAAAACAGATTACCAGAACTGCTAAACTGCAGGGAAGAAAAGCCTGCTCTTTTTGAGTTGGAATTAACAAAAGGCTCACTGGATGTGTGTGCTGAATCAGTGTGTTCTGGATTCTATATTCTGCGTAACAATCAAAGCTGCCAGGTTATATGAAATATAGTGCCGTGTGCATTCAAATATGAAGTTGATTCTTTAGCAAAGTTAGACCACCAAAGATTAAGGAAATGATCTTTTTATGTTTAGGCTTTACATTAACTATGTGATGTTGAAATTTGTGGTTCGACGGAAGATGCTTATTTTCTTTGGAATATTTAATGGATCAGGTCTTTTTTAGTTGTTCTTTTTAATCTGTCTAAGTTTGGATGGAGCAATTGATGATCCGCATGCATCCATCCGTGATGAAAAACTATAGTTTATCCTTTTTCCCTTCTCCTTTTGCAGATGTTACTTTCCTTTTATCCCTTTTTCCTATTTGGAATGAACAAAAGTGCTATTGATTAGTTACAGCAAGCAATGATAACCTGTTCCTTTGATTTCCATTCAAAGAAATAAAAAAAAAGTGGTGTGGAGGAGTATAGTGAAGCTGGTCTGCAGAAGTTTGGCAGTAACATCACAGTAGAGGATATAATGAACATGCTGTGTTTTTTCAGGCTGAGTTGATTCAGTGGTTAATGGTTTTACATCTGGTTTTGTGGCTTTCATGGGTGCAAGTCCAGTAATTCTGGAATCCAATTTTCTTTTCCTTTCATTATAAGAGCCAGTTTTTCTTCTTATTTCATTATCTCTGCTCTTGAACACCCATCAGCCCATTTCTTTGCTCACTGTGCTTCATTATCAGTTATCAGCTTCAATGACATATTAACATTTAAACAGTGGCATACACTTTCTAATTGGGTGCAGGATGAGCTTCTTAGTCATTTAAATTTCTAACTAACAATTTAACAATCTACGTTTTCAGCAATTGCTGCTGTTTTCCATCTGTGCTTGGGAGCCTTCAGATCAGTGGTAAATCGATGTGGCATCGTTGTCACAAAAGTATCTGATGATGACTCGAACAAGGGGCTGGACAGCACCCCTGTTGATGCATAGACACCTCTCAGAGTGGCTTCAACAAGCATAACAGCTGATGCATCGAGCTCCAGCGCTCCCCCTCCATTGAGCCAATAACCCCAGCAATCCTCGGTCCACCTCATGCTAATCCAGAATCTTCTTTGCAGCAGCAGCAAAAGTCCTCACAGCTCCAGGGCAACCTCCAACTCATCTGCCTGCCACAAACAAGAAGGCTTCAGTTTGACGATACAGTGGCAGAAGACCTCGCTTCAGTTACTCAATATTAAATTAGAATATCAGTAAGTTTTGTTATTACCTGCTTTTCACTGAGTAAGGAGACAGCATACGCAGCGATTTACATCTTCCTAACAATCGTTAAACAATGCCTTGTATCCTCTTAATAATCACAATATTTTTTTGTGCTTGGACCGCAGAAACTAATAGTATCTTTATCAATCTCTGAATTTTTTAAAACAGTCTTACCAAAATTGAAGGAGCCATCTTTGCAGAACATGTTGAAGTAGAGGGAAGCCCTCCTCTGTTAACCCATGATGACTTAGAAACACCACCCAAGAAAATGTGATCCTCAAAGGTACCTTCACTCACCAAAATAAAATGTTTCCCTTTCATTGGTTTTTGACAAATGCAATTGCTTGCTTCAACACTAAACATCTTTGTCATTCCTGCCCTTTATACCAAAATCAAACATTCAATGCCTATGTAGTTTCTTTTCGACAACTTTGTCTTTTTTTCATCGCACTTTTCTGCATCAACCTTTACTGCACCTTTTGAATCATTTAATAACAGAAGAACATCTACTTTACACTGTCACAAACAATCAAATGAATTAATAATACCGTTGCAACCTATGCAGTCACTCTCCATGCACACTGACATATCATTTTTTTGACAATCATTGCAACCTCAATTGCTTGCTTGCACGTGCTTCATCTGATCTTTCTTTTACACATATGCAGGCTCGTTCTTTTACAATGTCCAAAAAATCTTTTCTTTATGTTCAATCATCATCATGCAAAGTTTTTTCACTTTCTTCGTCTGCTTCCATTTATGGCAACAATTTTTGAATGAATCCAACATTGTCACTTCCTTTTCCATGCATTTTAGTCTACTTGCTTTCACGCCCTTCTTAGTGGATGATAATTGCAAACAAAACTGCGGGAAAAAAAAAAAATTAAGAACACTGTCATAAGCCTTCCCAACTTTGTTGCCAAAAAAATTCCAAGACAATTTTGCAATTTTCTAGGATTTGGACAGTAAACCCCCCAAAACATTCCCTCCATTTGGGGCTTAAAATTGCAATGTGTTCGTTTGGGTTTTTCAAGTACATCATGCCTAATGATCATAGGCATACTTTTAGTAAAGTGGCACAAGGCGAATAAAAGAGTAATAAAAGACAGATACTTTTAGTTGAAGAATAAGGGTGTGATCCCTTCAAAACTATGAGATTGGGGATGGAGAAGAAAAGTGTTACATTCATGCTTTGCAGCAACAAGGTGGAAAGAGAAACCCAGGTGTGGTTGTTGGTGTCAAATCCAATTTAGTTAAACTAGAGAGACATGGAAAGCAGGGAAGTGAAGGAAAGGCTGCTCCAAATCAACAATAATGGTTTTGTTTTGGTAGCAATAGACTGATAGAAACCTTCACAGATTACTGCAGGTACAATAAACGCATTGATTAATATGTGAAACGGTTTTCATCACTCTTTCGCTGTCAAGGCAGAGGATGGCCATTTCCAGCAATTAACATTTCAGTTTACGGGTTCCAAGATTGTGCACCTGCTTCTTTGCATCCCTTTACGTTTCATCTGCCTTCCCTACAATTAATATTGTCGTTGAAGAAAGAATTTTTCCTAGAATTACAATGATCTGTGACTGCATGAAATTAGCTCGGCACATGCTGGTGTTAACCCTATCGGATTAACTTTCCTTCTATGTATTTGCATCATTCTTTCTATTTCGGTTCATTTTGCTCTCTCTTTGCATGATTCTGCATCCAATTACCACCCATTTGTTTCTAACGACTTTAATCTTCTTCATTGTATTTAACTTGATTGCTAACATCTCCATTTGACTGCAACAGGACTCGCTGTGAGGATGCTCCACCACCTTTTTGCGAGGGCTCAAGTCAGCTCATAATTTTTTTGACGTTGCTTCCACATGGTAGCTGCTTAACAGCATCAACATTTCCATCTCCAATCATCAACAACTGAGTCTTCAGAGCACACAACTCCCTAGTTCGGCATATGCCTTCGTGCTTTTTGTTAGCAGAGAAAATGCTTACTCAAACTAACACTCTTTTCATGTAAATTTTGGAACTGCAATCTGTTCGTTTCCATAAAACTAACGTTTCGCTTGCCATTCCACCGGTTTTTTATTTGATCTTCGTTGCTTTGTTTTCCCTTGACAATTCCTCTCCGAAAACAAACTCGGTTAACAAGTGAAAAGACTGCTCGCAGCAACTTGCCTAGTAGCTGTTCTAATAATTGTGATCATTCCATTAGGGTAAACTATAGCAGTATTCTAGTTTGAGCTGCAAATGAATGAAATCTTTCAATTACAAGGACCTTGTTTGAAAATTCTCAAAAAACAAAGAGATAGAGAAAACCATGAGTGGTGTGGCATGAAAAGCTCCTGTGAACTAAAATACTTAAAATTTAAGAAGTTATTAGCCTCAAGTTGACTTAAACCAGAGAAGGGTGAGCATTTCCAAACTAGTAATTACAATATTCATTCATTAAAAAAAAAAAGGTAAACTTGGCTAACTCGGACCCCTCTATTTACCACTGCCTGCCAATGGAAAGTTCATCGCTATTCTTGCAACCTAAGAGGTTGAATCCCACCTGTCACTACGTCATTAATCTTAAAATAAATTGTAGTCATCGCTTGTAAATACATGGTGTCATGTAATCTCATAACATTTCTTCCCTAATCCCTGCGGCAAATCCAAGCAAGGAGGAGGATTTTGGCTCACATTAAAGGATTGATAAAATGACAACGAATTTAGAAGGAGCGCAAAAATAAGATTAATTAGCCCCCAAAGTCTGTCCTTTCCACTCTATTGGATTCTTCGAGGATATGCCAATCACGTTATCAAATAAGAAAACTAGAATAATGCTGCTGTTACCAATTTCTTAGGTGATCACCGGAATATTTACATAACGTAGTTACGTAGTTGTTCCTGCCTGCTATAAAACCAGGGGGTAGAACTTTTTGATGTCCCATGTGAATGATAGACAACTGCTGAGACGTGATTTTTGCAAATACACACGGAGCAGTGAAGAAAATCTCACAAGGAATCCAATCATTATCGCAAGAAAAGGGTAGAATCCACCCACCCACTTACACGAACATTTTTTTTAATATTTTACATTAATACTAGCAACTAGTTAAAATACAAAACAAGGCTATTCTCTTCCTCCAAATCCAAATATATTTCATGATCTTCCTCTAATTGGAAAGATAATTATAGTCTATTGGTGCAATATGTTATTTTGGGTTGCATTTACTCGAGCAATCTCATCTATATCTGAAAATTCATTGTAACGTTGTATAGTAGATTTCAGCTACATTTGACTTGCCATCACAAGTTTCTGATCACACTTTTTTTGCTGCATGCCATATCTCGAGTTCTCCAAAAAGATGAATGTTTGAAGCAAAAATAGATTTTTTTTTTCCCTGAGATTAAGCTAGTCATTACACACACCATATGCCAAATTCAAATCAGCCAAAGCACGACTTGGATATTTAATACATGAACAAGGAGCTTAAATACTCAGCACCACGAGGATGACATACCACATGATTTGGAGAAGTGAAAATCACTATAAATCAAAATCAGTTCAATTGTACACCATCCAGCCACTTGAGTGCAGGCAGGACCTTAGCCAGAAATGCTGTAAATTTCTCATCAGCAATTGCATTCCCTGCTATGTCTATTTGAGTCAACTTCAAGCCTCTCAAAATAAAAAAGGCTTCCCAATAGCTCACCAAACTCACACCATCAGTCACAATTTCACTGCCATCCCATTCACTCCCGACTGAGTGACACAAAGGAGAAGAGCACAGATATCTTGTTGTATCAATAGAGTGTGAGCCTATCTCATTGTATGAAAGATCTAACACTTTCATTGACTTCAAATGTCTCAGAGGCTCAAGAGAAGTAAAACTACCAAATTTATTCTTACTCAAATTCAAGTGTGAGAGAAGTTGCATGGCCTCCAAACCTGCCACAAGTTCCAAAAATCAAAGAATAAATTTATTTTCAATAAGAAAATGAGGTAGCCTTTTAAGCACTAGAATGAATCAGGCAAACTGAGATGAGTCAACTGAAACTTCAAACTATTTAATAAATTCACATGTAAAGTGCAAATACCGGTAACTAGGTGCAATAAATTAAATGACAATATAATGCTTGTTTCTTAAGCACCACATAGATAGAAAGATAAAAATTGATAAGAATGCAAGCAGCTCAGATAGGTGAATCAGTTAATGACCTCTCTCATTATGAAAAGTGTGTGTGTGTGTGTGTATATATATTTTACCTTCAATTGATTGGAGCTCATTGTGGCTGAGGTCTAGCATTTGGACCCACAATAATTTCTCAAAAGACCCCAATCGTGATAATGATAATCCATTGAGCCTTAGGTAAATGGGATTGCTTATGCTTGATGAAGTTAAGTTCCTATAGCGAAAGCAATAACTCAGAAAAGACTCCCTACCAGAAATCACCTGCAGAATCATGGGTAAAATAGAATGATTAATTAAAACTCAAAACTGTTTTATCATAATCAGATCCCTGTGGATTACAATTAAAAAAAAAAAATTCAATAAACTTAGCTCTTTCATAAAAATCTTAAAAGATAAGCTTGTATCGCTAATAGAACACCAATGACGTTCAGCAAGTAATTTTATCTCATTCTTGTAATTAACCATTCATTCAGCTAATCTAACAGCAAGAACAAATACACAGGTTGACTTAAAAATATCACTTTCTCACACTCCAGAATTTAAAATATTTAGTGATACATTATGTACATTTCAAAACTGAAGCCATGGTTCATGTGCATTACTCCTTCAAAGAGGAAGATTCACCTTTTCTAATAAAACCAAGCTGTGTTCATCCTTGTAGAATCGAGAATGCGGTGGATCCAACTTCATTAATTCACTATAAAGTCTAAGAACTTCTTCAGAATGGACTGGTTTGTCAGAAGACATCAACGCATCACGAGCAGTCAACAGTCTTGCAAGTGTCAGTTTTCCAATTTTACTACAAAAAATATAAGTTAGTGATTAGGCTTAGCAATATAAGCTTTTCCAAGCACAGTAGTTACCCATCGAAAAAAGCAGGCTTACCAGTCCAACAATTCACGAAAGTTGCTTATCTCTTCATCTATAATTTTTGCTTGCCATGAGGAATCTGTTGGCTCACGTTCATTCTTAATACTTAGGCGGTCAAGGGGGAGAACTGAATTTGACTCCAGAGAATCTGATTCATAAATATGAAAATTTTCATCTCTCCATGATATTTTCTCTGAACCTAATCCTTCCACTGGTTCTGTTTTGGCAGGTTGTACATGCACCGTAAATGAAAAATGAGAAGGATGGCTATAGTGAAAACCACTGGAAGAAATGATTCCTTGAGAATGTCCAAGGGTAACCTCCATGGTATAAGCTCCTAAAGAATCAAGCTCCACATCAGGGAACTTCAATTGTCCAACCCAAACTTGCGTAGTTTTAGAGTTATTTGATAAAATAGGTTTCCAAATTACATCCATATTCACATTTAACCCAGATGAAACTGTAACTGTTGATGCATTTACACCCTCAACAGCTTGATTGAAGTAAAGAATGAGTGGAAGCGATCCAGAATCAAATTGGTAGGTGTTGAATGGAGAAGAAGAACCTAGATCTAGATACCTATCTCCGGATAGAGTGATCTCAGAACCATGAGCAGGCCATGAAGAAGCTAGCAGAGGAGACTCAGCTTTAACAGTTTGATCAAGTAGCCAAAGATGATAAAACCAACCACTCTGATCATCTTCATCTGTAAAAACAGCTTCGCGAACCAATTCATACTCCCTGATCAAGACCTCATCTTTCCGTGAAAATGCTTGAACCTTTTTCTTCATCAAGTTAGACACAAGCACACTGCAAAACTCTCCCATTAAGCTAATAACACTTACAAAATTTCCCATATAAAAAAAGACACATCAAATTGTAAGCCCACAATCAAACCAACAAGAACAAGGATGTAATGTTGTATATATACTTGGTAAAAAACATCGGCATAGAGCATGGTTTAAGAATGGCAAGAAAATTTGAACAATGATATCTCTATATGTTCCACGAACAGTTTACTTCAATGAACTAGAAAACAAACTCCTCAAAATACTATTCTTTTTATTTGGCAAGGACTGAATTTCAGTGTTTATTTCATATAAGCAATACAAATAAACATGTTAAAATACCCTGCATTCATAAATAATCGGTATGCAATTCCAGTTTTAACATCTGATGCAATTTCATAATACTTGCAGCTTTTGAAAAAAAAAATACTAATTAGAATACCTTCGATTGTGCCAGGCAGAATAATTACTAAAATTCTTATCAATAAAATCCTGTGTGTGATTCAGTTCATCTTCATCAGATCTATTCAATAATGCCGCTACGAATCTGGGGAAAAAAAGAAAAAAAACTTCAAATAGCATATAACTCAATAAAGAAAATTATAAAACCTAAAAGTCAGGTCTTCACCTGCGGTAATTCCAGGCATGAAAATTCCGAGGATCTACATTTTGAAGCTTGTCCAAAAGCCTCAACTCATTTTCTGTAGAAGAATGCCCTTTATTTAGCACCCATTTACGATGATACCATGCACCGTATGACTTGAAATTTTGCCTCAACGCATTCTCTACCTAAAATTATGTAATTATAATCTTTAACTTTAATTGAATAGAAAATGAAAAATCAATCTGAGGTTTAAGAGAGAGAAAAATGACCACTCGAAGTTCTTGATCAAGAATTGAGTTAACAGAGTCAGGATCCAAGTTGGACTCAAAAAGACTGTGTTGAACAGCATGTTTTCTATAGTTCCAAGCAGTGTAACATTCTGGATTGATCTCTAAAAGTTTAGAGCTTAGCTCTAATGCTTCCTTTGTATAACTGTGTACAGAAAAAGAAAAGGAGACAGTAAAAGGGTCACTTAATAGGGTTTTTCAACTTAAGACAAGAGTGAAGAACGAAAAAGGAGAATACATTTTTTGGTGGTGATTCAAAAGGAATTGAGATTGGAGGATTCTTAGTTTCTCGGCTTTGGCAGTGGAGGCAGCTAAATCTTCAGGTTTTGGGGCTTTGCGAGGCCGACCGTGCATTTTCCTTGACTACATAAGATCACACAAATAGGAATATTGAACATGGGAAAAAAAGTGAAATCAAAATATGATAAGCAAGAAACATACATTGTACAATCTAGGCAAATGAACATAACAAAGAGGTATTCAAAACACAAATTAAAGCATAAGAACACAACTTGATTGTTGAAAAGCAAATAGACAAAGCTTAGCCTTAAACCAGGTCTCCAATGTAGTTGCCATGTTGCTGCAGGGGAAATTTCAATGAACTAAAATGGTAGCCTCAAAACTCGATGACACAAACATCAATGTTAAACAAATAGAATAAAAATATGACATGAACTCATCCAAAATGTCACCATCAGCCATCACCCTCAAGGATTTATTTGACTAGGTACTATGCACGCATACAATTTTAGCAAAAGACATAAAAACAAATGCATGCCGACAAAGTAACAAGCGAACCTAGAAAGAAACAAAAAACGAGTAGAGTATGACAAACAAGTGCGAATAAATTTGGAATAATTTTTGAAATTTCAAACCCAGACAAGCAAAGCTCAAACTTAGATTTCTGAAAAGTTTTATGCAAATGAGAAACCATAGCATGAAATCTCAAACAAACACAACGACAAACTAAATATCAAATTGTTTCATACAACAGCAGACATCGCACTCAAATGGAATAGGCATATTCATCACAACATTACACCGATAGACCAAACCATTAGACCTCGAATAAGCCATCATATAAATCCACAAATTTGAGGCAGCGATCAACAACTTATTTAAGCTCAAGATTCACCCAGAAGCATCATACTCTCAGGTAGCCACTCAATGGCGTGACCCAGCACTTCAATTATTACACAACACACATAAACATGTAGACATCATGTAAATAAAACATAGACTTAGGCAAGTAGTCGAAATTGCCAGCGGGAAGCTGCTAGGACATCGGTGGCATGTGGCCTGAAAATGGGTGGATAGGGGACTTCGGAATGTCATCCACCCGTTTGTCTAGTATTCATCTATCAGGAGATGTATCCCTATTACAAAAAGATGAATAAGGAGAGTCAACTCCGTCATTTCCAACTCTTTTCTTTTATTCGACGATAAGGGTATTCTTGAATCAGTTTGTGTGTCAGTTAAAACTACTTCTTTTTCCCGGCAATCTTAAAAGCACACTCCTCCCATCGACATGGTGCATTTAAATGAACTCAATAAATTCTTCTAAGTGCTAGCCTCAAAGTATTGATTTAGAAAAATAAAGAAATTGAGCAAACCTCCTTAACCATCAAACTATTATCAATAAATTTGAGATAAATGGAACAAAGTACGGAAAGAGAATAAGAAACATTCAAGACAAAAGACTGTCGGACACAATTCATATCAGAAGTCAAATTGCATACCTCCGAATTGAAGATTAACAAGAAAATGAAGGATACGACCCCTGCCTAGCTAGCTAGCTGTGCCTGAGGATTTCGATTGAAGAAAGTGGGTGCTATTGCAACTCCATTGAAGAAGCTTAGATCTTCTCCAAACTGGACAAAAGATGGAAGATTTCGATCTACTGAGCCACTCTCTCCTTCTCAACAACAAGGAAAAAAGAAAAAAGACTTTTTAATTTTAGTGAGACGGAGAAAGATTGTGCTTTTATTTAGGGGAGGGAAAGAAATATAATAATAAATTGCTCGTAAATATTCAATTAAAAAAAAATTAATTTTACAATTTTTAAATAAACTTTTAACATGTTTTTATTATATTTATTATTTTATTAGCTTTCATCACATATAAAATAAAAACATATAACCTCCATACATATTTTTTAAAATTTAATTTGATAATCATAAATAATTTTTTTTAAAACAATAATTCTAGTTAAAAAATAATTTTATTAAGATAGATATGTAAATAAAAAAATTAAATATAAAATTGAAAAATATATATTTTTCTGTATTTCAAATCAAATCGCTTAATTTTTTCATAAGATTTTATTTTAATGATTGTTGTTTTTTATTAGAAAAGTGTAATCCTAGTTAAAAACAGTAACATTGTTTTTAAGAAGATTAAAAAACAATTATGATAATATTATCAATTCATTTACAAATAATTATGTATTGTCATGATATATGAAATTTTAATAATAATTTACTTATTAATATTTAATATTAAATGAGAATTAAATACACACACATATTTATTCTAATTCCTTTTATTTTTTATAAAATTAAAAATCCATGATAAAAAAATTATATTTTTAAAAAATATATATTATTAAAATAAGAAGAAATTATGCTAGAATTTTTATCAAATGGAGTTTAAATTATTTATTTTCTAACAATTATTTTTATTATTGTATAATTAAATAAAAACCAAAGAGCTTTAATATCTTAATATGCATTTTCATCAATATTATGATTCAATATTTAATTTTAATAAAAAAAATTATTATTATTTATTAATATATATATAATTATTAATTTATTTTATTTAACACACAAATCAAGTTTTAAGTTTATAATTAATTTTTTTTAATGGGCCCAGCCAACTACAAAAATTCATTGCAATACACATACCCGCTTCTAAATTAGATTTGGGCTTTCTTCAAATTCATCATAAAGGGCTCTCAATCTCAAATAAAGAAAACGCATCAATTTGCCAGGGTCAGAACACAATTTTTGGCCGTTGTCTCCATTCTTCTATTTTTCAAAACACTAATTAATTTTATTTTTTATTAATATGAATTTTCGGGTCAGCTTGTACGTATATTGACTAATTTCATGGACCTTAAAGATAACGACCATATAAGCCTCTAGTGACCTTGAGGTTTATAAAACTTGAAATGGTAGCCTTTAGCTAAAGAGCAAACTTTAAACTTGACCAGTTGATTTACATCCTCTCAGGGTTTAATTAAATTTTATTTTTAACATTAAAAGTAAGGGTGGGTTCACTTTTTTCATAATCTAATTTTGAATCTTTATTTTTGTGAAAGAATTAGTAAAAAATTAAAAAATATATTCTTTTAGTAATTTTATTTCTAAAAACCGAAATCAATTCTTTTAAAATAATCAAAAATTAAAATAATTAAAATGATGAATTTAAGAAAAAATATATAGTAAATGTAATATTTCATAAAAAGATATTGTAAGAGTGATGTGGTTCTTCCTTTAAATAAAATTAACCCTCTGCTTGAATCTCTGATTTAAATTTTCTTTAATTACTGGGGGAGGTGATTTTCAATCTTAACAATAAACTTTTGACTCCCGATACAACATCCACCGACATGCGAAAATGTTCAAAAATTTCATTCATATTTTTAATTTCAATACAAGTATGGAAACTAAGTTACATAATGTCCCTTTGATCTAATCTTTTTTCTGTGTAGAAAGTAAACCTACAAAAGGGGTGGGTATCATCGGCTAAATTTGTGAAAGCAAGGCAGTTCCACAACCTAAGATGGATAACAAGCTGCAATGGTGTTGCTGTTGCTGCTGTTGCTGTAGTTGTTCTACAGTACAACTACAACATAACACAGACAAAAAAATAAAATAATTACAGCATGCAGGAGCAAAATGCACCTCTTTGGCTATAGAAATCTGGTGCCCGCATGGCAATGATGTAGAAGATTATGAGCAATAGCATCCCTAGCTTTCATTGAAGTTGCCGATCTCAAAGCAACCTCAGGAACCATCTCATCATCAACAAGTTCCACCCTCAGCTCTGGATCAATTTCCTCATTTTGCATCTCACAAATATTATGCAGCACACAGCATGCCCCAAGCACCACTGGCAAGTCCTGCAGTTTCACCTCTGTTCTTTTCTGCAAGCAACTCCACCTCCCTTTCAACCTCGCAAAGGCATCCTTCGCAACCAATTGAATCTCCCCAATCTTCTCATTGAAGGCATGCTGAGTCCATGTCAAATTCTGCTGTGCATAAGGCACCAAAACCCAATCCATTAATGGGTACCCTGAAGTCCCAACAATCCAAACATCCTTCAAGAGGCCTCCATTAGCCCTTTGAAATAAAGCAGACTTCTCCAACACCTGATCATCAGGCATCGAACCAGGCCAGCCAATACACACATCAGTAAATATCCCTTTTGGATCAACAACACCTTGAACAGTAATTGAATAGGATGTCTTCTGATTCCTCTCTGTATGCCTCTTATTAAAATACGCGGCAACGCTAATCTTTGGAGCTATAATAGGTATATGAGTAGTATACATAGACCCCACAGCATTGGGTATCCCAGAAATGGATTCAAATTCATTTTTTATCTTCCTCAAACCATCCTCATCGGGCCACTGCAAATACTTGGGCATTAAAACACTCCTTATAGCTGAACATACTTCAAGAACTAATTTATGGCAAGTAGAAATACCCAAACCAAACCTCTTGGATACAAGTCTAAGTGGTTCGCCAGTAGCCAATCTCCAAATACAAACAGCAACTCTTTGCCTAACAGGAATAGCGTTACGCAAAGTAGTATCTTCTTTAGCTATAACTGAATTTAACTCCTCACAGATCATATCAAAAGTAGACTTACTCATTCGAAAAGCCTTCTTGAATTCTTCCTCTGGATAATCTGGTCTATTACAATCATCCCACCATTCTTTATCTCTATCTTTCACCCATAACCGTCTTTGTTGACCACCGCCACCGTGCTTTGTATCTTTAATTCCTTCCCTGGCAGCCACGCCACTAGAGACGGCTGAAACAGCCAAAGCACCAGCTATTGCCCTCGAATTCTTGCGCTTTCTTCTTTCTGTTTCTTGAACTTCCACGTGGTAGTCTTGGAATTTGTCGTAGTATTCAACCATTGTTTTAATCCTTTTATTGTGGTTAGCATCTAATAATACCTTCTCCTCGTTTGAAGCCTTGCTCTGCTCTTCTTGATCACTCTTTTCTTGTTGTTCTAGCAATATCAATGATGTGATGATACCCTTCAAGTTTTTCTTCTTCTTCTCTCTGCCATCTTGCTCAAAAGAATCGTTGCCATCGCTATCATTTCCTTGCCTGTCCTCCTTTCTTTGCCTTTTCTTGGAGTTGCTGATCATGCTATTGGGTTCATTCATTTGGCGGAGTGAGGATGGAAGAAAGGTGAACATGAGGGGGGAGTTTCGAGCGAGGTTGTTGGTTTGGTAAAGAAGGGAGTTTTCATACATATAAAAAAGGACAAGAGTTGAAACAAAAGACAGAGAAACTGGACAGTCGTCGACTGCTGGCTTTCAAAAAATGTGTGGACAAAGTGTGAACACACTGACAATACTAGGTTTAGATCCCTTTCACTTGCATGATTGAAATTTACATGCCCTGACCGGGCAAGGCTATATAGCTGTGTTTAACTGTTAATCATAGCCTCCCCCCCTTTAGATATTTGCAAGGCACCTAATAAATGACTACTAGTTTTCATCAAATGGAACAGGAATTCTTTAAAATTTAATCCTTTTGACCACCCATAAAACTAGATTAGGGCTTCTCCTTCTTCCTCGTTTAATATAGTTTTTCGGGCGTTAAAACCCTAATTTTATATTAAAAAAAAGGGATAAAAATAACCAAATGAATCTAGATTAGGTCATTTATAATACAAACCCACTTTGTCTTAGTCTTTAGACCCATATTTTTCTTTTCTTTTAAGGGCTACATGATGATCTCACCAACAAATTATTCAACTTCATAGCAGCACCCATTCATTCCCATTGTTTATTAACGAATTATTTGTCAAAATAATGATGGTGCTGGAATGGTAGGAATAAAGCATGCTTGTGAGACGGTGAAACCTCGGTAAAGCCATGAATTGTGCGCCCTAGATCTTTCAAGAGATTATAATAGCTAACAGAAAAACGTGGGCTAGGTGTGGACACAGCTTTGGGAAGGCGCTACACGTTAGACTTTGTGGCATGCTGGGGGCGGGGTGGTGCGCGCCTGTGACTTCAGGTTTCACACGGTTTCTTGTGGATTCCGGCTGCTTTACTGGAATGTTGCTGATGTGATCGGTCCTTATCAATCTGCATTTACAGAGAGCCGTTCTTTAAAAATAACAAAAAAATCAGTTTAATTAATCAAGTTTTGTATTTATTTTTTAAAAATTATTAATTTGAGTACTATAAATTTAATCAGAATTATTGATAATTAAATTTTAAAAAATTAATTAAAATATGCGTAAACCGAGATTAAAAAAAAAATTGCATTTCAGACACTCGTTGGTGGTGGACCAATTAAATTTGAATTTGTGTGCAAGCAGCAGCAACTCCAAATGGACGGGGCCTTTGTTTGAACAGGGGCCAGGGTAGATGAATGACAGGGACATTGGCGAATACAAATTTGTCTAAGTACTTCGGTGAATTCTTGACCACGATGTCTAGATGCCCTTAAAGCCAAGGTGCTTGTGTAGCCCTCGGAGGGATTTTCTTCTCTCCTTTGCCACGGTTAAAACACCTTATTTGTGGAAACAAAACCAGATATCAAAAGTAACGGCAGAAGAAAACATAAAAAGGAAATGAACTTGGTAGAATCTTTAGTACTTCACCCGGAAGTAAGAAGATAGAAATCACTAGGTAGGTACATATCATACTCGAGAGGAAGAGAAAAAAAACTTGTAAAAAAATCAGTCATTATTTTATCATAAATAATGCTCAATTAATAGTAAAAGCTTATTAAGATAGTTCAAAAAACATTACGAAAGGCTCCATGATAATATCAAAAGAGACTGTATGTAACGTCATATCAACGAACTAGAAAACAAACTATACAAAATATCATGAGATGAATATCTCTTACTTATATTTAATCACTTAACTTAATTTAATTGAAAAACTAAAATTCTATTAAAAAAGCTAAATTTAACCTAGAACGATAAATGAAAAGACCCGAGATAACTTGAATGATCACCAAGATTAATGAAAAATCATACAGAAAGCAAAAAAAATAAAATAATAGAGTCAAATCTCCAATTAAATAAATGTGGAGAGATGAAACTAAAGAAATATTAGCTTAAAAAAAGAAAAAAAAACAAACAAGCAAACCCAGGTGAATTTTCTAAACTCGAGTTAATCTTCCAAACTTACAATCTGTGAAATCCTAAACCCAGACTCAATCAAGATGCTCAATCTCTAACAAATTCAATGTTGAAACATGAAATAAAAAAAATAATCAATTTTAACAAATTGCTAAGGCAAAAAATAGCAATTAAAATAATGAAGATCAAATTGGTAGGAAAAAAAAAGTTAAGGAGAATGAAATTGCAAAAAAAAATTTTTAAAAGCATCTCGAATAAAACAAATAACATTTAAAAGAACGAGTACTAAATTTGAAAGATAAAAAAAATTGAAGGGGATGAAAGTGAAAAAAATTTAATTTCTTAAATCATCTCAAATAAAACAAATAGTACTTAGGGATCAAATGTAAAGAAATAACAAATTAAAGAGCTTCTTTTACATAAGGTTAGTACGAAAATCAAGGAGAAGAAAGGAAAAAAAAAAAAAAAGGGTTGCACGTGCCAAACTAGAGATCCATTTGAAACATGCATTGCACTGGAACGGAGGGGAAACCAAGACGATTTGAACCCCGTATTGAAAGTTACATTTTGACGACCTCACGACGTCTCACACGCCACCCAAAAAATGCAAAGACAACATACACACCATCAAGTTTTTTTTTAATAATATTTATTTTAAGTCAATTGTCAAAGATCCCCTCAACCAACTTGTTTATTATAAAAAAAAAAAGGTGAAAAGACACCAAGACCCTTGGATATAAGTTATATTTTTTTTTGTTTTTTTAAACATAAAATGAGTTATTTTAAAATGAAATAGATGATAAAGCCCGTAGCTCTGGATTTAGAATTTTCTGCTTATTAAATAATTTCACTGTATCAAAAATATATAAAAACCTCACCCCTTTCAATTCATAAATGACTTTTTGATTAATAGAAAAAGACTATTCTATCCAACGGAGGACTTTATGATTTGTGAAAAAATGACAAAAACACTGAAACACGGATCCAATCTAGTGTTCTGTGTTTTTATCCACCGTGAAAACTTGATATCTTATAGTTTATTTTTAATTTAATAAAAGACAATAAAGAAATCCAAAAATCAAGCATCTAAAAATGGAATGACTTTGGATCTCTCACCAAGAAGTCATTTCCAGTGAGCTGTAAGAATCATGCTTGGGATGGATGAGACGATGAAATAAAAACAAATAGAATGAGGCTTTGCACAGTCCTATAAGCTACGCGGATTTCATAAATTATTCCAGCCTGTCCATGTGAAGAACGGGAAATAAGTCATCACCCACAACATAATAATCAATTTAGTATTCAAGAGTCTCATATG
>Ga0325414_1001656_pt1 | contig 21827 bp, 15 predicted proteins | sample PopdelMetagenome_8_FD_206183 | JGI IMG/M metagenome (GOLD analysis project Ga0325414, IMG submission 206183) | Populus deltoides microbial communities from Bellville, Georgia, United States - Leaf-PdKOR-R3 | ecosystem: Host-associated > Plants > Phyllosphere > Phylloplane/Leaf | place: USA... | reverse complement strand
AAAAAGGAACAATACTCCATAGCTATGGTTACCGGAAGCGAAAAAAAAACAGAACCCTAATTTCATTTCCTTTATTAGCATCCCACAACAAGAGAAGAGAAGGTGACCAAACAATCCAAAAGGAATAACAAGAACTGACAAATTCCCATACATTAGGGTGATGGTTAACTATGTTCTTACTCCGAAAACCCAGTAACTCTGTTATTATTCCCTCTCGAAACCCAAAGCTTAGGCCTTATAGAAACATCTGTTTGATAAATGATAAGAGTCTACTTTGTATACAATGGCACGCTTCACCTAGCTGCAGTGCAACGCTAATCTAACAACTGGACAGACATTTCAGCAAATTGCAGACTCGAGAAATTTGAAAAATAAAAGGCTTGTGCAGAGCGGGTAAGCATTGCACCTGCTATCTGTAAGTCTCTCACTTGGTGTAGAGAACATCCTCCCATGGGTGACGGTATAGAGGTTGTTTCAGTCTCTTCTGGTCGAAGGTGTGCCCGAAACAAAAATCAATTGTAGGATCAGATGCAGCATTTATGTAAGCATATAGAAGCACATATTTGCAGTGGAACATGGTGGTCTCTGCCACTCATCCTTGCTGGGGGGTCCCTTGACCCACCACTGAAACTTTTTTGTTACGATAGCCAGGCATTTGCTACTACAACTAGACACCTCAAACACAAACACTGTGCCCTCTTTTGTCACAATTAAGTCATATCCTTCAAGCGACCATACAACCATTTAATTCTACGACGGGACTAAAAGGAGCTCAGCTTTTAGAAGCACTGTAATTAAAGAGTTAATCATGTCCGTAATCTCACCGACAATGTGTCAATATCAAGGGTTGCTGTAACCTAACGAGAAGCATAAGAAAGTCTAAAAGGATGTGACAAGAAAATTTTGAATTGGAATCCAACTCACCCAATCAAACCAATGGAACGTGCCAACAAAAAGAGCCCATTCAAATAGCCAATCCCAACAATCTCTTCAATCTCTGGTTTAGTGAACATTCTGCTACCTGCAAGGAGATCCAAGAAAAGGGACCCTATCGCGCCATCGATGTTAAGGACCAAGTTATTGGCCTTTGAAAGAGTGTAGGTTTTGACTAGAACAGCATACTCCATATACTTAACAGAAGGGAAATGTGTGCGAGCAAACCGTTGTAGAAGCTCTACTCTTTTATCCCTGTTGTCCCCTCTCTTGATCCTTTTCCAAAGAGAGATAATAAGAACTCCATCACTCAGATTAGCAATGGAAACCAATAAAAGCATTTAAGCAGTGTAATTCTGGAAAATTCTTGTACCTGTGCCCGATACGTGGAACACGAATCCCCTTCTTTTTCATGCCTTCAACAAACTCGTAGGGTGTTAGACCCTGACAAGACATGGCACACAAATTAATCTGTCTCTACAAACTATCAGCTACATTGGAGGCCAATTTCTAATGTACTTGCAAAGTTTATTAAACTTTACCTTGTCATAAGCATCCTTGAAGTACCGAGAAGCATCATCAATGGCGCCTCCAAACCGGGGACCAATTGTGAGCAAGCCTGTCTCAGGAGATTATGATTCAGTTTTCCTTCTGCCTTTTGCTCTCAGAAATCCTTACCAGCAATTCATTTGGAGAGATTTCAACAAAGAAACAAAAAAAAAAAAAATCATCTCATGGCCATAGTGTACCTGAGACAAGGCTGGAAACTAGGTCCTTTCCTGCCCTTGCTGTTACTATAGTGTTGTGAGCACCAGAGACACAGGGACCATGGTCAGCACACAACATGATGCATATCTGATTGAGGTCATATGTATCAGTGAATGAAGTAGCTAGACCAACTACTGCTTCTAAATGCATGTCAAATCCTAAAGGATAATGAAACCAGGCAAGAAGAGCTACATTGAACTTAAAGCTCAGCATGACCAGTTAAAAATGTAAAGGAAGTTCATACAATTAAAAAATTATGAGAAACATACCACCATAAAATGGGTACAGTAACGTGGAAGGCTGCGCTTGAACCATAAAAGAGAGATGACATCACCCACACCATAACCCTGTTCAACAATGGAAGACATTGGCACGCCAGCATAGCACGGTTCCTCACCTGCAAAATTGGATTAAAAAAGAGTTCAGCAATAAACATTTAAACCAACTAGCACCTTAATAGTAACTCAGGAAGCATTGGTTGAAAGTACCTCTTTCATCAGAGATGGTAGAAATAATATGGGTTGGTGCCCGGACTTTTCCGCTCTTGATTGCAATGTTAAGATCTTCAGGGATTTGTGGAGGCGTAAACTCCTTTACAGGTGTAATCTTTCCTTCGTCAACCTAGATGGAAATAACCAGGTAACATTCTTAAAGCAGGTCAAGCACATTTGGTGAGCTTGAGTGTACTTTTTCTGGTTTGGAAAGTTCTCTTCTTTAATCAAGTTTGGAAAGTTACTCGAGGACACATAAACTAACCAGTTTCTCAAATGTTTCCTTAATTGCAGTCTCAAAAGCTTCATATGAAGTGGGAACAACAGCTCCGGCATCTTTTAGTGCTTGATTTTTTGCTTGAGCGGATTCCATCTCACCGCCACTTTTAGCACCCTGATGTACAATGTCACAAGGGAGATTAAAAAAAGTCCCTCTTGTACTGCAATGGCAGCTGCTATTTAAAATAGACAAGTGCAATATACTAGGGCAATCACTTACAGCATGACCAAATTGTACTTTTGATTTAAAGAGTCGTGCACAAGTTCCACTAACCCAAGCAACCACTGGTTTATTTACCTTTCCTTGTTTTAGGGCTTCAACTAGAGAATATTCATCTCGTCCACCAAGTTCCACAAGTACAACCATTATTTTAACCTGTGTAAGATCAGAAGATCAAATAAGAGAAAAAAGAAGTTAAGATGATAACAAGCAACAGTACAAACTGTAGATTTGCTAAAATCTTAGTTAATGGTCAAAGCAGAGAGTTGCATGGGCAAAATTGCAGGGTACAGATCTTCTATTAAACAAAGTACTAAGCGGACTTTAATTTTATGAATGTATAAATTAGCACTGGATACTTGCCAGCTTTATCAACAAGAGAGAAACTAAAAGAATGCACTATTGCTTAAATGTAAGTAAACGGGAACAATGATATAACTGTGGGATGTTGTTGAACCGCAGAACATGATCAGAAAGAGTAGATCCTGGGAACACATCTCCTCCAATTGCAATACCTAAAGGATTGTCAAAAATAATGCTGATTTAACTCCAATTCAAATTTCATGTATTAGAAAATCCATAAAAACAAACCCGAACAAAGTAGTTAGCATGTGTAATCTCCTTCATAAATTCCATCAGTTACACGGGCAATGGCGTTATACAGCTCATTAGACATGCCACCCTGCAGTAGGAAAAGAAGCATTATTCTCAGAACTTTTAACATACACAGCAATAGTAGTGAGAGGAGATCGATAGACCAAGACACCTACCCAAAACAATTAGAATGACATTCCTTTAAATTGTGGAATTACAGCTCTTTTATCTTTGATAAATTCCATGTCATGCATGTATAATGGCCAGATGTGACTTGAGCTTTTATTGATAAACATGCTATGAAGAAAGAGGAGAAATGGAATGAATACGTACGGATTTGGAGACAAATCCAACAGATCCAGTCCGGTAAAGCTTGCAAGCAATTATGTTATCAATTGTTCCAGCAGTTTCACCTATCTTGAATGCTCCAGCTTGAATGCCTCCAACAGTGGCCGGACCAATGACAACCTGGAACACCAGCAGCGCTAAAATTAGCACAAACATAAGCCAGCCAGGTAATGAATACTCAAGGACCCAAAGATCAGTACAATTCAAATAAAATTGCATCATTTGCTCTCACCTTATTGTTAGCCCGAGCATATGCAATCAATTGCTTGGTGTCTGCCTCAGGAATACCCTCAGCTATGATAGCCACAACTCGAACAGTTGGCTGCTTCAGAGCAGCCATGGATGAAGCAGCCGCACTGCAACCAAGTAAACAGAAAATGATTACACAGTACAAACAAAAACATGCAACCTATGATGGTGCCAAGTAAACAAAAATAAACCTTCTGAATGATGCGAAGTTGATAAACACTTCAGCAGTTGGGTGAGCAGTGCAAGCGGCCTCAACACTGTAAACAAAAATAACGAACCAAATATGAGAAAATAAACCTCAGAAAAAATAAATGTTCAGTATCTAAAAAGTAGCAAATTTTTAAAATATGTACAGGACAGATAAATTATATTGATCACTGAGCAGATAGCATACGGAAATATACATATTTGGCTTTGAATTTGTCAGTATATAGCTTGCAAGACAGTCAACCAAAGTCATTTGACTCTTGCAGTGTCAATGTTTGACTTATATATTCATCAACAATTGTTTATGACCCCAAAGTCAACACTCCCTGATCCATATTCAGCAACTAATCACGGAATCAAATTTGAGTCAGACCTAGACTAAAGTCTTGTGGCCAATTTTGACGTTGTAATGAACCGTCATATAGAAGAGCGAAATATAATACGTAGTTACGTACAAGCTAAATGTAATCTAAATAATAATCATGATCTAGTATCATAAACCACTAGACCTCACCAAAATGAATCAGATGAACTGTTTTCTAATCACAACTAGCAACCATTCCAGAACTGGTACTTGAATCACAAACTGGCTTATAAAACTAGAAACAAAACCAGCACACGATCCACATTCAACAACTCATAATCCAATCACATTTGAGTAGACCTAAGTCTTGCCATCATGGAGTTGATGCTCAAATGAACCGGCACACCAAAGGGTAAAGTATCATAAGAGTTAGATGTAATTTAACTAGTTGTTTGAAATAGGATGGAGTATCGGTTTGTCTTTCAAGTTGAATGTGCAGAGAGAAAGAGAAGAGAGGTTGGGGTGGGGTCGGGGTTGGTTAGGGGTTGGGCGGGTAGATTCAATTATCCAATGAGGTAGCTTGTCTTGAAAGAAAGATGGAACTGCCGTGTCCTTGGAAAAAGAAAGGGCTCGATCACCAGTAACATGAAAGTCGACCCTTTTTATGTCCAGTAAAGAAACTTAGAAATTAAAAGATTTATTTTTATTGTAATTTTAATTTTAAGTAACGTGATTGTTTATATGATAGTTATTGGAGTTTTATATAGTTATTAATTTCAAAACTCGTAAGATTAGTCGAGGTGCGTGTAAGTTGGTCCGGACATTCACATTAAAAAAAAGAAAATCAACCATTTTTCCATTTTTTTTCTTAAAATAACAAATATTTCTCATGTCAGAAACTTAAATCTGACTTAATTTGTTAAAAAATATGAAAAAACAAAATTTTAACACCAAGTGAAAAAAAAAATATATTTTTTCAATAAGCCAGGTTGGGTGTAATTTTTCCATAAGAAAGTGTTTGCCCACCTGGTAGTATGATAAAAGTGTTTTCTGTGAGAATATATTTACATTGAAAAACTATTAAATTATTAATATTTCGTATTTATTTTTCCAACTTTCTCACATCTTTCATCTTATATAATCATAATAACCACACTTTCCGCTCACGCCACTATATATATATATATATATATATATATATATATATATATATATAGCATTTTGTAGTGGAAGTGTAATGTTATCGATCATGTTTTGTTTCCGAGAGTAGCAGCGTTCTTAACGATGAATTGAAATAAATTAAAATTAAAATTAATGGAACACAACTGCCCTCCCGGCACCAGAAAAAAAAAAAAAAGAGGATTAATTGTTGAAAAGGAAATTGTCTGTTGCATGGTCACTAATTGCAGATAGGGATCACACTGTATTATTGGTTTTTCGGTATTAATTATCGGGTAAAAATATTTAAATATTTATATTATATTCATTCAATTTCAATACTATTATAGATATTTATCGTTTAACTATTTTTATTACTTAATAAAAAATAAAATATTAGAAAATAGTTTGGCATGATCAAACTTCTCGTGGCCCCTCAATCAACTCTATGTTTTTTTTTTAGTTTAACATGGGTGTCCGGGCCAGCTTGCGCGCACCTCGATTAATCCCACGGGTCCTAAAGTTAACAACTATGGAAGCCTCTAGTAGCCATCATATGAGCAACCACAGGGTTTAAACTTGAAACCATAAAAAAAACAAATTCTTTGATCCCAAACTTTTACCACTAAATACCAGCTAGATGGTTAGTCAACTCCATGCTTAATAGAGGAGCTCATGGTTGAATGCAGACATCAAATGATGGGTTGATTCAATTAAGAAGATGTGTTTGCGTTTTTGAAAAAAAAATAATGAATATTTATATATAAAATAAATAAAAAATAAGTTTGTATTAATAATAAACATGTTATTTTAATTTTTATAAAATTAAAATGTGAGATGCAATTACGTGTGGATTTAGATTTAGTGTAGAAACCAGAAATTATTTGACTACTATGACCAGACAAAAACTTAAGTTGCTACAAAAGCACAAGGAGACTCTTGAAAATCTTAGTTTCACCAAGTATATAAATACAGTGAACAAGAGAACTTTAGCCATTAAAAAAATTTAGCATGAGTTGATAAATTGAATTGATTGTAAATTAATTTTTATATTTTTATTATATAATAAAATAAAAATATTAATTAACCCAATGGAGTACGAAACACTTCCCTGGTTTAGCAGGTTGTAAATTAAAAACATAGTGCCACAGAAAAATTTGAAAACATATCTTTTTACAAAGCTGACATGCTCTATCGAATACGATGAGGATGCATGATCTAAGGATGGTGCATGATCAAGGATTTGAATTCAGAAGGCTTGCTCAGGTTTTCAAAATGGTCAAATTGGCTATGCAGTTCATTAAAATTTTATCAACCATGCTATATGGACTGTATCCTTGACCCAACAGCATAAGATATCCAACAATTCCTATTGTTTTTAAAATTTAAGGAATACGAGCAGTATCAATTACTATATACCAGGGTTTGTTCATGCATCATGGCTGGATCAAATTCTCTATATTTTTACAATTGACCCAAACAATATAGCACAACCAAGCTGCATACCGTATTTGCAATCTTGTAACCTTATCAAGTTACTGGAATTGTGAATTTGGAAACCCAGGTAACTTCAGTAATCCTACGTACAGGGATCATAACATTTGACTGTTCCAACCACATCAAGGGCATTTGCAAGTGCTTGCAAGAGATGCTCTGGATAATCCTCAATATGGACAAGACCATGCTGTGATCGCATGGAACTCAAGACCCTTCCAACAATCTGAAGTTGTTGAGATATAAATATTTCATAAATCAAACTTCAAATGTAATAGTTTAAAAAATGGAAGTGAAACTAGGAGAAAATAAATACTGACCTTGCGTGCATAGCCCCCGTAAGCTATGCCACCTATTAAAGCATGTGATGAAGCAAGTGAAGTAGGCATTGATCTGTTATCCTTTGAATTCCCTGAAAAAGAAAAGGTTGAAGTAAAACAAAGAAACAATTAAGAGTGATTATTAGATTACAGGACAGAAGAACCGGGTGATAAAATTACCGGCAACTAGTGTTGTTTGAAAAAGCCCTTCCTTTTTCAACCCTTCAACCGTGTGAGCATTTGTGCCACCGGCCAATTGAAAGAAACCTACATCATATAATGTTGAAATGCAAACTTTACTCGTATGATTGAGTGGGAAGTGGGAACGGCACAAAATAAGCTATAAAATGTTGCAAAAAATGACAGCAAAGTGAATCTGCACAAACCACGAGGCTTATCTTTCACAGCAGCCAAACAAGCAGCGAATGCAATCGATTCCCTTGTGGCACCTCGGCCAATATCTCCACTCATGGGACGGCCATCCAACTTCGATAGAGTTCATAAGGATTATCAGAGGCTCTTTATGGTTTATGATGATAATATTGAAACATATTTAATAGATGGAGATACATAGGACACACCTGCCATAAATTGAGGCAAGGAAGATGAGGTTCCATCATTGTGTAGATTGTGTTCATTGAAGATATAGTTGAATCTCCAGCATATGGTAAGCTAACCTGCAGGGAGTAAATATTAATATACAATCACCCCGAACTCAGTATGACATCCAGCTAGCTCGTGTTACATATGATAGATGTTTTATCCACAATAGGCCCAGGAATATTTAGATCAATCATTAATGATAAGCTGTACACTCACGGCTACTAGTTTCAGGTATCCAGTTGAATTTCCCAAATCATTCCAGAGTCCCTCAAAGGGGGCAGTCTGCCTACAATGAAGAAAAATTGACAGGGATGACGATGTGAAAGTCACTGCTTAGATAAAGAGGAATGGACATCAGGGCAAAATAATCATCCTGCTCCACAGGGTCGAAGGGTGAATTCATATTCCCTCTAACATAATATAATTGCACAGTACAGGCCATGTGAAAACCATGATACAAAAGTGAAGGAGAAAGTAGATGCTTTGATATAAAGGACTTCTGGATAGCCTTTTAGATTTGTTTTATATATTGTTTATCGGTCTTGGAATTGTACCTTCCACCTGTATGTATCTCTATGGCATCTACATCATTCCTTTTAAGAAGTTCAGCAGTAGCGGCTGCATCCCTTGTGTACATAGCCATTCCTAGATCAATTTGCACATGTTAGTTTAAACTGGACATACTGCAAGCTATGAGACAGGGAAACTACTAGAAGTTTGTGATTTTCTGAGGAAAAAGTTTTTGAAGAACTCTATCACGGGGTTGAAAAAATGGAAGGCCAAAGTATTGGAAAAGAGTAGCATATCAACAGACAAAAACTACTAACTTATTTTATCATATGGGCAAACCGGAAAGCAACGACCACAGCCATAACAGCGTTCAGTTATCACTCCGCCCTGCATATCAATGTCAATTTCAAACAAATATACAAACTGCGGTGATAATATGGGGTGACTATTCATAAACTTTGGAAAATATATCATTCAAAGACCTTTAATACATTGAGTGTTTCGGTACCATGGGAAAGTTCTGTTGTTGATTGATGTTGCTGTAATGATATTGCACTTGCAGGACAAATGGTTTCACAGGGCCTTGAACAGTCCAATGGACACTCCTCTGGATCAAATTCTGTTAAGAATAACACTGAACTCATATCACAATCAGATGATGGCACAAAGCTCATGCTCCCTTGCATGGTCATTAATTACCCATCTCTTGGATTGGCAAGATTGCACTTTATCTCTTACATTTTGATTAAAAAAAAAAAAGATTGCACTTTATCCAAGGCCAATTTCACATTCGAACAGAATTTTAATATCATGGTCATAAAGATATGGCCACACATTCACACTGAAAAGCTGCTGTCTATCAGCTTGGACTTGGAACATCAGGAAAGTTTGTGAAATATCTCGAGACTCATTCATTGATGCTTCATAATGATATCAACAAATATAGTGTATGGATTTTAAAATAAGACCAAAAAACAAATCTCAATCCCATCCGACAGTTGCATGTTCCCATGACGTTGTATGGAATTTCTAAAAATGCCAACAGCTTATCAGTTGCATATAGGATCCTTTCGATTAATTGCAATTTCGAAGTCATGAAATTAATCTAAATTAGATAAGGGAACACGTACCAGCTTTACGAAAGTGAAGATCTTCATCATCATTAACACTAATCATTACCCAAGGCTTTCGAAGGTAAACAATCTCCCTTGCTGCTCCAATTCCTTCGTTTACAGCATTCACAATAGATGCATCGGCAGCGCAATCAATGCAGTCAACTGCGGAATCGTTCATGCACAAATAATCAAGAACCGGCGTAGACATTAACATTCACGAACTTAAGTTTGCTAACCAATCCTTAAACGGACAGCAACTGATTCGAGAGTTTTCTTTTTACCTCCAGCTAGAGTGTAAACTAGAGAAAGATTCCTGACATCGACAACATCCTAAAGTAAAGGTAAAATAAGAAAACAAATCATTAATTTGACAATTAGAAATGTGTCTTGAATATACGAGAGTTTAGGGTTTAAGGCTTTTCACATACCTCGAAGCTAGCACCGCAGATAAGCTTGACCCAGTTGCCCTTTTGCAGTGATTCTTGAGGAGCAGATACAACTGAAGCAACCCCGGTTTTTTTTACAAGGTTTCTAACACTTTCAAGACATTTTTTGTTGCTCCTATAATTCACTTTCCCTGAAACTAGAAAAATGAAGACACTCTAGGAGTATTATTATATTATACAAATTAATTATAAGCAAAACAAATAGAAATAGTAGCAGAAGCAACCATGATGATGTTGAGGTAATGTTGTGGCATTAATGGAGAAGCACAAAGCCATGACAAAAGGCACAGAGCGGTTGATAGGTTATTATCCGTTAAATGCCCAATCTTTTTTTTTTTCCTAACAGAGTTTCGCGGTTAGCGAAAGATATTTCCATTGTATGTCTGGTCTTTCGGCTTTGGGCTTCTCTCGTTGCCCAGAGAAACTGGTTGGCAGGCCTTGTTCGTCTCGGAAAATCTACCACAGTTATTTTCGGTTTATTATGTTGGGCTTGTATAGTTTTTTTTTTTTTTAGTATTTTACTGTTTATAAATATATTAAAATTTATTTTTATTTCTTTAAAATTTATTTTTAATATTATCATATTAAAAAAATCTAAATTTTTTTAAAATAATAATTTAAAACTAAAAAAAATAAAAAATTTTAAAAGTTAAACTCAAGACCCATCGATTCAAAGATAGTTATCTCTTTATTACAAGATTGAGTTCCATGTATTAAAAAGATTCTTCTAGTTTATTGGAGAAAGAGAGATATTTAGATCGGTAATATTTTTGAATTAAAAAAATATTTTCACTTTAAACATCTATAAACTAAAAATCCCAGTGAGATACAAGAGTAATGTAATTTCACAATAAAAATAGCAAGAATATACTTAAAAAAATACGAGCCATTCAATATAAATTCATATGAAAATTATCGATCGGTTCCATTGAAAGCTTGTAATTTTCTTGCCATTAATTTTTATTGTTTTTTTCTTGTGAAATAAGATTATTGTTGTTGTCTAGCCATATATTTTTTAAAACTCGATTAATATGAATCTAAATGATGTTAGTATAATTAATTGAAATAATTAAGAATTTTTTTTTTGTATTTTAAAAGTATTTTTTAAAAAAATACCTAGTGACTATTAATGCCATGAATGTTTATTCAAACATTAACAAAGAAGTAAATAAAATTATTTTTATAAACATCAAGAACGAAAGCACTAAAATAAAGAACTGAATTGCATGCCTGTGGACGCATCTCACAGAGTTGCAGATTTTATGAATAGCATTTCACAAAAAAAACAAAACAATTAGGTTATTTCATTGAATGCAGGAGATTGTCGGAGAATGGAGCGTAGGAGTTCATTACTGTTATTATAGAAAACACCAAGAATGAAATCATTGCACATGTTCTTGTTAATTGTTATATATAAAGTGATGGGAAACTATCAAAACTAAAGAAACACCCATGTTTTAAGGGCAATCAATGCAGTAAGGCAGTTTATAGTTCTCTCTCTCTCTCTCTCTTTCCATTAGTCTCTAACTGCCACTCCTATCGTAACGTCCATTTTCGAAAGAAAAAAGAAAATCCTCTGTTCTCTCTGTTTCTTGCCCTGCATATTCCAGATGAACCTTCAAATATCAACCTGTAATCAAAACAAAACGCACTTTATATCAATGGAGTAATCAGTTTTGAACCCCAAAATGCCCACATCTCCATTCATTCTTGCGTACTAGCGAATATTTTACTTCAATTTTATAGCTCCCCTGTTTTTGTTATATATTCTCTTCTTAGCCATGAAATGCAATAGCCAAATCTTGTTTTCTCTGATTTTCTTGTCTATCTGCTTAAACACAATTTTTGTTACAAGCAAATACTCTAAATCAGAATCAGATTCTGATTCTTATATCCTCGCTTGTGGTGCTTCTGGTGCTGGCACGGATAGTGATGGCAGGGATTGGCAACCTGATGCAAAACACATCAATTCGTCAGGTAACTCAATAACATCAACAGCTGAAAATCAAGACCCTTCATTGCCATCCACGATTCCTTACATGACTGCAAGGATATTTACATCTGAATCTACATACAAGTTTTCTGTTCCTACAAAGAGTCGCCTTTGGGTCAGGCTCCATTTTTATCCTTCTACCTATAGCTCTCTTGATCCTAACAATTCTTATTTCTCTGTTACTGCAAATAGTGTCACCCTCCTTAACAATTTCAGTGTCTCCATTACGGCACAGGCCCTTACGCTTGCCTATATTATCAGGGAATTCTCTCTAACACCAATTGATTCTGGCACTCTCAATCTTACCTTCACACCCTCTTCAAAATGTAATGATTCCTATGCTTTTGTTAATGGCATTGAAGTGATTCCAATGCCAGATATTTACCAGCCCGCGGCACTGGTTGGTTTCAGTGACCAAACTGTTGATGTTGGAAGCTCTACTTTGCAAACAATGTTTAGGTTAAACGTTGGTGGACAGTTCATTCCCGCAAACAAGGACTCAGGCCTTACAAGAATATGGTATGATGATACACCATATTTATTTGGTGCAGCCGGAGGCGTCACTTCTCAAGCTAACATCAGCATTCAATACCCTACTGATAATCTACCAAATTCTATTGCACCTTTAGATGTTTACAGCACAGCAAGAACAATGGGGCCAGATTCGAAAGTGAATCAGAATTATAATCTGACATGGGTATTTCAGGTTGATGCAAATTTTACGTACGCTTTTAGGTTCCATTTCTGTGAATATCAGGAAACAAAGGTCAACCAGAGAGTGTTCGATATCTATGTCAATAACCGAACAGCACAAGAAGGTGGTGACGTGATAGGATGGGCAGGATCTCAAGGAGTGCCAATCTACAAGGATTATGCCTTTTATGTTAGTGATCGGAGTGGTGGTGATGAATTATGGGTGGCATTGCATCCTAGTGTGTCCATTAAGCCAGAATACTATGATGCGATTCTTAATGGATTGGAGATTTTTAAGCTTAATGACTCTAGAGGGAATTTGGCTGGCCCAAATCCGGTGCCATCACCGATGATGCTTCAGGCCGAAGCAAAAAAGGGTTTTTCACCATCAGTATCCAGTTTTGTCCCAGTGGTTGGTGGCATTCTTGGTGGGAGTGCTGGAGTAGCAATAGCAGCCACTATCTCCATTTTTGTCTACAGAAAGAGGAGGACTGATTATGGAAGTCAGTCTGGAAGTAGTGCTAATTGGTTGCCACTCTATGGAAATTCCCACACATCAGCTAGCAGATCAACAATATCTGGTAAAAGCAGTTGCAATAGCCATCTTTCAACCCTTGCACAAGGCCTATGTCACCATTTTTCGTTGACAGGGATTAAACATGCTACCAAGAACTTCGACGAATCTCAAGTCATAGGAGTTGGAGGATTTGGGAAGGTTTACAAAGGCATTATTGACCAAAGGATAAAAGTAGCTGTCAAGAGATCAAACCCTTCTTCAGAACAAGGAGTTCACGAGTTCCAGACCGAAATTGAGATGCTTTCTAAGCTGAGACACAAGCATTTAGTCTCTTTAATTGGGTTCTGTGAAGAAGAAGGGGAAATGGTTCTAGTTTATGATTATATGGCAAATGGTACTCTTAGGGAGCATCTCTACAAGAGCAACAATCCAGCCTTGTCCTGGAAGAAAAGATTGGAGATATGTATTGGTGCTGCAAAAGGGCTTCACTATCTCCACACCGGTGCAAGGCACACAATCATTCACAGGGATGTAAAAACTACAAATATTCTCTTGGATGAGAAGTGGGTCGCAAAAGTTTCCGATTTTGGCCTGTCGAAAACTGGACCTGATCTTAAACAAGCACATGTTAGTACAGTAATAAAAGGTAGCTTTGGATACTTGGATCCTGAGTACTTCCGTCGGCAACAATTGACAGAAAAATCCGACGTCTACTCTTTCGGGGTAGTCCTTTTTGAAGTATTATGTGGTAGGCCAGCCCTTAATCCTAGCTCGCCTAAAGAACAAGTTAGTCTAGCAGATTGGGCTCTACATTGCCAAAGGAAGGGAACTCTTTGGGATATTATTGATCCACATATAAAGGAAGACATAGACCCTGAGTGCTACAACAAATTCGCTGAGACAGCAGTCAAATGTTTGGCTGATCATGGATGCAATCGCCCTTCGATGGGTGATGTGCTGTGGAATCTTGAATTTTCTCTACAAATGCAAGACAATCCTGCAGGAGCTAAATTGGTCGCAGACAGTGAAACAAAAGACACCTATTCAATTCATAGAGAGATGGATGGAGTTGAGGAGACTGGAGTCCGTGAGGGAAATGATGAGCCATACACTAGCAAATTTTTTTCACAAATAGTAAATCCCAAAGGAAGATGAGGAAAAATTATTTTTCTTTTTTCCTTAATGTTCTCTTTTGCCATTTATGCCCTGTTGAGCTTCTTGATTCTGTAGGAGTAGGAGGAATGTACGAGTATGATCGTCATAGTATAGGACAATTTGAAATGTATTCTTGAACACCTAGTCTGATCAAGTCTGGAGTGGCGTGTTAAACTGTTAACATCACAACTTGCCGGAAATTTAATATTCATTTCTCCGCAATTAGTTTTGCAGAGAAAAATTGGAGCATAAATCAATATCAACATTTTCAGTCCACAACAATCACCATGTCAGAATTTACAAAGCTAGCATAGAAATCACAAGCTACCACTCAAGAAAAACAAAAACATGGAAAATTGTAGCATTTGTGCTGCAATTTTTATGCCACAGAGATCAATTCCAAACCCCCATTTGTTTGTAACAAGTCTTCAAAAACGACATCGATATCCCAACAAACTTTTCCAACAAGGGTTCCCTTGGTTGGTTGGTTGGTTGCTGCTGCGCGCGCGCGCCCTCATATTTTCAATTTTTTCTTTTCGAGCAACGAACCTTGATGCTACCGTGCAACCTCCTTTGTCAACTCTCTCACTCTCGCCTTCACAAGTTGGTGTTGATTGAAGCAATAGAAAAGAAGACTGCAATAAGAGCACACGCTTCTGCCGAGAAAGCACCATTTTTTCAGACACAACTGTGCATCATGCAGCTAAAGAAACATTAGCTTTTAGACTCGAAAAAGTTTAGTTTCAGAATGAAGAAATGTTAACATCTCTGCGGATCATAAAACAATATCTACAGTTTCATATACCATAACAAAATGGTAACGGGAACAAAAGGCTGGTTTAAAATCTCAGAAGGGGGAACTCATGGTTCAGTGGACTTTGCATTAAAGGATCTAGACAATATTGAGAAAGCTAAAACCTGAGACTATTTTCATTTTCATGGATGTTAGGGATTGAAATCTTCTTCTTTTTTTTGTGAACATCAGGGACAGGGGTCTTGGTTTTTTTTTTTTTAATTGTATATGGTGAAATCCTTTCTCTTATCTCTCCATGATAAGACCTTGTTTCTAGGATTATCAACACAACTTGGCAGACTTAAATTGGAGTGCGTACATGAAGGAATTTGTATGTGAATCTGACAACCTGACTAGTCTTCAAAGCTTTCCCTCCATTGACCAAGCAATCATCATAAGAGAGCCTTTTGAAGGTTCTTGGTTTACCATTCTTGCAGAGGCAAACCAGCCACAATGAAGTGAATATTTGAAGGACCACAACCAAAAACACAGGTGTTGACAATCTGCACCGTGTACTGTGGGATCCCAAAAGTGGTGTCTCTACTTTGAGAGATGCTTATATATATATATATATATATATATATATATATATATATATATATATATATCTGTTTGTATCGTCACCAACTTCTACTAGTATATCATGACATGTTAATTTATATTTTAGATGTGTTTTTCACAAATCAATTTGTTCTTCACTCCATTCACATTCACTTTCACGTAAAACTATATCAAACTCGTTTAGTTTACATGGAACGAGGCTAAGTCATGTATTATGATCGAATCCTTCCTTGAATTTCTGTAGTATGATTAATTTGTTTGGTCTACATGAATTAGGTCTTTGTGTATATGAAAAAAAAAAGTTACAATACTTGTTTTTTCTTTTTGTAGGTCTGGCGTGTCTCACTCTAAACTTTAATTTTCAAATTACCTGCATACCTAATTAGTGATTAATAAGCAAAAATTACATTTTAGGAAAAGGGTAGGAGCTCAGATGATATGCTCCCACTGTAAAGATGAATTAGCTCAAATGACTTACAAATAGCAGACACTTATAGCAGCTGAATTACTTGGAAGATGAAAGATGATCTGTTTCTTTTCAAGCCAAAATTAATGAGAATTTTCTTTTTTAAGGACAAGTGGTTCGACTGAATGCACAGGCAGAGAACCGTCAGGCGCAGATGCATGTTTACCTAACTTGTTATAGGCTTATAAGTCGCTGCTTGTATAGGCCTGGCTAGGTTTGGTCAGGCTTTATATATATGCGATCTGTCTATGTTGAACTTGAGCTACCCCTGAGCTTTTCTCCCATTATCATGTCGATGGCTTGACGTCAATCCTCGCTATGAATTTCAACGAAGTGCTTATATATACTTAACAATTAATATCCTCAGAGTTATTGAGATCTTTATCAAGGTGCATGACTTGCAAAGATGAAGCAGCTATATATGCCGAACAATAACTGATAGATTAGTCATAAACACAAACGATATGAAAAACAAAAAAAAAAAAACCATTCCCATAGAAACAAAGAAACCAATAAAAATCAACTAAAATGCTAAAATTAAGGAACAACAAGATCACCATTTGCTTGTGCAGTTGTAGAATCTTTACATCATTTACAGTTGGAAGGAAACCTGACCAGCTCCAGGTTGCAGGCTATCTAGCCTCGGACATAAATGACTGTCTGTGCTTTAATATGCACATGATATCACTTTGTACAGGATACAGAGCAGTGGCTTGCATGAGATGACAGTGCTATTGTCTACTCACTAGTCTGTACAGTATCTTACTAGACCAAAACACCCCCTCAAAGTCAGCTACATCTCTCATTTTTCCTCCATAAAATCTAAGGGTCGTTAAGTAAATGACAGGTTTCGATTAAGGCTTGGAACAATATGCATGTGGTTTCTGTCTCTCTCTCTGTTTTTTTTTTTTTTTTTTTTTTTGCCTGAAACGGAAAAGGATTAAAAAGCCAAGAATTGATTGCATGGTTGGTCTAATAAGCCACAGGATGAGCGCAAGTGGCCCTAAATAGCTTTTGTGGACTGTGAATTAATAATTCTTATTGTGGGCAACCATCCATGGAGGTTTATCAATTTTTGAGTGCCTACGGGCTTGAGTTGGATGGTAGCTGGGCTTGACAAATTTCTTCCTAATGTCTCCTAATGACTTTACCAATTTGTGCCCAGCTAAGAGGTCAAGTCCTTAAAGATTGTTTTTTTTTTTTCCAGGACAGAACCACCAAGCTTATGGGGCATGCCTAAGAGTCAAAGATGGATAGTTTACCTCTTAAAACTTCAAACCAAAAGCTATGTCAAAAAACCATCTCAACCCAAAAGATTAAATTTTTAGGTGAGGTTTCAGGATATGATTTATATTATTCTCTAACACACCTCCTCAAGTAAAAGTCCTTTGGACTTGAAACTTGCACAGGCCCACATTACCTTTGTACTTAATTTTTATCAAATAAATGGGGATGGTGAGATTCGAACTCGAGAGCACTTGGTCATCAAAGCTCTGATACCATGTCAAAAAATTATCTCAACCCAAAAGCTTAAGATTTTAGGTGAGGTTCCAGGATATGATTTATATTATTCTCTAACACGTTACAGAGCCTGCAGACCAAACATTATCGGGTCTTCATCATCGTGTTGGTGCTCTTGAGGATAATAGTCATTTAGCATATAACAATGTACCTTGCCTTGCATGATTTATTTTTCATGAATGGGAATCATCCATAAAAAAACTATAAATTAATGACTTATTCCAAAAATTTCTGTATCATTTCTACTTACTTCGTTGACTTCCCTTTATTAAATTTTAGCATTCTACTTACTTCGTTGACCTCCCTTTATCATATTTTAACAACCCTGACCAGAAAACAACAACAATAAACTAGTTAAAACTCAATGATCGACCCAAATCAATTATAGTATGCCGTCGGCCTCTAATTGCCAGTTTCATCTCATCAACAAGCATTTCCATTCTAAAACATGGCCTCTCTTGCTCGTCTTCCTTCTATTCTCTTCCTTGTCTTCCTCTACACCTCCATCAATGGCGACTCCAGTGATCAATCACCAATCACAACATGCCCTTCCTTTGACTGCGGTGGTAATGGCATCACAATTAGCTACCCCTTTTGGCACCAAAGTCAACAGTTTGAGCATTGTGGATACCCAGGCTTCAATATCTCTTGCAGTGACCAAAATCCAATGATCTATCTCTCTAATGATCTTTATCCTATTACAAACATCAACCACTCCAGTAAATCTCTCACCCTTCACCATACCAAAATAAGACGAGCAGATTGTCCAAAAGCACCCCATGATACTATCACAGTAAATAGCACTCCTTCACTGTTCAATTCTACGCTAGGCAATAAAATGCTGCATTTCTTTTATAATTGCACACTGTATCCACCTTCACTTACACATATAGCATGTTTACAGTATGGTATTAAGCAGTCATATGTGTTCTTGGAGGGAGCAACACCAGAATTTGATTGGCATAGATATTGCGAGTCAGTTGTGAGTGCCCTGGTGAGTGACGAGGCAGTTTATGGAGACTTGGTTCAGGGTTTTGGTCGGGCATTGCAAGGTGGTTTCAAGTTGACTTGGAAGCAACTAGATGGAGCATGTCAATCTTGTGAGGCTAGTGGTGGATTCTGTGGTTATAACAATGGTCCACACGAGAATTTCTTTTGCATTTGTACCAACAGGAGGCATTCAACGAACTGTTATGACCAGGGTACTTTCCTTCACATAATTTTATAGCATATGTTTATATAGCAAGCACATATATTATTTACTAGCCCCTATTACTTGAACTTACGAATCTGAAAATTTAGTATTGTGTGAATTCGCAGGTGCCCAAACTACAGTCAGACCAGAACCTAATTACATATATGTTGCCATAGGTCAGTATCTCAAACTGGGATAAGAGAAAAAGTTTTTGATAAGCCTTTACTCTGGTGACGAACGTGCAGTGTTCTTTGGTTTTGCAGGTGCATTGATTTTTGGTGGTTCTGTTATTGCAGCAACTGTGTTTTACTTCACTCAGAAGAAGAAAGTTGGTTCATACAAACCAGTTTGAGTACAATACACAGTAGTTGGCAGAAAGGTTCCTCTAGATGTGTGTCAGTGCTTGGGCATGATGTGCCTTGCAATGAGTTTGGGAAACCCTATCTGCCTTTCCCATTTCATGTACAAAAGAAGAAGAAGAAGAAGAAGACGATAACGGTACTTGCAAGTAGTGAACAGTTGCATGTAGTGGGAAACAAGGCATTCTATTTTCACTGATTGGCTTCAAATTCCATATATGTACTTGATTTCACCAAAATCCTTTCATGCCTAAAGGATATCACTAGTAAGAGCTGCTTTAACTTGCTATAAATCTGTTTCAGTAGAAATTTAAGCCAAAGAAACACTATATCATATGTTATTACTATTAGTTTGTGATTTATGAGCTAATTCCTCGTTCTTTTTCTACGGTCCTTGCATGGAAAAGGATGGAACAGAGATTCCGAGAAAATATGAAACAATATAGACAATTCAAAAAAAGTCTAGATTAATACACACGAGCACCTCCAGAAAAACTGCAGAAAATTATTCATAAACGACCATTATTTAATTTTTAAAAAAAGTTTGGAAACCCTGTCATGGTAAGAAGCCATTCCAAATAAGGATTGAGATTGAATTCTAAGTTTCTAACAATTTGCTGTACAACTAAGATGACAGTTATCAATAGATTACCCCACAGACCACAGAGTCATGGACCTATCCCGTCCAAAACCCAGGCAGAAAAAAAAAATACAACATGCAGAAACTTATACATACACGTATATGCAAGTTTATAGAACTCCACAAGACCAATACATTAATCAGCAACTTAACCACAGAGAATATTTAGTGCAGAGTGCTCATTAAATTGGTTAGAAAACTCTTAACTCTATCTCTCCCCTTCAAGCCGACGGGAAAAATACTCAGAAAGCCACTGTCAGATTTAGAAGACGCAAAATGGATAAAAGGTGGAGATGATTAAAAAAAGAAATGCAGTTATAGCTAGATTATTCTCAAATTTGCATACATCTCTCGCTCTAGAAACCGGGATAAAATTTTAAACCATCTTGCTATAAGATTGGGGCTCAATTGCTTTTTTATACTTGGATTTCTCTTTTGCTAAATGCATATTGAATTTTCCTGAAAAGCTAAAAATAATTGAACTAGCAATCTCGATTCGTGCTAATGCATTCCTCTATCTTCTAGATAAAGAAGAGAACCCAGCTTACAATGTCATGTTGGTGGGTGGGCGTCAAGGTGTGCGTGTTGGGAAGGCAAAAAATCAGATAAAGACCAGAAAGGTTTAAAATTTGTAATCCTCGAATTTACCTTTTACCCGAACTGGCTCCTCTTTAGATGTTTCTGAGGTCCAAAGACTTTCCAAATCGTAGTCTGCTCGAGCCTCCTCATCAAGAACATGAACTATCACCTTACCTAAGGACAGAGAAGGTAGCAGGGTTCTATGAATCAACAAGCCTCGTTATCACCTTAAGAGTTCATCAAAGTACCAATGTTTCACAATTATGCTAACAGAATTTAAGTCAATTTCAACTTGCTCGTAGGGTTACTATGAGCATGAAATTGATGCCCGTATTGAGTAAGGTACAAACTCAATAAGAACACATACGACTATGCAAGAATTATTTGACACAGTCTATTCCAGTTTTCCCCTTTAAGCAGCGAGAAAGGAAACTCTAACCAGCTCAACTTTGGGCTGCATTGATTGTAAAATACCAACATATCTAACTTCTTCTTCTTTTTTCTTTTTCAGTAACAATATATGTATATAACATTATAGAGAGGAAAACAAACCGGAGTTAATGAGAATCCACTTTCCTCCCTCTTGCCCTTCTACGCCGGGGAGGGTCATTCGCCGAGCACCCTTTTGCTTTTGCTTAGCCTGCCCGTGCAAATAAAAAACTCAAGACATGAACGGGAATCTTAATGCTTGGAAAAATCAACAAACATCTTAACACATGCTGTTCTTAAACACCAAAGAAGCCATTATCAACCAATATCCAAAACAACGAACACAAACCCTCCTGCTCTACCCAGTAATACAATGTGTAAGCCGTTAGGGCATCCCTAATGGGAGAGTAGCCAAAGTAAAAAACTATTTTTTTAGCTTTTTTTCCAATGATTTTGCAGTTTCAAGGAGATAGCCAAGTAAAAAATCAAAATAGTTTTTCAGTTAAAGAAAAGTGATTTCAATATATCTATAAATAAAAAAAGCTAAAAGTATTAAAATAGATTGTTCAAGGATTTATTTTATCGTCTACATAAGTTTTCTCAAAAAAAATAAAAAATATTAATATTAAATTATAAATATATTGTTAAAATGATTTTTTTAATGCATATAAAAATATATTTATACTATTCGAAAAACTATATTAACAATTTTATTTTTTAAAATGACTTTTATTATAACTTTCACGTCATCCGCTCTCGGATCAGGGAGAACCTTCTCGATCTCGTTTAGGTCCAGCAAGCCTTTATCGCTGCTGGATTCAACAGCATTTGAACCTGACAACCCAATGAGTGAGGAAGTCCACCATGGGTAAGGAAAAAGGTGTTTA
>Ga0325414_1001655_pt1 | contig 21843 bp, 10 predicted proteins | sample PopdelMetagenome_8_FD_206183 | JGI IMG/M metagenome (GOLD analysis project Ga0325414, IMG submission 206183) | Populus deltoides microbial communities from Bellville, Georgia, United States - Leaf-PdKOR-R3 | ecosystem: Host-associated > Plants > Phyllosphere > Phylloplane/Leaf | place: USA... | reverse complement strand
CGAAGGTCCTAGTTTTAATAATAATAATAATAATAATCATGTCTTAGGGAGGACGCATTTTGTTATTAATTATTTAGAGCAAATAAACACGAGGACGGCTGATTTACCCATTTATTTATCAATGTTTTTGGAAACGCAGTATAAACTGTTTTTTTAAAAAGTTTAAATTTTATTTTTTAATTTTTTTACTAAGTTTTAATATGTTTTAATGTACTAATATTAAAAATTATTTTGAAAAAATAAAAAAATTATTAATATATATTTTAATATAAAAAAATTATTTAAAAAACAAGTGAAGTTAAAGATTATGTTTGGGAACGCGGCGGCGGGTGCGTTCCTAAAAATTTTAAAATTTTTTTTTATTAAAATTGAATATGGTTTGTAAGTTTTGGATCGTTTTGATGTGCTGATATCAAAAATGATTTTTAAAAAATAAAAAAAATTATTAACATATATTTTAACACAAAAAATTATTTAAAAAATACCTGCAACTATACTGCAAAACACGCTCAAATATAAATCGCAATCACGGCCGTTGCCATCAATCATTCAAATGTGTTTATTACATGCATGCATGAGAAGAGCAACTTGCAGAAAGTGCCGTTGGAAGGTTTGTTGCTTGTTGACGTCACATAAGCAGAACGGACCGTTGCATGGGTTTCTATCTTCTTTTCTTTTCTTGAATCTTATAAGTGACAGTTCGATGCGTCAGCATTTGCGGGAATATTTTCTTTTGTTCATTGGGTGTTAAATGGAAACAGAATAATATAAAATTTGTCATAGGCTACGTGGGTATCGAGAATTTACTAGAGTTTGTTTTTTAATGTATTTTTTTTGTTTTAAAATAAATTAAAATAATATTTTTTTTATTTTTAAAAATTTATTTTAATATTATTACATCAAAATTATCTAAAAATATTAAAAAATAATAATTTAAAACAAAAATATATTAATATTTTAACAGAAAATGGTTCAAATTAATACCAAACAGATACACTATAGAATCAAACAACTTCAGCTATTGATAAGAATCCCATGCTCCAAACCGCAAGGAAGAACAATTCCCTAGTCCCAGAAATAATATTGATTTAGAGTATGTTTGTATTTGTGATATCATCATGTTTTTTTATTTGAATTTTTTAAAAAAAAATTGATATTTTTAAATCGTTTTGAAGTGTTAATGTTAAATATATTTTTTTAAAAAAATATTATTTTAATATATTTTTAAGTAAAAATCAATTTAAAAATCAATCGTCATCACTCATCACAATATGAAATATTATCTTAATAAATTAAGATATATGTGTGTCTATAATTCGTTCTAATGGAGTATATTATGGAAAGATTTAATTATAACTTAATCCAGTAATATGATTTCAGAAACTTTATACTTAGCCTTTATATTTTTTTTAATCCATTTTTAAACTGATCCATATTTAACAAAATAAATGGTAGAATTGTAAAGTTAAACTTTCTTAATATGTGGAAGGTCAAATTTTGCCACTGAGGGGGGTATTAATATATTTTACAGTTATTCATGATGAATTTGGATTTCATTAATTTTATTGCAACGGGAAGATGGAATAATTCAAACATATTTTATCTTGAATTTTTAAAAATAAAAACTTGTTCGAGAGTGTAGTTATAGTCAAGGTTGTTAAAATCATGATTTTAACACGGTATAGAAAATACAAAACAAACTCGGATCGTAAAATCATAAGGAAATTTTTTGACAATATTTGCACTGAACTTTTTTTTAATTCTTATCAATATCTATACCATGCTGTTATCTTACATCAAGCCTATTACCAGAGGACTTGTTTTTAGATGCCATGTGTTCAATAATTCGAAAATCAATTTAAATCAGCCTTGTAATCAATTCAAACATGATTATTAGAACCAAATTATGATCAATACAAACACAACTTAGATATTCTATAAACATATTTTATTTTGGAAATATCATTAGTAAATAATCAATAAAATTATGACTATATCAAATTGTATATCGGTACACTATAAATATTATATCATTTTAAGTTTTTTTATAAATATTTTTGAAACGTAAAATAAATAGGGTTCAAAAAGATATTAGGTGCTATAAATGTTGGTTTAGAATTCAATATATGTACATGAGTTTATATGTGAGTTTTAATTTTTTTAGAAATTTGATTTTTTTATATAAAAGTTAAAAAAAATTAATATTTTGAAATTATTTTAATATCTTAATATTGAATTTTAAAAATAAAAAATATTTTTTTAATATTTTTTAAAAATTATTTTTAAAAATTATTATTATTACAGTTCCGCGCAATTTAAAAGTGAAAGTTGGGCTACTTATTTTGGTAATGTCAAAGTGTTCATTTTTATGTCAAAAACTAATCTTAAATGTGACTTTCTGGCAGCAAAAAATGGGTCCTCTGTAAGATTCTTAGTTTCTTACTTTTCCTTCGACAAAACTAACCACTGACATAGATCCAGTGGTCTGTGCTTGGAGTTGCTTCGTGTGGCCAACAATGTTTTGCCTGAACGGTCGCTTGGAAGGATAAATTGGGCGGTCAGCATCAAATAAATGGTGGAATGATATATAAACAAGAAATTTCGGGAATACTGCGCTACTGCAGCATAGATGTTTTTTATTAATTTTTTTTAAAAATCATAAAAACAGTTGTAAAATCCTGATTTTATCTATTTTTCAAGTTTTTAAAGTATTTTTGCACGTTAAGTATGTATTAACTTATAAAATTTATAATTTTACGAGTTAATTCGTGATTTTAATTGCACGTTAAGTATGTATTAACTCATAAAATCATATGATTTTACGAGTTAACTCGTGATTTTAACAACCTTGGTTGCAGTTGCTTTTTAAAGTGTTTTTCATTTAAAAATGTATCGAAATAATAATTTTTTTATTTTTTAAAAATTATTTTTGAAATCAACGCATTAAAATAATTTAAAAACATAAAAAAATATTAATTTTAAACAAAAAAATTAAAATAAAAATTAATTTTTTCAAAAATACTTTCAAAATATAAAAACAAATAAAACATTACAGCCATCATTTATTCATACATGAAATTGACTTGCGCACCAAATCCTTTCGCGAGGACGATTAAATTAGAGTTAGTAGAGGGTTTGACAGGTAAAACAAACGGTTTTATTTTCTTAGTCTTTTGAATCATTCAAAACCCACCATCGCAGCTCCCAGCGAGGTGTGAATCTTTGAATTACTGATTTAAATCGCCTCTCCAATGTGTTTATTTCAATATATATATATATATATATATATATATAGAGAGAGAGAGAGAGAGAGAGAGAGATGTTTTTTAATACCATTTGCTTCATTAAATGATCCAATGTTATAACAAAAAATTAAAAAGTCAAAACTTTAAAGAAAGACTTTGCTATTTTCTTGTAGGAGTTAGCAAGTACAAAGAAATGGTTGGTAATTTTCATCCAATTAACCATGGAGTTGTTTTATTATTATTATTATTATTATTATTATTATTATTATTATTAATGTGGGTATCTCGGTTAATTTGTGCACACCTCGATTAATCTCACGAGCCCTAAAGTTAACAATCATGTAAGTTTTCAGTGATCCTAAAAGAATTAAAATTCATGATCATTGAAAAACTAACCCAAAACCTGATCAATTAAACTATTACATGAGATTTAATCATGGAATTATCACGGCAGAAAATTGCTTCTTTAATTTGATTAATAAACTATAAAGGGAACAATATGTACTCTTAGAAAACGTAACAAAGAAAAATCTTCGATTATTCTCTTGTTTTTTTTTTTTTTTTTAAAGAATTCATGTTGATTGCATATTTAATTTTCTTAAGTCTTCATTTCATACTTTATCAAATTGGAAATATCTTTATCATAGAGTTGTACCAAACTATATATTTGAAAGATTTTATGATCGTTTAACAACATATAGAACAGCTCACAAAAGGTGAGAATTCTTCATTTAAGATAAAACACCCTACTTGTATATTTTTTTTTATAAAATATTACATTTGCAAAACTATTATGTATATCAATTAATTAAATATTTTTAAATCTATAATTGAAGTAAAACGTACGACGTCGCATATAATAAACAAATCGAGCGTGAAGGATGGGAAATAAAAAAAAAACCCTCTTAAAAGAACCGACCAACAGCATATTGTCAACCACAATATTAGGTTATGGAGTTTAATATGTTAGATCACATGTCAAAATCATGAATTCTAGCCCTAAGATCTGGGTGGTTTTACTTTTTGGAGACAATGAGACATTATTAGGCAATTAACGTGTGAAAATGACAATTTCCTTTGGGTTTATGAAAGACATTTTCATGTGATAGCAGTGTCCTTGTAGTTTCTTACCATAGCTCTCTCTTTTGTAAAAACAACTAGATTATGCATCCACGTATATTGTGAGTCATGTTAATTTTTATTTGAATATAAAAAAAATACTTGAATAATAGTAATATTTTTTTCTAATAAAAAAAATTAAATCATGTAAGAGTTTACTCAATATAACTCGGTTGATTTTACTAGTCCAAAAACAACTTATATAACCCGTGAAAACAATATTTGACTAAACAAAATTGTAAAATGATATCTTTTTTTTAATATTAAAATAAAAAACATATTGGATTGACTTAGGACAACTCGGATTAAAATGTCAAATTTATGGTCTGGGTTATGAGACTATAATAACCCTATAGAATGCAAATCAAAATAAATTATGAAATTTAATTCTCAATCAACTCAATATTGAATGATGAAATTGAAAAACAAATCAATTAAAAAAATTTAAAAAAATAACCCGAGTTAACATGCCAAATCAACCTGATTCATAAGACCGAGATAATCTCATGAAAAGCAAATCAAAACAAATTACAAAATTCATTCCCAAACCAACCCAATATAGAAAGATGAGATCAAATAAGAAAAGAACATAAAAAAACAACAAGAGTCAATCCACCAAATACATGACCCAGGTCATCAGACCAAAATAATCTTATAAAAAATAAAAAAAAATGACCTGATTTAACCTGACCTAACCTGTCAAATTCACGACTTTGATCTTGATATTAAGATAACCTCAGAGAGAGAAAGTCGAATTAAATTATAAAGTTTGATTCTCAATTGCCCATGTCAGACCTAATGTTGAATGATGAAATTTGTAAAAAATTTAATTAAAAAAATAACATGAAAAATAAGTCAAATCAACCCGAATTAATCGTTAAACACTATTTCTGAGTCATAAGATCAGGATAAGCTAATAAAAAACAAATCAAAACCAATCATAAAGCCCAATTCTCAATCAAACACAATATTAATTGAAAAAATTGAAAAAAAAAGTCAATTAAAAAAATGAGTCAATTCGGTTAAACCGTCAAACTCGCAACCTAGGTCATGAGACGGGGACAATCCAATAAAAAACAAGTTCAAATGTTGAAGGATCGTGACTCGGATCATGAGACCGATATAACTTCTTAAAAAGAAAAAAGAAAAAAAAACAACCTGATTTAACCAGGGTTAAATGTCAAAACTCATGACCTTGATCGTGAGACCAAGATATTCTCATAAAAAGCAAATCAAAACAAATTATGAAGTTTAATTCCAAACCTACTCAATATTGAATGATAAAATTAAAAAAATTCAATAAAATAAAAGACACAAAAAACAACCCAAGTCAACTCGGATTAGCCCGTTAAGCACTATTCTCAGGTCATGAGACTTAGATAACCTAATAAAAAGTAAACAAAATAAATCATGAAGTTTAATTCTCAATCAAATCAATATTAAAGGATGAAGTTGGAAAAAAAATCAAGAAAAAAAATCTAAGTCAACCGGGTTAACCTGTTAAACCTGGGATTCGTGTCATGACAGTGTGATAACTAAATAGAAAAAAAATCTAATATTAAAGGATGAAATTAAAAAAAAATTGATTGAAAAATAATCAAAAAAGAAAAAAAAAAGCAAAGCATTATTCCAATGAGTAATGATTTGTTATGAAGGGTACACTAAAAATCCCTCCTCTTTTAGTTTATAGTTAATAAGAGTTTAATAACTAAATAGAAAAAAAAAATCTAATATTAAAAGATGAAATTAAAAAAAAAATTGATTTAAAAAAATTGAAGAAAAAAAATTATTTCAATGAATAATACTTCATAAAAAAAAAGTAAAACTCTCTCCTCTTTTATTTTATAGTCAATATATATTCAAAAAGGTTCGAAGAACATTTGGTATTCATTTTTAATAATAATAATAAAAAAAACTCTTTTAATTTCTCTTTTTTTCCAATGTTAGCTAAACACTCACAACAAGAGTGGAATGATTTTTTTTTTTCAAATCATCATCAATACATCATCATACATTAGTTTGACACAATTGAAAATACACATTAAAAACACAATTAAGGCTGATTCTTAGATACTAAGTTTAATTTCAATTCCTGCCATAATTTTGCTTTTATTATCATCTAACCCAATTAATCCAAATAACATTCAATTTTTATTTTCCCCAAATTTCCTTAAAAACCCCACCTCAAAATTCATGAGTTTTAGCATCAATTCTATTTGTATTCGTCGAAGCTTGTATATTTAGGTTTAGAACTCCATACCTAATAGTAAAATGAGCTTTTAATGCTAACGAGTCAGAAATTTTCAACTCCTCTTCCTTCTCACTCCAATTTGTCATGCATCTCTCTCTAGGACTTCTTTTCTCTCACTTTATTTTCTCCTTATTCTTGTGGTTGATAGGTTTAGGAAATCATTTCTCTCTTATTCTAGCCTAAAACCTTGAATTCTCTTAAGTTTTCAGTGTAAAAATTGCAAGGAAGCAACAAACTCTCCTCTCTTTTTTCTTTCGAGCAAAACTAGTTGTTTAAGGAGAGGAAGGAGCTAAAATTTCTATCTATTTTATTCACTTATTTATGTAAATGTCATTAATAAGTCTATATTTTATTTTTTATCCGGCTATTGACATTCTTGTATAACCTTCCTGAACTCTAATTATAGTGAAATTGTAACCTTAGATAGAGCATTATGTCAGGAAACTCTTTGTAAAAGTTTAGTGTGATCCGACAATCAGATTAAAAGTCATGCTTGATAGTGTAACATTGATCGGTAGGAGATTTTACATCAAAAATCTGAATTTTCTTGTTCTATCCTTGCATAGATCATATCACTTATTCTACTAAATCTTCGAGACAATTTAATTATTTCAAAATATATTTATTTTACCTTTTCATCATTTAGTTTATTTATGGTCTTATTATCATTCCACGGTAACATTACTGATTTTCAATCAGGATTTACACTAACAACTTTTTTTTGATCTTTTGATCACATGTTTAAATTCATTTAATTTTTTTATTTTTTTAAATCTGGCGGTTTACACCTACAATCCTAACTAAGCATCGGAAGGTCTCTGAGCCCAAAGGAGACTTGTTTTCTAGGTGCTTGTGATTCCTCGTTATTACTAAGTACAATAACCCATTTACATTATTTTAGCACAATACTAGCTTTGCCAAAGACGTTGTTCTTTAGAATTTCCTTTAAACCTAATTAATGGCACCATCTATACAAACTTTTTAAACAAAATCCATTTTATTTACCTTTTTTCACATATCTTCTAGTTTTTCCATGGTCAATAGCTCATAAACTTTAGGAAAGAGATGGCTATAAAGCTTTCCACTATAGATGATCAATCAGCTTCTTCTGATCTCTATTAACTAACTCAACATGTAAAAATTCTCAAGGAGGGTCTAATTAATTATCAATTAATTAGACTTTTATTTAAAGAATTGTTTTTGATGAGAAGGTTATGCCCTGCGCTACCAAAATTTTTAAATTTATTGTCAAAATTTTTTTGTTGATATTTACTCTCTCAGTCTGTCGGTACAAATTTTACAGACAAGCTCACAGATGAAAATACTTTGTCATAAAAACTCTCATCGGTGATTTGTGGTCTGTCAGTGATAAATTTACTGACGACAAAAGTGCCTCAAAAAACAAAATTACTAGCTTCATTTCGTCAATATTTCCATCGGTGAATATGACATATCACAAACAGGAAAATTGTATGTAATTCCATTAGTGATTTTTTTATTTGTCGGTATTTCTCTCGATGAATTTAACATATAACTGATAAAAAGACTGTATGAAATTCTGTCGATGATTAAACAATGACAGTGGCATTTGTAGTAATTTTTTTTCAACTCTTTGGAATATACCAACGATCTTAATCCATCTGTAATACCATTAGTGATAATTTTAAAATATTTTTTAAAAAATAAACAGAAGTAGAAAATAATTAAAGTAAATTAAATTAATATAAAAAAAATATTTATTAAAAATTTCAATATTTATAAGTTCAAATAAAATCTAGAATACAGGTGTTGGAGGAAAAGGAGGAGGAAGCAAGTCTTTGTTAGGACTGCAAAGCCAATAAAAGGGAGAACATGTACCACCCATTTATGATTTCATCTTCATTACCAATCGAGGGAGTTTGGTCATCTTAGAACTAGGTCGTGCATAATTAGCAGTAAGATGGGTTGACTAAGCTTGTACTCATTGGTGTAAAATTGATTCGAACTCTGAAGTTTTAGTGCTTAGAATCGATTGCGAATATCCAATGATTGAAATATTATGAGTCATCCATAAGTCCTCGACCATAATGTTAAAAAGACCATACACCTAATTTCTATTAGGTCCACCAAATGATCATGCCTTCAATCACAAATCCGAATCGGGATACGGATGGATTAAAGAATCATCCTCGTATCTCTTCTTTAACCAGATGTCATATGTTTTATGGAAAAAAAAGGCAGCAAATTCAAAAATTAATAACTTACAAAAAACAAATTGAAAAATAACATATCACAAAGTGCTGAACTCGACTATCGATGAGTTGCTACACCTTTTTTTATGGTCCACACGTGCATTTCTACAAAAAGCTTCATTGGGCTTGGCTCGCATCCAAGAACCAAGCCTGCAAGAAAAAAATGTTGTTAGTTAAATATATTTTAAAAAACAACAAATAAAAAAAGGATGTAATAAAAACGAAAACTTACCATCATTTTCGCATGTGAAATGAACGTAACAGAATCGCTGGTGTGTGTGGTAATGGAACCATGAACACGCCGGTTCTAGTTCTCTGTATTGGACTGTGAATATCGCATGAAGTGCTTAGATGTCACGTGAAGAATATATTCAACCCATACAACCTCTGAGATGTATGGTGGTCTGGAATTCTTCCAAATCGTCACATTCTTCCAGCCTGAAAGCTCTCTTTCTTTTGCATATTTTTTAGCTTTCTTTTTCACCTCGTACCAAAAATCACATAGCCTATATGGTACAAATGAATTATCTATTAGTAAATGAAAAATAAAATTGAATAAAATTAGTATGATTCTTCTACACCCCCATTGCAATAGCGTTGTTAACTCTATTCCATTCAATTTTTTCCTTTTAGCTAAAATTTGTAGAAGAAATTTTTTATTAATATTAACAAACTAACTAAATTAACATAATAAACTAATTGATAAAATTATAGGGGGTGTTGTTTGTTGTATTGAAAAATAAAGGAAGAAGAAGAAATGGGGGAGGAAGAGAGAAGAGTCTCTCGCCAAATTATAAATTAAATATTACAAATGGATCTACTAATGAAATAACCTATCGATAATTATGGCTGTAAAAGTGACATCATCATACTTTTTGGCTTTTCTAATTTTTTTTCTCACTTTAATTTTCTCAGAATATACCGAAGGAATATTTCATCAATGTTTATTGACGGATACAATGAAGGAATAGTCTGTCGGTAAAATTTACCACAATCTATCGACATAAAAATTTCATCAGTGTTTTCTTTGTATTTGTCAATTTGCTGGTAGTAATGATCATGAGGTTTAGTTTATAACTAGTTTTATCACTCACACGATGTCATCGGTACAATTCCAAGTTATTTTCAAACATAATAAAATAATATGATAATGTTGTGAATGCATTATAAAATGTATTATGAATTTTTTTAATTAGAAATACAAACATGCTATTTACACTGTAAGTAGGATTTCAAGTAAATTTTTAATGTGAAAAAAATAATTATGTTATGGATATGTTCTTATCATATTATTTTTTTATATAGAAACAAAAAAATATTGTTTATACTTTATAAAATAAACTAAGAAATATATGAACTGGTTTATAAAAAAATATTTGTTAACACTAATAAAACATTTAAAGTGTGAATGTAATCTTCATAGTAGAAATAAAATGATCGATGCATATACAATTTTATATTGTTGCTAATAACAAATGATTTCTTTTTTATATAAAAATTCATACAAATACAACCAATTCATATCAAATATGAGAGGAAGAAAATTCAATACAAATCAAATTAATTTCTTTGAAGTGTCATGCAACTAAGAACATAAATATATATATATATATATATATATATATATATAATCACCATTGAAAAAAAATTAATTCAATTTGTTTAATAAATAAGAGAGAGTGTATGAATTAATATTTAAATAAAAAAATTTAATGAAAAAGGAAATAAAAAAAGTCATACGTTGATGGATCAGGCCTAAGTGCGTCTGGGCCTAGAAGCCAAGACACATGCCTGGTTTTTTTTTCTAGGAGCGAAAGAAGCATTGTTTGCTCCTGTATGTTCTAGTTTTTTAAAGGAGGGCGACATGTCACTTGTAATGGATGCGAGTTGTCAGCAAAAACAACATGTCCTCAATTGGCTTGGTCATAAAAAATCAAGGTCTATGTTTTTAGACCCCAAAAATCAAATTTATAATTCTTTTGTACCCAAGAACACCTCTAAAATACAATATAAACTTCAAAAAACCACTTAACAAACTCAAAATACCTCTAAATCACTCTAAAAAGAATAAATATATGTCGAATCAAAATAAACCAAATGAAACTTGATCTACTTTTCCCATCATTTAAAGAGGAAAACTACATCCATTAAACTTCTCTCGAGAAGAAGAATCTATTGACACAAAGATTATCATTTTTTGTGGTTAGAAAATGGTCCTACAACTTTCTCTCTCATTTGTTATTTTCCGGCAAGTTTCTCTCTCATCTCTCAAACCTAGAAATTAATAAATAAAAAAATATTTTGGAACAAGATAAAGATTCTTAAACCTTAAGATTGACCATACATTTTCTCCATGTTTTACATTGTTGTCTTTTATTTTTTAATTGTATCTTTCTACTACAATTAAAAACTTTATCTTGTGGAATTAGGCTGCAATATGATTAAAATATAAAAAGTCATAGAAAAAAATTTGAAAAAAAAGAAGAAGATGAAAATGAAAGAAAAAAGAAAAAAGAGTGGCTTTATTGCATGTTCATATCACTACCAGAAATTCGCTTAATAGCAACGGATTTACCGACGGATTATTTCTGTCAGTAATTTGAGGTTGAAATTACTGACGGAACTTTTTCTGTTCGTAATTCAGTCGGTAACTACCGACAAGCACTTTTCATCGGTAGTTACCGACTGAATTACGGACGGAAAGTTCAGAATTAAAAAAAAAAGGCGGGTCGCTGACGTGGAGGTTTTAGCGGGGTTATTTTTACCGATGGAATTACCGAGGGATTCAAAATGGCAGATCCGTGCGGTGACGTAATCGGTTCACCGCTTGAAATGCCGACGGAATCACCGAGGGATTCGAAATGGCAAATTCGTACGGTGACGTGTTGATTTTTCCGTCAGAATAGCCAATGGACTCACCGACGGAACATCCGTTGGTGAAACCGTCAGAAAAAATTAATATATGCCCTCTCTGCCGACCCTCTCCTCCCCTATTTCTCCTTCTTCTTTCTAATCCAAACTCTCCCCATCTGCAAACAACCAGCCCCCCTCCACCCCAAACAAAAATCTCCCTCATCTCAACACAACAAGTTATATTTCTTGAAGTTTTGTGGTCACAATATCCGTGTTCTGATTTACCGACGGATTTTATCAATTTTTGTAAGTAATTCTATCTTTTTAAATTTTAACATTTAAATGTCAATTTTATTGTTTTTTTAGTATAAGTATTTTGTTAGTAGATGTATATGTTTTATTGTTATTTCTCAAACAAACTTGTAGTATATGAATGTATAATTTTATACCTGTTATGGTTTGTTTTAGATTTTTTAAGATTATATTTGTTTGTAAATTGTTAAAACTTTATGGAATTACCGAATTACATGTGCTGTTTTGAAATAATTAATAGCTTGCTTAATTGGTCCGTTTAAAGTTTTATCAATGGTATTGCAGAGTGGTAATTTTCATATATATATATATATATATATATATATATATATAAATTTGTATGGACGTTGATAAATGATAATGAATATTTAATATTTATGAGAAGTTGTGATTGATTTGTTACATAATCTCGAGGTAAAGTAATATTTTTGCAAGTTTATTTACCTAACGTAGTTAATTAATACATGATGTCATCATAATTTTATAAAGGTTCAATATAAGTCATGGATGATCATTCATGGATGTATCGAGATTCACCCCAAGGATTGCGGAGGATTAATTATTGTAACGGGGTTCAGGGTTTTATTAATTTCGCAACATCTATTCCTAGAAATTTTACTAGAGACGGTATTAGGTGTCCATGCAGGAAGTGTCAAAATAAAAAATATCTGCATCCAGATGTTGTAATGATGCATCTTCTACACAAAGGGTTTATGGAGAATTACCAGTGTTGGTATGCACATGGAGAAATATTTGTTAGTAAGAGGAGAATGAGAGAAATGGTGGTGGGGTCAACTTCTAGTGCTAGCAACGTGCATGAAGCGGTAAATGACAACACTAATCCTTACAGAAATATGGTTATGGATGCAATGAGAATGAATCAAGGTAATGTCAGTCAATTTCCAATCATAGAAGAAGAACCTAATTCAGATGGAGCTAGGTTTTTTGATTTGTTGAAAGATTCAGACGAACCATTATGAGATAGCTGCATAAACCACAGTAAATTATCGGCCGTAGCACAATGTTCACCATCAAGTTAGATCACGGGTTGAGTGAGGCCGGGTATGACAAAATTATTGAATGGGCGAGAAGCGTTTTACCTGAAGGGAACAGGCTGAAAAAGATCTTCTATGCCGCGAAGTCCATGATGAAACCCCTCGGTTTTGGATACCAGAAAATTGACATGTGCCCTAACTTCTGCATGTTATACTACCTTAAAAATGCTGAGATGACCGAATGCATGACATGCGGGCATTCCCGTTACAAACTGTCATGGATATGAAGGGGAAGACAAAGGACAACATCAAGGCTAGATTGGATATAGCTTTATACTGTAACCGTAAATATATGGAGTTGGTTTATGATGAGTCACGGGTCGCAAAACCAAGAGCAAGCTTCATGTTAGAGAAAACACACAACTGTTAGTCTACAAATGGCTTAAGAGTCTGCGTTTTCCGGATGGATATGCATCGAACATATCAAGGCTGGTTAATATAGAGGACTGCAGATTGTATGGAATGAAGAGTCATGGCTGCCACGTGTTTACATAAACACTCATCCCATTAACTTTTCGTGATTTGTTGCGAAAGGGAATATGGGATGCACTCATGGAGATCAGTCATTTCTTCAGAGATATATGTTCCAACAAGTTGAATGTTGAACACATTGAAAGGCTTCAAACGAATATCGTCGAGACACTATGCAAACTTGATATGATATTCCCTCAATCATTTTTTGACTCAATGGAACATCTCCCTATACATCTACCGTTCGAGGCAAAAGCTGGAGGACCGGTCCAATATAGATGGATATACCCATTCAAACGGTTAGATATTACAGTTGCAATGTAATTCATATATAAAAGTATTTTCAATGTTTTTCTTAATTGAAAATACTTGATTAATTCAATGCAGGTACTTGTTTAATCTTAAGAAAAAGGTTAAGAACAAGGCACATGTTAAGGGTTCGATATGTGAGGCCTATATTGTTGAGGAGATCTCAACATTTATCTCATACTATTTCGAACCTCATTTGAGAACGAGAATCAATCATGTTCCACGGCATGATGATGACAGTGAAGTACCTTCCAGTGGGAACTTGTTAATATTCTCCAGTACTAGACAACCTACAGCTAAAAATGTTGTAAGAGGAAGATATTTGTCGGAACTAGAGTTCAAACAAGCACACAACTATGTTCTATTTAACTGTGATGAGCTGAGACCTTTTATTCAGTAAGTTTATATATGTGTAATATATACTAATTAAACTTTGTTAGTAATATACTTTTAATTATATATTGTAATATTATACACTCATTATCACTTGCAAGCAACATCGACAATATTTGCTTTCCAATAACTCACAGCTAACCGAATCCCAGATCTTTCAATTACAAGATGAACAATTTGCCACGTGGTTCAGAACACATGTAAGCACGATCACAAACTCATTCTAACTTGCAAAATTACTGTACGTATGCATGTCATTACGAGATTCTCGTTCATTTACTGTTTATTGATGTACATTACATACAAGGTTTATCAAATGGGAATGAGTGCGCCTAAGTCATTGTCTTCACTAAGCCTGGGGCCTGTAAGAAAATGTAAGTGCTACAACGAGTATTTTGTCAATGGATATGTTTTCCATACTGAAGAATACGGGCAAGGAAGAAAGACATACAACAGCGGTGTTTGTGTTAAGGGATCCACTAGTAGTGAGTTAGAAGTTGACTACTATGGTAGATTAGAAGAGGTCGTCGAACTGCAATATCATAGCGAGCAGAATAGAGTGTATTTATTCAAATGCTATTGGTATGACACGACTGACAGAGGAATCAGAATTGATCCGCACTATGGTCTGGTCAAAATCAACTCAAAAGCTAGACTTCACAACATAAACGATGTCTTTGTTTTTGCAAAGCAATGTCAACAAGTTTATTACACATACACCTATTCATTTAGAAAGGATCGATCAAGAGTGGATTGGTTGTCTGTTTTAAAAACGAAACCCCGGGGTTGTGTCGAGGTTGTTCAGGATGAGAACGAAGACACAAGTGTGCGAGATGAAGTCTTTCAAGTTAGTGAGTTGGTTGAACCATATCGAGTTGCTCCTTCGATTGAATTGGAAGAAAATTCAAATTTTCGTGTTTTCGATGATAATCTTATTGATGTTGACGCAGAGGAGTTGAATGTTGTTTTGAGCTCTAGCTGACAAGCAAATGTCGATGAAGAAGATGATATCCAAATTGAAGATTGCGATGAAGGTGATGACTATCAATTGATGACGAAGAAGAAGAAAATTCTGACTAACTATCAAAATGAAGCCCTGTGTAAAACCCTTTTTTTCATGTAATTTAGATTATGGATGATATATTTTGTAACACGAAATATTTATTACTTGAAATACCACAATCACCGACGTCCATACCGATGAAATAAGTCTGTCGGCATTTCACAGAGAGTTCAAAAATAATTACTTGAAATACCATAATCATCGACGGCCATATCGACAAAATAGGTCCGTCGACATTTCACAGAGAGTTCGAAAATAATTACTTGAAATGCCACAATCACCGACGTGCACACCGACGAATTTACATTCATCGATAAGTTGTCGGCGGGTCAATGTTACCGATAAAATTACCGACGGGCTGTGCGAATTCCAAAGGGTGGTGCATTAAATGCATCTCTGACCGCATCATCTTGACTACAGAATTACCAACAGACCATGAAAAATATGGAGGGTCATTAAAAATTTTGGTGCGAAATTCAAAAATTACCGACGGATTTTTTGACACTTCACCGATAAAATAATTTAAAATAATAATTAATTTTATATCCGTCGGTAAAACTGCCCTATAAGTTCCAGCGACCGCCCCTTCAGTTTATTTTTTCTTCTACTCCGTTTTTCACCTTAAATTTTGATTTTTTTCCTCTCAATTCTTCTACAATCTCTAGCAAGTTTTCTTATGAATCTTCATCAGTTTAAAATGTATGTGTTTTTTCTATTTCATTTTACTTTAAGGGTTTTTTTTAGCTATTTTTATTTTTGATATGTTTTTATTTTTGGTGTATTTTTTGTAATATAGATAAAGTCTTGAATTCAACACATTATTAAAGTAAGCATATTTCATTCCTAAAGTCTAGAGTTTTTTTTTTAATTTTTTAAATATTTTTTATTGTTATATTGGCATAATTATTATTAGTTAATTTGTTGAATATTTATTGTTAATGTTGAATTTACCTTAGAATTAGTAATTGAATATGTTGGAATAATTATTTATTTTACTCTATTATTGCATGATTTGTGTTTAATTTTTTTCCATTTATTTTGATTGTTAGTCTAGAGTTTTTTTTTTAATTTATTGTTTTGTTGTACTGGCATAATTATTGAATAATTTTTTGAATTGTAATTGTTAATGTTGAATTTACCTAAGTATTAGTAATTGAATATTTTGGAATAATTATTAATTTTACTCCATTATTTCATGATTTGTGTTTAATTTTTTCCATTTATTTTGATTGTTAGTCTAGAGTTTTTTTTTTGAATTTATTGTTTTGTTGTATTGGCATAATTATTGAATAATTTTTTGAATTGTAATTGTTAATGTTGAATTTACCTTGGTATTAGTAATTGAATATTTTGGAATAATTATTAATTTTACTCTATTATTGCATGATTTATGTTTAATTTTTTCCATTAATTTTAATTGTTAGTCTAGAGTTTTTTATTTATTAGATGAATATATTTTATTGTTCTATTAACATAATTATTGAATAATTTGTTGAATTGTAATTCTTAATGTTGAATTTACCTTAGGATTAGTAATTGAATATGTTGAAATAATTAGTATAGATTGGGTCAATTGGTTGTGGCTATTGTTAATATGTGCAGGTTTGTGGATTTGGGTAGTATCCAGTATAGGGGAGGTGCTGTTGAATTTTTTTTTAACATTTGAATTTAATTATATAATTATTTGTATAAAATTATATAGATGCCTAGAATGAAAACTAGAGCTGGCCGCTCACATATGGTCGCAGCTAGTTCGTCTAGCAGCGAGGATGATATTTCCTTAGGTGCCTCTCAAAAAGAGGCACCTACACCACCTGCGCCGTCAATCGATGCTGCCTCTTCCAGCGCTAGTTCACAGCGCAGAGGCGGCATATCTTCGTAGCGGAATCAATTTACCAGCAAGTACGAGGCACAGTGGAAGGACGACCTTTCAATATAAGTTTGTTAAGGTTTTAGTTTTTTTTTTAAAAAAAAATTTACAACATAATTTATGAAGTAATCACTATTGAATTTATTTCATTTATTTTCAGGTTCACAAACATTGAGGTCGCCCGAGTAATATCATCGGCGTTTAAATCGTCGATAGAGATTCCTTTGTTTCAATGGAATCAGATATCCAAGCATCCTGAATGGATGCCTCAAATCAATGCATGGTTGACAAATTTGAGGTTGATGTTAATTTATAATTTTCAGCTTATTTCTATAAATTATTAATATAATTGTAAATAAATTATTATTTTTATTTAAAATTAATTATTTATACATAGGACTAATTCTGCTGGGACAGTGAGCATAACAATGTTGCGAGGAGGGTGTGGGAAAATCACGCGGCAACTAGGTAACATCAAAAACAATACAAGATTATTTTTAGACAAAAATTTATGTTTCGAAATGTAATTTTTGGTTGCGTGAGGTAGGTTGCGTGATTTTTAGTATGAAGCACAAAAAAGGGCAAAACAAACCGCGAGAGATAGGGGTTTCCAAGGCTGGAACGATGTTGCGGTTTGGAGGGATTTCAAACCGATATACATCCTGGAAGATATATGGCCGCACTATCTTGAGCACGTGACGTCTGAGCAATTCACACGACACTCACAGTTTGGTGCTGGCAACCGGAATCGGCCAATTCATGGCTCGGTGACAATGCACACTGGCGGCTCCGTTCTGTTTGCTGCACATGCGAAACGGATGGTAAGATTAATTTAAATGAAATATATCGTTAAATTAAGTTGTTGTTAATAAATCTTTTTTCATTATAGGCTACGTCTCTTAGATGTGAGCCGAGCCCGATGGAGCTGTTTTTGGAGACGCACGTGCGGAGTCAAGACTGTCAAAAAGGGGCGCAACAGTTCGTTGACAACCGTGCTCAACATTTCATGGTATGTTTGTTCAACCATTTTATTTTGTATGTTATTATGTTTATTGAATTGAATATGATGATTACTTTTTTTTTAATTTTCAGGAGACCTATAATAATCGGTTGAGGGAGAGATACGGGGACGATACTTTGACCCATCCGGAATTCGATCTGGATTTGTGGATAGAGGTTGAATCGTCAGGTGGACCCGATAAAAATCAGGTTTATGGGCTCTCCAACACTACGGCTGAGAACTTGCGGTCGACTCGTAGTATTTCAACCATTGGGAGCTCCCAATCAATATCAAGCTCCCAATCTAAGGAGTTCGTGGCCTTGCAGCAACACACGGCTCAGCTCACCAAAAAATACGACCACCTATCAGCGGAGTACGCATAACTCAAAGCGTCTCAAGCACAACAAAGAGCGGAGTCTGAACAACAAAAAGCGGCTTATGAACAATTTCGCGAAATGGTCATGAACATGGCAACACAGAGTGGAACATGTGCGCCTAATCCTTTTTGGTCGTATAACCACCAACCTCCTCCTCCAGGACCTCCTCCTCCTCCTCCAGCTCCACCTTTATATTAATTTGTAATAAACATTATTTACCTTTAAAATTTCATTTAATATTTTTTTTGAAACACATTCAGTTTGTAATGGATATTATTTAACTTTGATTTTTTGTTTTTGATGTTTAATATAAATTTTATTTGCATAATTGGTTTTTATTACCATTAATTTATTTAATTTTATATTATGTATTCTAAATAATTTTTTAAAAACAAATTTAGAAAAAACTATTACAAAGGGTTTTACCGACGGAATGAACCCGTCAGCATTTGACAGTAGTTGCCACATTCACCGACGCATTTACAGACGGATATATTCGGTTAGTATTTCATACACTCACCGACAGCTTTATCGATGGACTAAATCTGTCAGCATTCGACAGTAGTTGTCACAATTACCGATGAATGTACAGACGGATATATTTGATCGGTATTTCATACACTCACCTACAGCTTTACTGACGGATTGAATTTTTCCGCATTCGACAGTAGCTGCCACAATTACCGATGAATTTACAGACGGATATATTCGGTCGGTATTTCAAACACTCACCGACAAATTTACCGACGGTACGTAGCCGTCGGTCAATCACGATATCACCGATGGAATAAAATCCGTCGGTATATTTCAAGCAGGAATTATTTTTTTGGCGCGCAAATTCCGTCTGTAAAACCATCGGCAAATGGTTTTTTTGTATTTCCGACCGATATAGTGACGGAATGTGGAATTACCGACGAAAGGAAAGCCGACGGACATATTCCGTCGGTAAAGACATCGGTAAAAAATTCACCGACGAACTGGTAATCACATATCGATGAAATATTTTCGTCGGTAAAACTGTAAAATCTTGTAGTGTATGAATAATGGAGCAGCCAAGAATAAAACCCATATATTTTTTTATTATATTGTATAATAGTCTGGGCATTCTCAATGATCAAAGCTTCAACCATTGGTAATCAGAAGTAGAATCAGATATTTTGGAATGGGGAAGGGCTGAATAAGAAAACAATTGATTTTTTTATATGAAAAATATGTTAAATTAAAGAATATAATTAAGAACATTCAAACTTCTAGGACTAAAATATAAAACTTTCCAGATTTTTATGGTGCCGTAGCCCCCACCACCCACGAATTAATGTAGTTCCGCCTTGCTGGTAATGCTGGTAACGCGGACCAAAATAATAAATTAATAAACGACGACATGCATGCATGTTGATTTTCGCATTATTATTATTAGGCTGTTCGAGAAGATGAGCCCATCTGCTTCAAGGCGATGTCTTCAAGTTAAAAGGGTCCCCATGGAGGACAAGCTGATGGCATCGGCCATAATTGCATAGGAGAGGTGATTCTCTTGGTGGTGGAATCGGAACTGGACAAGCTAAAAAGGCAACAGCAGGACTCGTAGTTTTTTTCTCGAAAATATGTGATGTTTTCATGCATTTGCAAGCATAAGAAGGTTCCGACCAGTCTTGCACTCTTGCCTGAATGGCATTAACTGTTACAGCTTACAGGCCCCAAAAGACGGCAGTGTCGCGTACTGTTCCTTGAAAAATATGAGGATATAAACCATTGTTATTTTAAGTTCAGTCCAACCTCGTGGCAATGACCTTAAGGAAATTGACCCCTCACACCTACTAGTACTGGACAAACTGGTCCCAGGTAGAAGATTCGAGTCACATATTCAGAATTCTCAGATCTTTTGTTATCTTGTTGTTGGGAAGATGCTGACCCTTATGAATTTCAAGTAGGAAAACGCAGTTATCTAATTTTCCTACAGAAATAGCAAGAGTCCATTGGCACATGGAGTGGAAAATTTGACCGAAGTGCAGCAAGAGACACGATGTTTGTTAAGACCAGGTTTGACCCTGATTGTGTTTTTATTTGTTTTAAAAATATTTTCAAAAGAATTTAAATTTAAATTTGAATTTTTATTTTTATTTTTATTTTTATTTCTTTTCTTTGCTTCAAATTAATATTTTTTTAGTGTTTTTAAATTATTTTGATGCGCTGATATCAAATATAATTTTTATAAAATAAAAAATATTATTTTAATACATTTCTGAGTAAAAAATATTTTAAAAAACAACAACAACTACACTTTCAAGCAGAAATTCTTAAAAAATACCAGCGTCTTTGAATAAAATAACAAATATAAAATAAATAAAAACAAAAAACAAAAATTAATGTTAATCTAATCAAAAGCTACAGATAGTTAAAAATAAAAAGTTGGTTTTTCTAAACTACTTTGTAAACTTGTGTCTGTCTATTTGATCCATAAAACACAGAGGTCAAGATTAATTAGCTGTTCATGGATGGTGAGCTGCATAATCAATCAAGTAAGATGTCAATTCTACTTTTAAGTATAAAATAGCTGGTCAAGTGGTTTGCCATCTCACGAACGAGGACAGATAGCCCTGTCTACAGTGGAACATCAATATATTCTTTTTTTTTATTTAACTGTGAACATTCAGCCAATTTATACGAAACGATAAATTTTTTAAAAATTTAAAATTAATAATTATATAAATTTTAATAATTTTAAAATTTAAAATACTCGAACTAATAATTTTTAAAAAATAAATTTAAAATTTAATCAATTAACTATATTCCTTGTAATTAACATCAATATATTCTTGTTTGTTTGTGCTTGTGAAGTTACAAGCCCGACCTTTCCAAACAAATATCAATACACTAGTCATACATCATTCTGTGCGTAGCATAGTTGGGCTTATTTTATGGATCAATTATTTATGATTAATATTTTTTTTGTTTTTTTATCATATCAATAATTAGATAATTGTTTTCGTTTTTATTATTTTATACTATCTATGGAATAACAATACCATCTCTGAATATACATATAAATGTAGAGTAATCAAATATCATATATGCAACAAAAACTATAAAACAATATTATTTGAAAATTTCTAAAATCCCGTTAAGTAGATCTGGAGTTGTTTAGAGATTTATTACTTTAAAATCTAGTCTTTTTTATTTTAAATAATTTTTTAAAGACTAAGTTGTTGCAAACTATAAATTATCTAATTGTCTGGCATCCAACGATAATCCACACAAACCATCCATGAAAAATCTCCTAAATCCCTATTTAGGATA
>Ga0325414_1001654_pt1 | contig 21846 bp, 28 predicted proteins | sample PopdelMetagenome_8_FD_206183 | JGI IMG/M metagenome (GOLD analysis project Ga0325414, IMG submission 206183) | Populus deltoides microbial communities from Bellville, Georgia, United States - Leaf-PdKOR-R3 | ecosystem: Host-associated > Plants > Phyllosphere > Phylloplane/Leaf | place: USA... | reverse complement strand
TTTTGAACCTTGTCATTTATTATAAAAGAATTCTAACACCAAGGTTTAATTTCAAGAAAAATAAATTAGACGGGGGAGATGGAAAAAGATTTTCAATTGCGGAGATGACGGTGGAGGATGACATCAGAAGCCAGGAGAGGTGGTTCAGCAGCAAAATTATACTCTCACATCCATGATATTTAAGGTTAATTTCAACACTTTTCAACGCCTTATATCCATTGTAACATAGAAAATCTGCTTCTTTAATGTAATGATCATAGGATTCGTAATATGGCAAGGAAGGCGCTTAACGTTTACCAAAAATGATTGAGGACGTTGCTTGAGTAAACAAAAGGTTGACATCGGAGACGAAGATGCGAGCGTGTCTATTTTGGTCGGACGAGGCATCATGTCTTTGGTTGAAAACACATCGGAGTAGGAAAACTTCACTCTATCTTGAGATTTTAAGGTGTTTTTTTTTTTTTTTGATTTTACATGTTTTTAAAGTGTTTTTCTATGTAAAAAAATAACACATTAATATTTTTTAGATGATTTTTAATGTACTGATCTATAGAATAAATAAAAAAATATATAAAAAATGTATTTTTTAATGCCTTTTCGTTTAAGAAATACTTTTATAAAAGTATCATGTATTACATTATCAAACATGTAATATACTAATTAAATACATAGTTATCAAATCTAATACGGGGTTTCAACCAATCTAACACTCGGGTTATAAGTTTATCAAGTTGACCCAAAACAACATCTATTTATATTTTAAAAAAACAAAATTTAGATAAAAATTGAAAAAAAAACTTTAGAGCTGAGTCGATTAAGTTATAAATTGACCTTTAGGTCACTTCAATTTAACAAGATCAAAATTCATCTTGGTTTTAGAAAAAAACTTGACTCGATCTAAATTTCGAGTTATTAGATCAACCTACTAGGACATATACATTTAATAACTATAATTAAATGTTGTTGAGCGTGTTTCCTATCATATTTGTAGTTTCAGTCAAGATACTTTTAGAAAAAATCGTTTGGTTTCGTGTTTGTTTTTTCTCCTAAAAAACAGATGAACTACGAATTTATTTTTCTCAAATTCATTTTCTAAATAATCTCAATCGTTAAATTTATAAAATTGGCTAACGAGATCTGTTTTTATTCGATGCATGAACCATGAAAATCTCATTCAAACGCATGAGGTTTTTAAGGAAGTAGATTCGGAAAATTTACTAGAATTTATTGGTATTTTGGCAAATGTAGAACCTAGTTTTGCACATGCTTCTCCTTTCCATGGCCGCCTCTCCCTTTTTCTGTGTTTTCAGTTTCAGCATCTAAAATAGCACCACATGCAGAAATGGGATTAGCTCTTGTACTCATCACGAATCACATCAATCAGGAAGAACAACGACATCGTAGAGATTTTGATAATGATTTTATAACATGTAAAGAATATGGTTGAAATTCTGATATAAATTATTTTTTAAAATAAATTTTTTAAAAAAATATTAAAATAATAATTTTTTATTTATAAATAAAAAAATGAGATCATTTTATTTAAAAAAATAAAATAATATTATTTTAAATTAATTCAATCAATCCAAATCAATTTTTATAACACATAACTTAAGTCTTTTACCTCTGGATGCTCGTTTTTGAATTAAGGTTAAGCATAATTTTTTATTGGTTAAAATTTGAATTTTTTTAATTATTTTAATATACTAATTTTAAAAATAAATTTTAAAAATATATTATTTTAATAAAAAAATATTTTCAAAAATAACTCCAACCATATTCAATATTCAATATTGTTTGACAGCATTGATTCTAGCAACGGTGAAACAAATGCCCCACTGGGGACATCATTTCATACCTTCAAGGACACCTTAATGTACACGCATGTACAATTAGCTTAGCTGGCTGGCTATTGCCATGGCAGCACTGATTGGTCATTGGCTTCTCTTTCGTGGTACTATTTCCTTTTCAATTACCAAATAAACTTTAATATTAATCTTTACCCCAAATTAATAGAATATTGGCAAAAATGAATTCGGAATTAATGCTTTCCATTTTGATTTGCTAGTTGCCTAATCCCTTAACCTAATTTCCCTCCTAATTCCTCTCTCACTCTCAAGACACCATTCAATATTTTCACGTGTGGAGATTAAATTCTCTTCCTAAAATTAATCTCAAACCACTTGCAATAATGTTCTTCAATTAGCAACTCGTGCTTGCAATTCGAATGAGGCCAAATATACCTTCACCAAACCCACTATCTCATACATCATAGATCTCTCTAGCATTTAACTTGAATTTAATAAGAAATATCTCGGCATAATTGATTCTAAAATTCTAAAAAAAAAAACATAGAAAATCAATCTTTTTTATTCTATTTTAGTATAAAAAACAAGAACAACAAAAATAGTAGGACGAGAAGCACTATCTCGCGCTTCTATTTTAAGAGCATATTTAAGAATGTAATTGTGATTGTTTTTTAAAATATTTTTTTGTGCTGAAATGTATCAAAATGATATTTTTTTTATTTTTTAAAAATAATTTTTGAGATCAACACATTAAAATATATAAAAAAAATTTAATTTTTAGCCATTTTTTTTTAAAATACGGGTTGACACATGTTTCCAAACGGGCTCTAAAAATATACATAAAAAATTTCAGAGATAAAATTATTTTATATCCATATTTTTATTTTTATATTTTCAATAAAAAAATCCATGTATCTTTTATATATATATCTAAAACAAACATGAAAAAAAGAAGGTAAAATTCATCCACAAACTGAAAATAAAAAACCACATCAGCAATAGAGCTATAAAACAATTTTAAAATCCATACTTATTTTATATCAGTCATAATTCAAACAAAATAACTAAATTAGTTACCTTATATTAAAAAGCATAAATAATTAAAATAAAATTAACAATTTAAAATACACCAATACACACCCTCACTTGCCAAACAAAAATCCTATTTCTCTCTACATCCTCTTTTCTCCGTTTTTCACTTCATTTCCGCCCCCCTCTCCTCTCTCGTTGCGCCTCCACACTGCTCTATGCGCGCCCCCCTCCTCCTCCACCACCGCAACCACCGCAGTGACAACCACGACCATCCTCCACCACCACACCACCGAGCTGGATTCTCTCTCTTCTCTCCTACGCATCTCCATGCGCCGCTGGTTCAGCGGTTTCGTTGATTAACCCCCTCCCGTCCCTCTGTAAATACACACCACCGCCTCAAAAACTCCCACTTTCTCTTCTGATTCCAAAAACGATATCGTTTCATCACTTCCGAAAGCTAGGGTTTCGAAACAAATCTCCATTTCCTAAAAAAATCTGTACATGCTATTCTTGTTTTTTAGGGATTTGGATGGCATTGGGAGATTTAACGGCGTCAAGACTCTCCTCACAATCATCAGTTGCTTTGGTTTCCAACCATTACGATGATTTTCCGTCAAGTCACGGAGACGACGCTCTTGATTCAGCAAGGAGAGATAATAACAGTGATACTAATCATAATAGCAGCAGCAGCAGCAATAATAATAGAGATAGAGATTCTGATATTGCTAGCACTAGTAATTACGGCGGGGGCAATGCGACGACAGGAAGTACAGCCGCGACGACGACTAGTATGGCGTATTTGCCTCAGAGTGCTGTTTTGAGTGAGCTTAGACACGAGGCATTTGAAGCTTCAGTGCCTACTGGTCCGTCTGATAGTGGGCCTGTTTCAAAATGGCGGCCAAAGGACAGAGTAAGATGCCGTGTTGTTGAAATTTAGTGTTTGATTGAATGTGGATGAGTTGTTGGTTTTTTAGGGTTTTTTTGGTTAGGTCGTTTTTTGGGTGGATTTATGATTTTGAAGCGAATTGGTCGTTTAGGTTTGTTTGTGTAGTTATTAATTGAAAAGGCCTTTTTGAGAAAATAGTTGTGTGAATACAGAATGGAACTGTTGAGGGGAGATGAGATTTTTGTTTGGGTTGTGCAGACCTGTAAATGATTGTTGTGTGATCACCGGAAAATGTGTTCCTTTTGGGGTTTTGAAGGGATTTTGATTCAATGTAAATATAAATTGTGGCACTTGATGATTTTGGTTCTTGTTTCATAGAGGATTGTCTTCAGGACCTGGGAATTTTAACATGGCATCCCTAGAAATGAAGTGTAGTTTATAGAGAAGTACTGATTAGGATTTTGCTGTATTGGTAAAAAGTTTATGCCATCAAATGCGTGACTTTGTATTAGCTTAACAATCAAGTAAGGGGAATTTGGGTGTAGAAATGTTGAAGTGGACGAAAGTAGCGGAAATAAAGATCACGCGACCTCTGACGAGTATGGAGCTTTGTGAGATTTTGAAACAAAGTCAGCTGAGGAAATTTAAGGGTCGCTGTCTTCATGATTTAGCTCTCCATTACATTTTACTTTGGATGAAAAAGTCTTCATTTAACTTTCAAATGGCTAATGAGATTTCAATACTGCAATGAGGTTTGTCATATTGCCCATGCAACCATCTGTTGTGCATGCCATGCATAACTGAATGTCTGCTGGTAAATTAACATGCTTGGCATTGGTGCTTTTGAGCTAAAAAAGTACCAATTGATTTCTTTTGTGGCACTGTTTATTGTCTTGGGAAAACAAATGAAAATTTTCTAGAAGGCAACAGTCCAAGCGTAACATTGTGCTAAGATTGGATGATAGGGTACAATGATTGTCCTAATTTTGGCAAATGCTTTAAGATTTTCACAGGGCTGGCCACCTTTTTTCTTTGGGATTGCCATAAATTTTGGCAAATGCCATGAAATCTTGTGAATGACACATGTGTGCTTATTAAGAATAGGGTACTGTTTCTATCGCTTGGAAGGATTAGAAGAAAATGATTTTGCAAAAACAATAAATCATGTCCTCTGAAAATAGCTTCTTGTAAGAAAATATTGAATGGGTTAGTAAGTAGGGAATTTTTTTTATGCATTTAGTTGTTACACATTGGGGATGTTGTTGCCTCAGATTATGCTGTTCACAAAAGTTCTGTTCTTTGTATTGAATATTTTTCTTTTATTGAGAAGGGCTTTGATGGTAATATATAATTAATCACATCTTTTCTACTTAGTCATTTTTTTTTATCATCTCCATGTTGTGCTACTGTGATAAATTTTTGTTCTATATGCTTAGGAGTTATATGCTTACTTGTGTTTGTCTTTTGATTTAGCTCTCAACTTTTTGTGCAGATGAAGACTGGTTATGTAGCTCTAGTTTTATGTTTAAACATCAGTGTTGATCCTCCGGATGTAATAAAGATATCCCCTTGTGCCAGAATGGAATGCTGGATAGGTGCAGTTTTAGCTGCTGATTCTCTCTTATTAGTTTTAAAATTTTGCCTTCTCTCTACCCATATTCTGTGCTGCTTTCACTTTAGCTTTTGTTTTGATGTTTGAATCATGCGGTTTTTAAACTTGTTTTAGGAAACTGCTGTGCGGTGCTCAACTCTGTTACAATTGCTTGATTATTTATGTTACCATTGGACTCATTACTCATATGATTGTAATGTTTTGATTGTATGAAAGGAAGCAAAGTTCTAGAATCTGGGAGCTTTCTGAATTTTGCAACACATACTTTAAATCCAATTTACTTACCTATCATCTTATCATTTTGGCAATCAAGTGAAGCATTATTAAGAGTGCTAAGAACAATTTTTTTTTATATATGAATTTAAATCCTCCTTTTTTAGTTTACAATCTCCTTCTTTTTTGACAGATCCATTTTCAATGGCACCTCAAAAAGCTCTTGAAACAATTGGAAAAAGCTTGAGCATTCAGTATGAAAGGTGGCAACCTAAGGTGAGGAAATTCTTGACAAGTACCTTTTACTTTGAATTATCTCTATAGTTTCATTTGTATTTACACTGTTTCTCAATGACCAGGCTCGCTACAAGGTTCAACTTGATCCCACAGTTGATGAAGTGAAGAAACTTTGTAATACATGCCGAAAACATGCCAAGTCCGAGAGAGTTCTGTTTCATTACAATGGGCACGGTGTTCCAAAGCCAACTGCTAATGGTGAAATCTGGCTTTTCAATAAGGTATTTCTTTTTACTCCTTTAGCTGACGAGTTTCTGCATTTCACCGCTTCAATCCTCTTTCTAAACAGTTTTATATGTAACATGCTAAAACTCTTTCGCCTTTGGACTGGTTCAGAGCTATACACAATATATTCCCTTGCCAATCAGTGATCTTGATTCCTGGCTAAGAACACCATCAATCTATGTTTTTGACTGCTCTGCTGCTGGGATGATAGTCAATGCATTTCTAGAGGTATTCGGCAATTGTGCTCCTATAAAATTTCTTGCTGTGTATCCATTCACTGCTGTTCAAAAAATTTGATTCCACAATTTTAGTGGTCTGATTACATTATTGCTGTTTCTTTTCTTTAAATAGCTTCCTGACTGGAGTGCTTCTGGCCCTGCTGGGTCTGTGAGCAATTGCATTCTGCTCGCAGCCTGTGAAGCACATGAGACTTTGCCACAAAGTGATGAATTTCCAGCTGATGTGTTCACTTCATGCCTCACCACTCCTATCAAGATGGCATTGAAATGGTCAGGCTGGTGCCTTTGTTTGGTTTAGTTTTGATTGTTATAATTCATCATTTCTTTTCCTTTCATAGAGCAGCTTCCTGGCTTTTGGAAAAGGATTTCCATGTTGCTCTGTGCATAATTACATTTTGTTATTGCCTGTGATTGCCCTGTATTATTTTGTTGTTTGTTGGCTTTGTAAGGAATATCTAAGTGCACTATATCAAGTTGTCTTGATATTTGCAGTTTTCATGTGGTTCATACCTGAATTTGTGGTCATTGATGATTTTTGTTTTATGTACTTGTTAATCATTTGGTTATTTTGATCCCTGCACCGCAGGTTTTACAGACGTTCACTTCTTTGTGACTCTCTTGACTACTCATTAATTGATAAAATTCCTGGCCGGCAAAATGATCGTAAAACACTTCTGGGAGAATTGAACTGGATCTTTACTGCAGTGACAGACACGATTGCTTGGAATGTTCTTCCCCGTGGTAGCTGCTTCTTAGTAAATAATGCCCTTTTGATTTGTCATCTGTGCACTTTGGTACACATAGCTGACGCTTAAATTTACCCTGCAGATCTTTTTCAGAAGTTGTTCAGACAAGATTTGTTAGTTGCCAGTCTGTTCAGAAATTTCTTACTTGCTGAAAGAATTATGCGTTCGGCAAATTGTTCTCCGATTTCTCACCCAATGTTGCCACCAACCCATCAGCATCATATGTGGTACTGGAGGAGATGCTCATTTTGTTAATTCTGCGGTGTGTTTGTTTATCCATTTATCACTATTTCACTAAGGTTCAATGCAGGGATGCATGGGATATGGCTGCTGAAATTTGCCTCTCGCAGCTTCCATCTATGGTCGAGGACCCTAATTCAGAATTCCAGGTGTGTTTCATTGGTTTCCTTGGTACTATGTTACACTGAAATGTAATGAAATTGCTTTCGGCAAAATTATCATATGCTTTTGGAAGACTACTATCTTTTTTATTTTACTTGTTAATGTTATTACCTGTTGTCCATACAAGGCATAAAGATTTATCATGTCTAAGCAACATGCTCCTTTTTTCAGCCGAGTCCTTTTTTTACTGAACAACTGACAGCTTTTGAGGTGTGGTTGGACCATGGCTCTGAACATAAGAAGCCACCTGAGCAGTTACCTATTGTTCTTCAGGTGTGTGACACTTAGCCCATGTTAGTTTCAAGAAAATCACAAGTAGCTTTCCTATAAGTTTGTAATTATGAAAAATAAACTTGTAAAATGCTTTTATATTAGGTTTTATTTTATCCATATTTGTGCCTGTCTTAGCTAAAGTCTATTTCTTTTTTTCTGTTTTTTAGTCATTAGCATTTTATATGATGACATCTCTTATTTATCTACAGGTTCTGCTTAGTCAAAGCCATCGGTTCCGGGCACTGGTCCTTCTGGGGAGATTCCTTGATATGGGACTTTGGGCAGTAGATCTGGTACTTGCTGTTGAATTCTTTGGTGCTAGTGACTTTTCTTTTTTGAACAAGGGCGCATTGGTTGGAATTTTATTATTACCAAGTTATTGAACGGGTTTGGTTTTTCTAGGCTTTATCTGTTGGAATATTTCCATATGTTTTGAAGCTGTTGCAAACAACAACACCAGAACTAAGGCAAATTCTTGTATTCATATGGACAAAAATTCTAGCACTTGATAAGGTAAATTTTTAACTTCAGCTTTTTGACAAATTCATTGCATGTATGGTGGCATATGAGACAACATTTTGAATGTTCTTGGTCTCTTGTGGAGTTATTGGAGTATAATATTCTTTACTTGCATTATATATATTGTAAAACTGGTTAGCATAAGTTGAAAGGCGGCAAATGATCATTTCTAGTGATGCACATAATTATCAAAAGGTATACTAGCTACCAAGAAACTTTAAAATACATAGAGAGTTTTTGCCTTTGGGGCATTATTGCTAAATCGATATTGTCAATTGATACAAGATGTAATAATATTGATGTCCCTAAAATACATCTTGCATTGCTAAAATGATGTTTTCCCAACCCATAAAGAGTACAAAAGTGATATTATTGCTCAAAGAATTGCTTAGGCTGGCAATTTTACCACTATAAGAAATTATATTTCATGAGCCTGTCTTGAAATCTTCTTGTGGCTATTATTCTTTTTTCAAAAACTTTACCTTGTAAATTTTACCCGTCAGAATTACTTACCTTCTACTCTAATCATTTCTACAAAAGTACTTATGAAGTTCCATTTTGTGGTTCTCAGTCATGCCAGGTTGACCTTGTTAAGGATGGGGGACATACATATTTTATTAGGTTTCTCGATAGCTTGGAAGCATATCCAGAACAGCGGGCAATGGCTGCATTTGTTTTGGCTGTTATTGTTGATGGGCACAGACGGGGCCAGGAAGCCTGTATTGAAGCTGGTTTAATTCATGTGTGCTTGACGCACTTACGAGGATCAGTGCCAATTGATGCGCAAACTGAACCTTTGTTTCTTCAGTGGCTTTGCCTCTGCCTGGGAAAGCTGTGGGAAGATTTCCCAGAGGCTCAGATGCTAGGTTTGCAGGCTGATGCCCCAGCCATATATGCTCCTCTACTGTTGGTGCCCCAACCAGAGGTTTACCTCTTAATTAGTTTGTTTTCCTTCGCCGTTCTTATTGAGTTTGCTTATTTATTAAGCCTCTTAATACAGAAGCCATTCATTTCAGGTTAGGGCTTCTGCTGCATTTGCACTGGCCACCTTGCTTGATGTTGGCGGTGATGTCTGCAGAGATGGTGTTCATGGAGATGATGAGTGTGATGATGATGAAAAAGTAAGAGCTGAAGTTAGTATTATTAGAAGTCTATTAAGCGTTGTGTCAGATGGAAGTCCACTGGTTAGGGCAGAGGTTGCTGTAGGTATGTGATAACTATCAATTCGTATTTCTATACTTGATGGATCATTTTTCTTTATTTTTATGAATATGCTTTCAATTACAATTATCATGCATGACTCAGTAGGGAGCTGGTTAACAATATGAACTATTGCTGGTGACATGGTTAACGTTTCAGTTGCCAAATGAATACCTGAAAAGGCGACCTACTCTTCTCATTTTTCTGCCTCCTAATCTAGGTTTTAATCTGTTTCATGGGAAAATGTTTTTCTCTTGGCGGCAGAAGTAAAATCTTGAGGGCTTATATATATATATATATATTACATTATCCAAAGCCAGCGAGTGTACTTACAAGCCTGGACGATCCTGGGCTTGCATCCTCTTGCTTTGCTCACAGATCTACTTAATGCTTATATATTCATGAACTGTTAACGTTTCAGTGCCTCCTGTATTATTTCAATCTATGATGTAGCCAAGTTCATATGAAAAAATTAATCAAGTTGAAAGCAATCTTTGTCATGTCAATGTTGTATGTTTCTGTACTTGAAAACACAGTGATATTTTTGCACTTGCTACTTTACAGTAACACCTATCATGACTTTTCTCTCTCGAAAAGCAATGTTGAGTGGCACCTTTTTGCCTTGTAATGTCCACTTTATCTCTTTACCTACACTAGGGCATGTGTAGGGGTATCGATGTATGGGGCAGTCAATTCTTTTTTGTGTTCTGTTTCATGTTTGTTTAGTGACTTCTTGGGATTACAATAGTGAATCTTGAGTGAATTCAGTTTCTTTTTTTTTTTTGTTCTGTTTCATGTTTGTTTAGTGACTTATTGGGATTACAATATTGAATCTTGAGTGAATTCAGTTGTCTTTGTTCAGCTCTGGCACGCTTTGCGTTTGGCCACAAACAGCACCTCAAGTCAATTGCTGCCTCATATTGGAAACCTCAGTCTAATTCTCTGCTCAATTCATTACCTTCTTTGGTCCATATAAAATCTCCAGGTAGCGGATACATCAACCCAAATCAGTATGTGCCACATGCAAGTATTGTTTCATCTCAAATTGGCCCTTTGACAAGAGTTGGTAGTGACAACCCATCTGTGGTTCGAGATGGAAGGGTATCCACTAGTAGTCCTCTTACTACAGCTGGAATCATGCATGGATCACCTTTATCTGATGATTCATCTCAGCATTCCAATTCTGGTATATTGAATGACATTGTCAGCAATGGGGCAGTAAACCATTCAAGGCCAAAGCCACTAGATAATGCATTATATTCCCAGTGTGTACTAGCTATGTGCACTTTGGCCAAGGATCCTTCTCCACGCATTGCAAGCCTTGGTCGAAGTGTACTGTCTATTATTGGGATTGAGCAAGTGGTGACAAAATCTGTAAATTCTGCTGGTAGTAGTGGGCGCCCACGCCCTGGTGATCCAAAAACTTCATCTCCATATCCAAGTGTTGCTGGGATGACTCGTTCATCATCTTGGTTTGACATGAATGCAGGTAACTCTTTTCTTTAAATCTTTTTACTGTTACTGTGCTGTATCACTAGAAGCAATTGATTTTGTCATCTTATTCATTTGCACCTTCAACTTTTGATCTTCTATAATCTTTACTTTTGGAATTTTTCAACAGGTCATCTACCATTCAGAACTCCTCCTGTCAGCCCTCCTCCTGTCAGCCCTCCTCGACCAAGTTACTTAACAGGAATGCGTAGAGTGTGTTCTTTGGATTTCAGGCCACACCTTATGAATTTTCCAGATTCAGGATTAGCAGATCCTCTTTTGGGTTCTGTTTCATCTTCTGGAAGCACAGAACGCAGTTTACTTCCTCAGTCAACCATCTACAAATGGAGTTGTGGTCACTTCTCAAAGCCACTTCTCACCGTGCCAGATGATACTGAAGAAATATTAGTTAGAAGAGAAGAGAGGGAAAAATATGCACTGGAGCACATTGCAACGTGCCAGCGCTCCTGTGGGCCTTTTGTTTTCTCATCTATTATTTATTTATTTTTGTTTTAATTCTTGCTTGAGCTGATGAAATTTTCATTTTCCTGGTCAGCTGGTAGCAACCTTAAAAAGAGAACTGCTAATTTGGATACGAAGTTTGAAACTGGTACAAAGACAGCCTTGCTGCAGCCTTTCTCTCCAATTGTGGTTGCTGCTGATGAGAATGAACGGATTAGGCAAGCCAGTCTCTAGTCAATAATTCTTTTATATAATGTTATTTTAACATGGGTATATCAGTATGACATGCCAAGTTTGGTCACATATATTTACCGCATAGTTTGATGCCATGATTTAAATAGTTGGAAAACTTGCATGCATTACTCAGATTCATCTTTAGTCCTGTTTACTCCGTTATCTTTTCCATCTAGTAAGAAAAATTCAGCATGTGTTCTACCTAAATTCTGTTGGGGTACAACAGGAAGACTTTGGGTAATCACTAAAAGGTGGAGTATGGTTTTTTTTTTTTGTTTTTCCTTGGTGAATTGTGATAGGCAGGTGTTTTTCATCTTATCTCTGGTTTTGGTCTATGAGATGTGTGATGCTTGTTTCTTTGTAGGGTATGGAATTATGAGGAAGCTAACCTTCTCAATGGGTTTGATAATCATGATTTTCCAGACAAGGGAATTTCTAAGCTGTGTCTTGTAAACGAGCTTGATGACAGTTTACTTCTTGTTGCTTCATGTAATGATTTTTACGATCAGAAATTCATTTCATGGTGGCTACAATGGTCTGATATTCGAGTGCCTGGAATCATTTTGCTGTGCTTGTTTTTGCTGTAGGTGATGGAAATATACGAATTTGGAAAGACTACACTGTGTATGGTAAGCAAAAGCTTGTCACTGCATTTTCTTCAATCCAAGGTCATAAACCCGGTGTGCGGAGTTTGAATGCTGTTGTGGACTGGCAACAACAATCAGGATATCTGGTATATACTCACTCTTAAGATTATCTTTAGGTAATGTTTTCACACTCATAACTTGATGTTCATAATAGTTTCATCAATTTTAATGTTGCATCACTAGTATGCTTCTGGTGAGATATCATCCATCATGCTGTGGGACCTGGATAAAGAGCAGCTTATTCATTCCATTCCTTCATCTTCAGATTGCAGTGTCTCAGCAATGGTGAGTTCTGTTTCCTGGGGTTTTGAAAAGTAGTATCATTCTTTTGCTACTGTAATAATAGCAGACCAAAGTTATTAGTGAGAATTGCAAATTTAAAATGTTGTGTGGTTTTGAAAGAGATCCTTTTGTTCTTTTGTTTATGTTGTGCCTGTGGATGCGGGAATGATTTAGGTGCATGTGAAAGGAGAATGACAGAGCTTCTGACAGCATGAATATATTTCATTCACAAATGGAAAAAGGGTCACTTAGTTTTTGTTATTGTCATGGCGTTTTGTACTTCCTCATTTCCCTCACTTTCTGATTATTTACTGTTTAGTTGTTTGTTTGGGTAGGCACTCACATAACACTAACTGTTTAGTTGTTTATTTGGGTAGGCACTCACATAACACTACAGCTGGCATTGCAGTCTAATAACACTAAAAAAAAAGTTATCATGCATGTTCCTATTATGCTGATATGTAATTGTATCATGGGGCTTTAACAAATGCCTTTTGTGTCATTTCTGACAATGATGGTTGCTGGAGACAGTAAATGGTGTCTTGCAGTGTGTTTGGTTTTGTGGTTCAGGGTGTTTTCTAATTAAAAAATGCATCAAAGTTATGTTTTTTTAAGATTGTTTTTTTTATTTTTGACATTGCACATCAAAACCATCTAAAAACACCTAAAAAATCATCAATTTGATGCCTTTTAAGATGAAAAGTAATTTGAAAAGCAGGTTGGAAAAAACAATCACTTACTATCATCCATTGTTGATTTTCAACTATTAACTATTCATGCCTGAGATTTTTCCCTGACATCATAAACTGTAGAATATAAAGAAATCTTGCCAAGGTTTGTAGAAAACTGTTTCTGACCGGATGAAACCCAGCCTTTGATCCTAACTAACTGCAGTTGGCTCCATGGATCTTGTTTCCTAGAATATTTCTTGTCAACTTTCCTCCCATTTACTTGGGCATTAGAAATGCGCAATGCCTATACTCCATCTGATCGAACTTTCCTCTATTTCTGGAATTGCTGAGGTTGTGAGAGTATATTGCTTAAGTTTTACCAAAAAGCATTGTTGTTAGAATGCCACATAAATTTCTATCTAACCCCGCCTCTGCTTTCATCCATTATAATTATAATTTGTAATAATAGAATATATGGTATGCCATCTTGAATATGGACGATCAATTCCTTCATGGTGAAAGAAAAATGACAGGCCAGGTGTTATACTCTTGGTGTAAGCCAACCATACTGGAGAAACAGTTCACCTCCCTCCCAGTAGTTTTCATCGCTGTAGTTGTCCTTCATACTTCCACTCTTGTTTTCCAGCTCGACAATAGGACTGTTGTCCTTTATCTAGAGTGATTGAAGCTTGGTGGAGGTTTCATTTCTTCTCTTTGTATTTGTATCAATCTCATTGGGATTAGGGTAGCCTTTATAGTTGCCTGGCATAAAAGTGAATTGGTTCTCTTGGGACTACTACATCTTTCAATAGCACCTTCAAATTGAATTCCTATGGATACCAAAATTTGTGATGGGCAAAGATTATGTTTGTATTAGAACAATCTTGTCTCAATTTAAGAATGCTCATAATTTTGTGTACTATTGTTTAGAGCTCTGTCTGTAATAATCTTTTATTTCATTTCTACTTGGTAATTTGTATAATATCTGCTGTTATTATTGGTAACTTGTCTATCATGTTGAAAGATCTCTTATGTTTATCTGTGTAGTCTGCTTCTGAAGTTCATGGAGGTCAATTTGCTGCCGGTTTTGTGGATGGATCTGTCAAACTCTATGATGTCCGGATACGTGAAATGTAAGCTCTGCTTGTAAATTGTCCCTCTAGCTGTGGCATGGTGTTAATGTTTACAGGTTTTTGACAATATTGATATGCTTGTAACCTTTTACATGATACTGATTCTAAATACATATATGCTGGTTTCTAATGTTTTGGGGTTGTACATGGATGAAACTTGTTTGGGATTTTGTTATAACCTAATGCTAGGGTTACTAAAACTTCTTACAAAATTTTAATTACTAAATAATGTGGCATTTGTGATAGGGAAAGTCGTTTCAAATAATGGAATGTACATTTAATGACATGATCACTTGATGAAATTACAAATAAAAACCTAGTCACAAGCTGCCACACCATTTAATTAAAGTTTAAATATCTTTAGCATAGTTGGTTATGATGAAATATGTATCTTATTTTAGATCAGAATATTCAGTAACCTTTATTAGAGACTCAAAAGATGTTGCGCTTTGCGTTCCTTTCTGCTGAACTGTTGTGCTCTCTTAATGCTAGGCTTGTTTGTGCTAGTCGGCCACACACTGAGAATGTAGTAAGAGTTGTGGGGATTGGCTTTCAACCTGGGCTTGATCCTGGAAAGGTAACTAGTGCACTTTTCGATACTGGTGGTGGATTTGCATCTCACCATGCATGAACTTCTTCTCTCTTGTTTTCTTTCAGATTGTCAGTGCATCTCAGGCTGGTGACATGCAGTTCCTGGATATGAGAAATCTTATGAATCCCTATCTCACGATCAAGGCCCACAGGGGCTCACTTACAGCTTTATCTGTTCATAGGCATGCCCCTATTATTGCCAGCGGGTCAGCAAAACAAATTATTAAATTATTCAGTCTAAATGGTGAGCAATTAGACTCCATTACATACCACCTAACCATCATGGGCCAGAAGATCAGTCCTGTAAGCTGCCTCACCTTCCATCCTTACCAAGTTCTCCTTGCTGCTGGTGCTACTGATGCTACATTCTCAATCTATGCCGATGACAACACTCAAGCAAGATGAAAGCATATTTTTTTTTACTAGTCGACCAAGTTGTCATTTTGGCAGCGGCGGCAGCAGAAGCACACGAATGATCCGTTAATGTTACTGATGCTAGTACATGGCTTCAGTTTGTCTTCTGATGTGATGATCTACCATGCCAACACCTCCATGCTGAAACATTGATTTGGCATCCTGAATCTTGTGCTACATATTTCATTAGCCTCCTGTGCCGACGGTCAGATGGTGAGAAGTCCTGCATATTGCAGGAGGGGGCTTTGGCTAATAATTTTTCTATGGGTATGGGGTATATGGCCATATGGGCAAAATGTGTGTAAATAGCTTCTTTCCTCGGCTCATCTTCCTTTCCTTTCGGTGTGCTCATTGATCCTTCCATCCCTTTGTTCATTTGTAAAAGCAGCACTCCTTGTCTTTACATAATTCAGAGCGTTGCAAACAGAGGTTGCTAATCTGGTTATCATCCCCTGAAACGCAGGGGTTCAACTTGTTCACGTGTCTTTGTATTTTATCAGGTTTATGTTTCGATAGTCTTCTGTTAACCATTGTATAACCTGTAATTAATTTATCGAGCTTGCCCCTTGTAATCCCTCGCCTTCGCCGCTTTCCTCCTCCCCTTTCAAAGTTCTCAGTTGTTTTAATTACACTATCATGACATTGAAGCATCCAGCCATTTGCCAGACAAATAATCTTATTGACATGTTACACACGGGATTTAAATCTTTCCTTGCAACTTGACCTTGAAATAAGCAGAGGGTGGTAAATTGGGGAAATGATGATAAATTGTAAAGAGATTATTAGAGCTTCGATTTTTCAACACATCATGACTTTTCAACGTCCTTTTAGTACAACGGAGGAGATTTCAACAAATAAATTGGGAAGACAGGCTGAAGTGATGAAGCCGGCTTCAGGAATAATGGTAGAAATTATCTTTTAAAATATTTTTTTGTTTAAAAATATATTAAAATATCCAAAACATAATAAATATTAATTTGAAATAAAAATAATAATTTAAAATCTTTAAAAAACACGATTAAACCACACCTCCTCCGCCGACTCACTTTCCAGAATTCATGTTATAGGAGCTCAAACCACTAAAACTCACATCAATTTCATATATCGAGAAAAATCATAGAGAAGTATTGAGACAAGCAAACAAAGCTACACAAGAGTTGGATTTACAACCAATCAATGGGAGCGCAAATCTATAATTGCTTCTATCTAAAGAACCTTCTTAGATACATCTAAAGAACCTTCTTAGACACTCCAAACTGAGAGATTCACCAGCGTTAGACATATTCACAAAAGATATAAATTCAGTTTCAGTAATCCTAAACCACTAGCTTTTCACTTCCTTCCACCCACCATACTTTGGCCAGAAGATCCTGATAAGCTTGGCGGTGTGCTACCATTCATTTTAAACCTTCCATCAGCATTTCCCAGAACATTCAGATCATCAAACAACCTGTACGAGGGAACAAAGGACTGCTTTTGTCCTGGAGGTGCAGGTACCCTAGAAGCAGAACTTGAATCACCATTAATAATTGATCCATTGCCTACTCTTGTGGGAAGGGAATTAAATTGCTGCATAGGTCTAGCTGCTTGCATGGGAGTATAAGATGCAGTTGAGTTGGATCGGGGGGATGAAAACATGTTATTTGTAGTAGATGTGTGAATTTGGTTGTTGAGATATCCAGGTGTAGCTGCCCAGGGTGGAGGTGGGTAGACAGATGAGTATTGAGGATGTTGTGACTGCAACTGTGGCTGGAACTGAGGTTGTAATTGCGGTTGGGACTGATGCTGCAAATGCTGCTGAGGCTGAGGCACTGATTGCTGCTGGGGTTCAGGTCGCAACTGTGGCTGGAACTGAGGTTGCAATTGCGGTTTAGATTGATGCTGCAAATGCTGCTGAGGCTGAGGCGTTGATTGCTGTTCGGGTTCAGGTTGCAACTGTTGCTGCGGTTGTGATGGAGGACGTAAATGTTGGTAAGAGTGAGGCTGTAACTGGGTTTGAGATGGAGATTGTAATTGGTGCTGCTGAGTTTGAGGCTGGGCCCATGGAACGACATAGCTGCTGTATGGAACAGGCCCTTGGTTTACAGGATAAGTTTGAGAAACATAGGGATAACCTTGCGTGCTGGAGGAAGGAGGTATCTGAGGCATGGCTTGGTTGGAGACTGGTGGGGTGGGAGGGGTGGGAGGAGAGGTTGATGTTGTTGACAAGGCAAGGCTCAAAAAGTCAATCATATCCTGATCTTTCATGGTTTTAACTGGTAGAGATGGATCAGCAAGTGCCAGAGAATTGCTTGAGGAAGAGGTTGATGCAGTGGGCATGCCGACATCCAATGGCACAAGAGCTCCATTTGTTCCACCTGAGCTTTGAGATGAACCGGACTGTGTTTTGGAATGCCTTAGTTCACGGTACAAAACAAGAGCAAATATAAATCAAACCATCGGTAAAAGCCATGATGCAGAACATGAACAAAGGAAATGGGTCAGTAATTTGTAAGATCTCCATAAAGGTTGGCCAGCTACCAATTTAAAATAAACTGAGCGGTCTTTCATCCAGCAATCAGTGCTCTAGTGCCTCATCATGCTGGCCGCCAGTAATGGTAAATGTTTTATTTCCCACCTAGTGATTGCCTTATGATGGGTTCCATAGTGATGGAACTGCAATACCCCCACATACATGTAATGTGCTAATAATAGTTCACATCACCCATTAAGAAATTATATAAGATTATTTTCATAAGCATGAGTACCTGCGTGCAAGCTGTGCAAAGTCGTCCTCTTCATCCTCTTCATCTACTGCACTCCTTGTCACGTTAGCAACTGGCATGGCAGAATTAGTCGTAGATCTTGGGCTGGCATCTCTTGCTTCAGTTGGCTTGATGTCAGAGGAACATCCTTCACTTGATTTGGGGCTTAAACTTATAACTTGAGTTGGCATAGGAGAGCCAGAAGAAATAGCATCATGTTTTGCAAGCAAGATTTGCATACTGTCATTTAGTTCAAGACCCTTACCAAGAAGTTCCTCGTCCCTGTATCACAACCAAGACACTTTTCAGATATTCATGCGACAGACTTGCATGGGATCAACAAGCATGTGCATGGAGAAAATAAGACAAGCATATAGCTAACTATCTTATATCAAGAACATGCTTTCAGCAAAATTGAAATTTAAACAGTGACTGACCCAGTTGTGGTTAGCATCTGCATCAACTTTTTCTGGTTGGATCGACACTGGTTGACAAGATCCACTATAACTTCATCTTTTACAGCCTGAAAAACAAGCAGGACCACATCTCAAATATTGTACTCCCTCGTTTCCCTAAGGTAAAAAGCTCACTGCACATACCTCACGGTCTCTAGGGTTAACAGCTTGAAGCATATCACTCAAGAGCTCCATAACATCCCGCATTGAATCCAAACTTGACAGACTATGATAATTAAGAAAAATATAAGTAAATACAAAATATGAGATTTGGGAATTTTGAGAATACACCATAGACATATACAAAGTGCAAACCAGCCATCGATCCTTACCTTAAGCCTTCAATCTCCGCAGCCATTGTTTCATCGAGTCTACTAGAAGAATTGCTAGGCATTCCATAACCAGGTTGGGCATGCCTCAATGTCGGATTGGTCGCAGGTGGTGTAAATATTGGAGCTGCATTTGATGAACGCTGGGGAAATTGAACTCCCGCACGCTGCCATTCACACACCCCATAACTAAAAATTAATTCTTCTGTATATATTCCATGTAATATTGGCATAATTTGTTATTTAACTACTACGAAAGAAAAAACTTATGATCTGGCTGTAAGAGCATATGGACAATATTTCCTCCATAGGATTTGGCTTGTATCTTGTTTGCTTATACTCTTCCATAGCATCATTTGATTGCACTCTTATTATGAATCATGCATTAGTTTTAACATTGATCAAATCAAGAGCACATCTTTCTACCATTCAAAAATTGACAGTTCACTGCAATATTTGGTTGGATCCAAAACCTAGGAATTATGTTCAGATGCCTAACATTCAATGATTATAGTCCCACTTCCGAAGTCAACTAAATAAAAAAATAAATAAATTCATGTACACATACTGAACCCAGCAAGAGTAGATCAAATAAATACTGACCCTTAATTCCTCGTATGCCCAATAATATTGAGAGTGTTTTCCTCCAGGCCCGCCAAATGCCTCTTGCCAAGAATCAATCAAAGCCAGAATCTTATCTCTCACATGCATATCTGTCTGCACAACCCATTAAAATATGTGTTAAATTAAGATCAAAGCTTCCCCATCCTAGCCCCTTTTTAATTTTTTGAAGAAAATGTAAGAGGGTGATTAGATGAGAAAAAAAATACAAAAATCAAGGTTTCAACTTTCTCACGCAAAATCAACTATGTTCATCTTATTTGATACCAATGGAGGCCTAGGGCAAAGTAATTGGGAAATTTAACATCAAAACCACTATGATTTCTTATGGAAAAGGCACCAAGAAGTGCAATCATATTATATTTTATCTGTTATCCTAGTTAAGATGGGCCAAAACTACTGCTTACTATCCTACTCTTACATAAATCAGATTGCCACTCCTCCTGAACCATTTTTGCTGGCCTAGTTACAAGTTTTGAGGAGAACGACCCTTATTGGAATCTCCATAGATCACACAGCATAACAATGTATCAACTGCAACACAAACAGTTCCATCTCTTTACTGTATATCCAAAACTCTATTTCACTACTAGATAATTCTGCTAACATTTTATATTTTCCATTGCTGGAGCTCAATATTAACATCTTCTCGAACAGAATGGCTGCAAGATTACAACTACAGGAGGACTCTGAATGGCAACCATCTATAGTGTGATATCTAACACTTGAACTGGTCTCTGATGGTTAAAAAGCCAACAAAAGAATTCTACAGAGATCTTAAAATGAATACATATTAGAATAGAAAACTTGCAAGTCATGGAGAAATAATTATAGCAAGAAAATCAAGGAGTTACCTTCTTCTTTACGATTTTCACCATTTCCCCCAATATATTCCTTTCAGCAATTTGAAAATGGACATAATCACCACAGTTCTTCACCATTGTCTCCAAAAGCTACAAAGTAAATTTTGCACTCAATTAATCAACTCCAAAAACACCAAAAAAGAAAAAGAACTTTATAAACAACAGCTTCCACGAATTCCAAATACATAATTCAAATGCATGTAGTGGTGCAAAAATAATAATAATAAAAATTCTCACACACAAGCTCTAAGTGTTCAAATTCAAAAAACTGTAATGGAAATGAAAAATTAAGAAAAAAATAGAAAAAACTAAATTGAAGAAAAAAAAAGTACCGTCAAAGCAAGTAGTTGGACTCTAGGGCTCTTGTGCTGCAACCTTTTTTTCAAAGCTTTCACTACATCCTTGGGTTGCCTGATAAAAAAAAATAAAATCATCAACCAACACTACATCCTAATATCACAAAACCCACTTAAAAAAAAAGAACAACTCCCTGTAAAAGCTAATCTTTATTTCACATAAAATTCAAAGTTTTTTCAAAGAAAAAAAACAAAAAAATTACTTTGATCGTAACTGACAAATAACAAAGAATTAAGCTTTCAATTTCAGCTACAACACCGAAAAGAATTACAGAAACAGAATCTGCAACACATACATACGTACATACATACGTATACAAGTACAAAGAATACATAAAACCTAGCTGTTATCAAAATTTGAAAAAGAAAACGTAAAATTCTCAGAAAGAACATCAAAGTCAACACCAAAACTAAAAAAAGAAAAGATGGGCTATAAAGAAAAAAAGAAAATAAATTACCAGTAATTAGAATTAACAGAATCACAAATATCAATATTCATAGTCCAATCAGGACCGATTAAAAGATCGCTTGTTGCTTTATCAACCGCTACAGTTGCCGAAGAAGATGAACCCAAACCCATCCCCATAGCACGAGCCATCAATCTCTCTCCTTTTCTCTTTCTCGCTTCCTTTTCTCGTGTTTTCTGGGTGGTGTTTGTTTGACAAGAAAATTGAAGGCGACTGTGATTATGATATGATGATGAAGATAAATAATAAAAAGCAAGAAAGAAAGAAAAAGGGTCTTATAAGTATATCTCTCTCTCTCTCTCTCTCTCTCTCTCAATAATATTATTATATATTTTGTTTGGCAGAAAAGAATAAAAAGAAAAGAAAATTAAGGAGGTGAGTTTCCTGTAATTTTCTTGGATTTTTAGTTTCTTGCTTATCTTGGGGTCACCTCACCTCTCCTTGATTTTTCTTTGCATTTTGTTTTATTTTGACTCGCTGTTTTTTTTCTCTTTCCCCTTTTTTCCAGCCATTCTCTGCCCGGAAATTTCGTTTTTCTCTCTTTCCCCTTAGTTTGGTTATGGGAATAGTGTACCTAAAAGGCGAAAGCGAAAGACTTATTCTTAAAATATAAAAAATGTTAAAATCATAAAAA
>Ga0325414_1001653_pt1 | contig 21846 bp, 14 predicted proteins | sample PopdelMetagenome_8_FD_206183 | JGI IMG/M metagenome (GOLD analysis project Ga0325414, IMG submission 206183) | Populus deltoides microbial communities from Bellville, Georgia, United States - Leaf-PdKOR-R3 | ecosystem: Host-associated > Plants > Phyllosphere > Phylloplane/Leaf | place: USA... | reverse complement strand
TGTTTTTTTGTTTTTTTTTTTTTTTTTTTTTTTTATAAAAAAATTATTTTTTTTTTTTATTATATTTTTTTTTTTCCCCCCCCCCCCCCCCCCCCCCCCCCCCCCCGAATTAGAAGACTTGATTTTGGGATGCGATATAGTTCCAAAAAGGGAAAGCTTCTTAGGAGTTTTGATTCTTAAACTTGAGTCTTCCAAAATTTGTCATTTGTTGCTCGCCAGAACATCTGGACTGGAAAGCAGCTAAGTTGATTATCTTGTCACTGCATGAAATGAAAAACATTTCTTGTTTTGTGCTCTAACGCGTGAAACCAAGCAAAGTGTTATTATCTGTTCCTTACCCAAATTGTGGCCACCATTTCATTCTGTTGCTTTAAACATACAAGGTCTTATTTATAGGGGGCTTCAATCTTTACCAAGCATTGTTCTCTATCTTTTTTTCTCAAATGAGGAGAACTTTGGTGTAGCATAAGCTTGTCTTGGAGTTGGAAATGGTTGGTTGGCTAATTAGGCTAGGCTGATAGGAAGAACATGATCTGGGCTAATAATTTGATAAAAAAAACTCAGCCAGATGAGATATTCTTTTACCTGTATCTTGTTTGAGCACATAATGCTTATATGGAAACTATTGGAGTGATGTACTGGTACAATATATATGATGGAATTGAAACTTTCTTGAAAATTTTGTTGAATACCAATCCTAGAACCTTAGAAAGAGATGGCCTTTCCACAATGGATGAATGTGGGGGCATGTTTCCAACTGTGGAAGTATATGGCGTACCACCTGTGCTTGCTACCATATTATTGAAGCGATGACCAGTGTTAGCAATCATGTGTGTGTGTGTGTGTGTGTGTATTTATACCTCTATTTCCCATGCAGAGTCCCTTTGGAATGTCCCATCAGCAGGCCTTGGTGCAGGTTACAGCTCAAGCTGCATTATTTGCCCAATCTCAAATGCATATGCAAGCTCAATATCAGCCTTTTTCAGTAACAGCAGCTAAAGAGTTGTTGACAGAATATCCATCCTTTAACCCTGGTGAAGCTTTGCAGCAGCAGCAGCTGATGCCACCCTCAACCTCTGATGCGCAGAATTCCATGGTGGAACCAGCAGAGTTTTCTCATTCTGAAAGGAAATACCAACCTCCTGCTGGTGATAAACGTACTGATGATGGTTACAACTGGCGTAAATATGGTCAAAAGCCTATCAAAGGTAGTGAATATCCAAGAAGCTACTACAAATGTACACATCTAAATTGCCCAGTAAAAAAGAAGGTTGAGCGTTCCAGTGATGGCCAAATAACTGAAATCATCTACAAAGGTCAGCACAACCACGATCAACTCAACAAGCTTTCAAAAGATGGCGATGATTCAAATGGAAGTATTCATTCTCAGTCTAAGCCTGAAGTTGTTTCACAAACTCATGCTGGTAATGTAAACAAGTTGACTGAAACATCACCTGCTCATTCAGTAACTAGGAGGGATCAGGAATCTACTCAAGCAGATCCCTCAGAGCCACCTGGATCAAGTGACAATGAGGAAGCAGGTAATGCAGCTGTGCAAGAAGAAGAGAGGGGTGATGATGAGCCAATCCCAAAGAGAAGGCAAGTTTGGGATGTTTCACTGTTTAAAATCACACATATCTCCTTTTTTCTGATAATTTTCTGAGAAAATTTCATCTTGGAGTGCAGGCAAATAGATGTTGTGACATCTGAGGTGACTTTACCACACAAGACCATCACAGAACCAAAAATCATCGTCCAAACTAGAAGTGAAGTTGATCTTTTGGATGATGGCTACAGGTGGCGCAAATATGGCCAGAAGCTGGTCAAAGGGAATCCTCATCCAAGGTAATTAGTGGTTTGCTTAATTTTATTTATGCTCTCCTACACTGTCCAGGTATACAGGTGTATCCTAGGGTCCTTTCCGTGAGCATAATACTTGCACATTACATCATATGCATCATCCCAGATCCAACTTCTAGCACCTTGTCAATTTAAAATACTCAAAATATTTCGAAGGTTTCCATCCCCTCTAGTTTTTAATTTTTTTTTATTTGAAAAAAATGTAAACTCTAGAACATGAGAAGGCTAATACCTAGTTATGGTTTCACAAATCTAGGTTAGATAGGAGAAATTGGAGAGAGCCTATTATTCAGCTCCTTTTTGCACAAAGTTGCTGTTCTCAAGATCAAATTTTCAGCTCTGTAATTGCAAACCAGGATGTTTATTGTTGCATTGGTTTGCCATCATTACCTTAAAACTTCAATTTAAGAGTTGTATTTTGATTTTTAAAGTAAAAGGTAGAGGATGGTGGTTTAAACTTTGGGGAAGAAAATTGAATCAGGTAGCACATGTAAGAGAGGAGGCTATAAAGATGAGCCTTTTGAGGAATAAAGACCATTATGCTTGAAAGTAAGGGCTGCTAAGCCTATATATTTATGACATTAGAGAACCTGTTTTGAAGGGATTTAACACAACTAGAAATTAATGTTAGATTAAATATTAATGTTACACAAATGGTGACGATCAATACTCAAAACCTTGATTGTAACTCAAGCAGAGTTAATTTCTGGGCTGAAGTTTTGAATTGAATTTCAGAAAATGGAAAGAAACCAATGGACAACTCTATCTTTCTTGTCTATTTGCTCCATTTGACATGCGTAATAGCTTGCAGAACATTGTTTATCTGGTTCATGACAATTAGTACAATTATTCAGTTATTCAATGCTGATCCTTCTCTATGAAACTTGCTGATGACATGTGTTAGGCCACCTTTCAGAAGAACTTTCTCTAAACAATTTGTAATTGACCACATTATGATTGTCCATTTTTTGAACATTTTGATAATTAATTTGCTAGTTAAAGCATAAAATCCTTTAGCTTTCATGGTGTCCTTGATATCAGAATATTGAGGCGTTAGGGGGGGGAAATTTTTTAGTGTCTATTCTCTTCTTGCAATGAATAGTAGTTAAAATTATTACAAAGTCTTATTTCTACCACCTGGGTTGCAGTGAAGTTATTTCTGATTTTTATCTGGTTCTACAAAGGGCCTTTTATATATATATATATATCTTAAATCATGAGCTGATGTCAATTTTCTCATGCATTTGGCCACGTGCCTCTTTTCATCTTTTATGTTGCCAATTTTAATATCTGTGTTTGTCTTAGCTTAAAGAATTTTTTTTTATATTGCTTCATCTTTGATCACCTCGCCTAGTTCTGACATGAAAATTGTGTTTAGTGCATCAACTAAGTTGGGCAATTTTCTAGTATACTCCACTTTGTAGTTGACTCAATTAAACTGTTCACAGCTCTTGCCTGTAATGTCGCAATCAAATCTTGGCATGTTTTCCATGATATTTGTTTCCTTCATTCAGAATATTCTACTGCAATCAAATTTTCATGCATTGCATTTTGCTTCATAGCTTTCTGTGAGAACACTAATGCATTCTTTATGTCAACAGGAGCTATTACAAATGCACCAGTGCAGGATGCAATGTTCGTAAGCATGTTGAGAGGGCCGCAGCTGATCCCAAAGCTGTCATAACTACATATGAGGGAAAGCATAACCATGATGTCCCTGCGGCTAGAAACAGCAGCCATAACACAGCCAACACTAATGCAGCACCATTGAAACCTCAAAAGGTGGTGGCTGAGAAGCATCCCTTGCTCAAAGGAATTGATTTTGGCAACAATAACCAGAGACCACTGCTTCTACAACTAAAAGAAGAGAAAATTGCTGTATAAAATACTCTGCTGATACCTGCTAGACAATTACATCGTTCTAGCCAACTAACATGGTACAAAGAAGAAACATGGAGAAGAAAATAATTATTTGGAGTCTTGAGAATCCAGAGATAATGGTTTTGTTCCTGTATCTGCTTTGTTGCTGTTACTTTTTTGGGATAAAATGTAGTGATAATAGTTGCTGCATCTGTTGACCATTTTTGTCAAGAAATATTGTAAGTGCTGCTGTATATGATTGATTGTTCACGCCCAAGTGAAGATGACAAGAACTAATGTTTAAAGATAATCTATCCTTGTTGGATGTCTTCCTGTTCTACGAGCATCCGAAGCTGTCGCACCAGAGTCCCCAAGGGATTATTATATTCATTGAAATCCCATTTAGAAGTCAAATATTGCGATGGATGATGATGCCTATAGTCAATGTTTGATGATAGTTTTTTTTTGTATGCACATTATGTATCCGTGTGCCCATACAAAGTTGTTGCACCCAAGGGATTAAAGAACATAAAGATCCACGAACAAAATCGGACACATGACCGCGAGGATATCTATTAATGTATTACTAGTGTGTGTGTATATATATTAATTTATTACTCTATGCTCCAGGTTAATATTAAATTTTATTTAAAATATAAAAAAATATTAAAAATATAAAGAATGTTTTAAGCGTTTTAAATATGATACCCAAATAATTTGGGTTTTGCTTATTTACCATATTCAAGTAAACATGGGTTAATGTAACTTTTTGAATTTAAAAATAATAAAACCAATACTAGATCCAAAAGCTTGGGTATGGCCGCCTTGCCAGGCCCAGGCATTTGGGCCATGCCGGACCTAGACATTAAGTTAAAAAAGAGAAAAAAAAAAGACAAAAAAAGAAGAGAAAGAGAGAAGATAGAATTTCTATTGAAGGAATAACAAATTCATAGATATAAAAAATAAATTATTTTAATGGGAAGATATGATTTGAATTTTTAGATCTAAAACGTTAAATTAGATTTTTGTGATGATTTATTGTTTATAAATAATTTCTGAATTTGAATTTCTATTTAAAATATTTAAAGAATAGTTTAAATGTTTTTTTCTATAAAAAAAATTATAAGTCTTGGCATTATAAAAAAAATTTCTGAGCCTTGGGTCTGCCACCCAAGTAATTTGGGTCTTGCTTGTTTACCAAACCCAAGTAAAATGTGAGTTCAATGCAACTTTTTGAATTTAAAAATAATAAAACCAATGTCAGGTTCAAGAGCTTGGGCATGGCCGCCAGACCCAAGTCGCTTGGGTTTGGCATGGTTGTCAGGCCCAGGCACTTGGGTTATGCCAAATCTAGGCATTGAGTTAAAAAAAAATAGAAAAAAAAGAGAGGGAAGATATAATTTCTATTGAAAAAGTAACAAATTCATAAATATAAAAAATAAACTATTTTAATAGGAAGATATGATTTGAATTTTAAATCTAAAACGTTAACTTAGATTTTTGTGATAATTTTTTGTTTATAAATAATTTCTGAACTTGAATTTCTGTTTATGATATTTCAATGATAGTTTAAATATTTTTTTTATAAAAAATAAAAAAAATTATAAGTCTCAACATTTTAATTATCACCTACTTAGACCCAAATCGCTTAAGTCTGGCATGGCTAGCAGAACCAGGTGCACGAGTCTGGCAAACCATGCCAGATCCAAGGTGTGTTGATTTGGTCTAGCCTTGTGTCTGATAGCCATGCTTGACCTAAAGTGATGCGAACCTCGTGATCATGTGGTCATGCAACCCATAATCAAGATTGAGATCTGATCCCAGAAAGCCGAAATAGGTCTAATAGAAGTGTGACACAATGAAAACCTACCCCAAGGTACCAATACTATTGGAATGAAATAGAATGACGCCACAAAGCCAGTTAATCTTTGATAAGTCAGATTTAATTCATTCAAGAATTGAAGAATGTAAGAATCACTCTCACACATTAAAATTGAAAAATTTAGAAGTATTATTCATCAATGGTTGCTGAAATTTAGATTGCATGTGTTTAAATAGTTCTTAAAAATTAACTCTAATGGATCTACACTTGTGGGTTGAACTGACTCACATACAAAACCGACTCAAAAACCCTAAACTGAAAAGCCCATAACCTGATCCAAACAAGCGTTGGATCCTAGCTCAAAATAAAGTTTTAATTAAACTCAAACATGAAAGAAAATAATAAAAATAACTAATTTGTCATTAAATAACACCAGCCTTTCTTTCCTTGTGTAGTTAGGATGGATAAGGAATTCTTATAAGAAAAGAATTTTGAAGCATTAATGAATGATTTCCACTCTTGAAAATTATGTTTCAACTCATTAAAGATTCTTGTGGAACTAGAAAATTCCCAAAACAAGCTGCCACATCATTTTAGAAAAAAAATCCTTGCCAAATAGGAAGTCCACAGGTTAAAAGGAAGTAAATAACAAAATTTATACAACCTATTCTAACCTATATCGCAAGTCCATTCTGAACTCCGATTCATCTGAATATTTACCCTAACATAGACAAATACCTCTGGAATTGTTTGGTAAAGTTTCAGCTCGATCCAACGATTGGATTTGGAGTTATTCTCAATGGCGTAAAACTGGACGGTATAAGTCAAAATCCGAATCTGACCTTGCTTGGGTCGTATCACAAGGTTGAATCGTATCATTCCCTCCCTCTTCAAGAAGATTCACCCTCAAATCTTGAATAGGATTAGTAGCAACTTCATTAGCCTCTTGTTTAAGCCTTTGGAATTCCCTTATTGCTAACACCTTTCTCAAACAACATTGTATGGAAGTAGTGACTGATAAGAATTTCAAATGAGCACGTCGTACTAACCACTTGCGTACATACTTTTGAATGATAATAACAGTGGCTCTCATTTTTCTTTCATTTTTTCGGCGTTGTACCTTTTTTTCCCATGAAGTTTGAAGGTTATAGAATAATCTTCTACACTTATCAACTTCTTGTTCTAAAACCCCTAAACCATTAGTTTTTCATATCCTTGAGCTAGAATCGTCCTTCGTTTCCTCTCCCTTGATGAATACATGACACAAATAGGAAAAATAGAAGAAGACAAAGACACAACAAGAATAGAGTTTACGATAGGAAGAACACTAATTTAGACTCGAAATTACAAATCTGACTTTTGTTTGGACCTGAACTGATCGAAAACAAAAAAAATGTGAAAGTGATGAAAATAACTCAAAAATAGCCAAATATCCCAAATATGATGATAATATACTGGCAGGAACAAAATCAATAGAAATAAAACAAGTTTTGAAAGATAACGCAAAACAAATCCATTATGGCAAGACAAAACCTGATTCTGAACCTAATGAAAATGCTATTCAAATGACCTCAAGTTTCATATATAATATTTGGATATCAAGAAAACAAAAAAATCTCAGTTTATAGGTCGTTCTATTATGTCTAGGTACCCAAACCCTTTGTATGATCAGTTTGCGGCAGAATTGAACCTCTAACTAAAACCTTAAAAAACTAATATCCAAATAAGCCCATATTTAATATATGATGCGATCTCACCCCCAATAAATAGAATATGAAGTTTCAATTGATTTTGAGGTGATTTTCTTATAGTTCACTAAGATTTGTGTTTCTACGGCAGAATTGAACCTCAAATTAAAACCTCAAGCAAATGATATCAGAATAAGCCCAAATTTAATATATGATGCGATCTGATCCCCAATAGACATAATATGAAGTTTTAATTGATTCTAAGGTGGTTTGCTTATGGTTGACTAAGAGTTATGTTTCTGCGGCAAAATTGAATCATCCTTCAAATTTCATCTAATCTCTCTCTTTTACTATATGCTACTGATATGATTAGAGACAATAATAAGATGAAATATAACCTTTTTTTCTTAGATGACGCAGAAACAAAGAAAGAGAAGATGAACGACGCAAACACTGAAAAACTTAAAGAAACACTAAAAAAACAAAAATAACATAAGGATATGACCTTGTTTCGGAGCCTAGCTCTGATACCAACTGCTACGAACCTCATGATCACGCGGTCACGCAACCCACAATAAAGATTGAGATCTGATCATGAAAAGTCGAAATAAGTCTGATAGGAGTGTGATACAATGGAAACCTGCCCCATGGAACCAACATTATTGGAATGAAGTGGAATGATGCCACGAAGCTAGTTAATCTTCAATAAGTTAGATTCCGTTCGTTCAAGAACTGAAGAATGCAAGAGTCACTCTCACACGTTAAAACAAAAAAAATCAAAAATAATATTCATCAATGGTTGTCGAAATTTAGGTTTCATGTGTTTAAATAGTTCTTAAAAATTAACCCTAATAGATCTATCCTTGCGGGCTGAACTGACCCACATACAAAACTAATCCAAAAACCCTAAACTAAAAAGCCTATAACCTGATCCAAACAAGCCTTGGATCCTAGCTCAAAACAAAGTTTTAATTAAGCCCAAACATGAAAGAAAATAATAAAAATAACTAATTTGTCATTAAATAGCACCAACTCTTCTTTCCTTGTGTAGCTAGGATGAATAAAGAATTCTTATATGAAAAGGATTCTGGAACATTAATGAATCATTTCCTTTTTTGAAAATTATGTTTCAGCTCATTAAAGATTTTTTTGGAACTAGAAAATTCTCAAAACAAGCTGCCACATCCTTTAAGAAAAATGATCCTTACCAAATAGAAAGTTCACATGTTAAAATGAAGTAAATAATAAAATTCGTACAACTTGTTCTGACCTATATTGTAAGTTTTTCTGAACTTAGATTCACCTGAAAATTTACCCAAACATAGAAAACTACCTCTGGAATCTTTTGGTAAAGTTTCAACTCGATTCAACGGTTGGATTTGAATTTATGCTTAATAGCGTAAAACTTGATGATATAAAATTTTACGCCAAAATCTAAATCTGACCTTGCTTGGGTTGTATCACAAGGCTGAACCATATCATAAGGTGCTTGGGTCTGGCAGCCATGCTAGACCCAAGAGCCTTGGGTCTTGCAACAATATTAGACCCAAGGTATTTGAGTATGACAAACATGTCTGATTTGACAAACAACAAACAAAGAGGACAATTGTGTACTTTAGTTTTGAGGAGAGAGAAAAGAAAGAAAAAACACAAACAATCTATCATCAGCGGCAACCATCCATTATTAGTTTATATGCGCTACATCATGTGGAAGAGGGTACGATTGCGCATTTAGTGAGACGATAAATGACCAGATTTGGCCACCAGAAAGCATCACACGCGTCTCCATAATGGCGTGGGCGCTGACCACTTGCTGGGGAAGAAAAGGAAAGCTAAAGAAACGTCTCTTGAAAAGATGAGACAATCAATTACAATCCATAATGAAATGTGTCTTGATTTATAATGATTTTCCTATACCATTTAGCTTTTGTTATAATACATATGCATCATCATCAACAAAATTCTCTAATCTTTTAAACTTTGTTCCAAGAAAATCAATTTTTAACAAAAGATATTCATCATCATTGAATATATTTATGAACACCTATAAGAATCATTTTCTTCCTTATTTCTTCATCTAGGTTGAAACATAGATCACTATTAAACAAAATTTTATCTATAATAGATTTTTAACCATATAAAATTATCGATCGCCAAAACAAATTTCACTAATTGTTCAAGCCATGTTTCACTAGTGTTAACTTTTGTTTAAGCTACCCATTTATATATCACATAACTACTCCACTTGCCTTTGAAGCTTCTTTGTTTTCCCAGGATTACTTTTATAGACTGGTCTATTAGGAATAGTCGAGCATGATACTAGGTTAATTTGATGTTATATTCCTCTTATAGGTGGCATTCCTCTTAGAATTTTATTAGAAAATACATCTTTAAATTCTTATAACAAAGAAACACAAATACTAAGAACATAAGACTCAGGTTTGTTGGCGTTAAAGTATGCCTCCTTATATAAGAGTAAAATCATAGGCACATAAGAAAAATAAACATGTGTAAGATCACTAGACTTTGCATAAAAATTAAGGTGTTTTCTTACTTTTCCTACACGCTTATTTTCTCTCCATACTTGACCTTCCCCTTATTTTTTTTATATTTTGGTCAGAGCTTCAAATTTATCTTTAATGGCCGAAACTTTACCCTTTGGTGTTTCACATTCATTGCTCACCTTGTTTTCACTCAGCCTCACATCCTCACTATTATTTTGTAACAAAGCCTATTCGACTTCATCTGTTTTTTTCAACTTCAACTAATCTTTATACACTTGCTTAGGTGAAAATGTTGCTTGTATGTTTTCCCATCCTTTTCCAGTGTATACCTATTTTTAAAACCTCATGTTTTGCTTTCTTATCAAATTATCAAGGTCTCCCCAACAATAGGTGTGCAACATGCATAAAATAACATCACACAAACCTTATCCTTGAGATTAAAACTTGTTTAGTCACTCTAACTTCTTCAAATTTCTAACCAAAGTTATTCTAGCAACATTGATATAACTACCATTATCAATAATCATACTGTATATCTTATTTTTTTATATGACATCTATGGTCACACAATGCATTTTATCACACAATGCATTCTGGCTAACCCCTTCAGCTATGGTCGACCTTTTATCAAGTTTTGTCCATTCAATTTATTTATTTTTCTTTGTTAAATGTTCTAGAATTAAGTCTCCATTCATCCTTTTTTTTGTCCCTCTTTTTAGTTTAGGTTTCCTTCACAACTGGTGTAAAAATTATGGGCATTCCCTTATGGTTTTTCTTCATCCTCTCAGTTCAAAGGTCATAAAAAACAGGAGGAAGGAGGTTACAAGACTTATACCTTTTGGATTTAAGTAGGTTTGAGGAAAGTTTGACAGTATTCCTTCTTTTCTTCTCCTAGTTCTCACCCTTCTTCATTCTGTCTTGGTTTTTAGCCCTTTTCTTCTTCCCTCTAGACAGTTGTTCAGTCTACTCTCAAGTTCTCAACTATCTCTCTCTCTCACACACACACATTCAAAGAGGCACTTATTGCTGGCTTGGTTTAATTTTTGTTGGGAAAGAGGAAGAGAAGAGAAGCATGCAGCTGAACATGCAGCTGCTGCAGATAGATTTTTAGGAAAAGGAAGGATCTTCTTCTCTCTTCTACTTGTATTTATACCCCCTCTTAAAGAGATGTGATGTTTGGGTGCTGGTTTAAGTTTGTTCTTGTCCCCCCTTTGGTTATTCCAAGACCAGTTTCCCCCCCTTGTAACTCTTTAAGGCAGGCCGGTTTGCTCCCCTAACTATCACTTAGCATGAGTTGGCCTTTTACTTAGATTTATGTTGGGTATTATAGCCACGAATGACACATAAATTCATCAGTGCACACAACCACTATTGACTCAAGAATCGTCACAAAAAATTTAGTCGTTGCCGATTCGAAAATCAACAATGAAAACTATGCTGTTGTCGATATGGAAATCGACAACCAAAAACTGTGTCACTGCCGATTCAGAAATCGGCAGCAATGGTGGATTCATTTCTTGTTTTACTTTTACTTTTTTTTTTGGCGTTTACAATAGTAGAAAAAATTGGGTATAGTTCTTAAAAGAAAAATATAATATGTTTAGTTGTTTTAAGAAGTTTAATACATTAGTTGAAAATAAATTGTTATTCTATAAAATCACTTCGAACAGATAAGGGGTGAATTTTGTTCTAATTATTTTAATGAGTTTTACAAAGATCATGGTATAATAATACTTCTAACAATGCCTAGATCCTCACAACAAAACTGTGTGATGGAGAGAAAGAATAACATCTCAATATGGCAAGAAGCATGCTAAAAACCAAGAAAATGCCTAAAAAATTTGGGCCAAAGCTATAGATTATGCTATATACTTATCAAATAGGTGTTCTACTAAAGGCTTGAATGACATGACTCCATAAAAAGAATGTAGTGGAAGAAAGCCAAGTGTTTCTCATTTAAAAGTTTTGGGGAGCATTGACTATGTGTATATAGATGATTAAGTAATGACCAAGCTAGATGACAAGAGCAAAAAGATGATCTTTTTAGGCTATGAACAAAAGTCCAAATGATACAAGTTTTACAACCCTAATAAAGGAAAGATGATGATTAGTAGAGATGTTGAGTTCAATGAAGAAGAAGCATGAAATTGGAAGGTAGATGATGGTGAGAAATATGACTTCCTACCGATTCTTGATGAAAAGGAGGAAAAATATGAAGATCATCAAGAACCTATAGTTTCACCTCTACAAACACCAATGAGCTTAACTTTTTCTCCTCCTCCTTCTCTTTCTTCTTCTTTTAGTATAAGCTCAAGTAGTGGCACTCCACCAAGTCTAATAAGAAAGATGAGGAGCCTTGATGACTTATATGAGGTAACTAATCATATTGATAATGATGTAAAACTATAATGTCACCTTACTACATGTGATCTTATAGTGTTTGAAGAAGCAATAAAGGATGAAAAGTTGAGAATTGTTATGGATGAGGAGATTGCATCAATTATGAAGAATGACACATGAAAATTATTTCCTATACCAAATAGAAAGAAACCAATAGGTGTCAAGTGGATCAACAAAGAAAAGAAAAATGCCAAAGAAAAGGTGGAGAGGTATAAAGCAAGGTTAGTAGAAAAAGGCTATAGCCAAAAGCATATGATTGACTATGATGAAGTATTTGCTCTAGTTGCTACATTGGAGACCATTTGATTAATCATCATCACCGTTACCTAATATAGATGGAAAATCTACCAAATGGATGTCAAATCAGCCTTTCTTGATGGTTTTCTTGAAGATGAGGTTTACATTGAGCAACTTATGAGATATAAAATGAAGGGACATGAAGACAAAGTATTAAAGTTGAATAAAACCTTGTATAGATTGAAGCAAGCCCCAAGAGCTTGGTATAGTCACATTGATGGCTATTTATTAAGGAATAGATTTGTTAAATGTCCTCATGAATATGCTATTTATGTAAAGATCGAATAGAGTGGTGATACTCTTATTATATGTTTGTAGGTGGATGATTTGATCTTTACATGAAATAATTCAAAGATGTTTGGAGACTTCAAGCAAACAATAATCAAGGAGTTTGGGATGATGGATATTGGTCTTATCTCCCGCTACTTAGGGATTAAGATCAAACAAGGTGAATATGGAATCTTTATAAATCAAAAGAAGTTTGCAAGGGAGGTTCTCAAGAAGTTTAAGATGGAGGATTTTGAAAAAGTAAGTACTTTTATTGAGCGTGGAGTAAAGATGTCAAAGAATAATGAAGGAAAGAAGATAAACTCTACAACATTAAAAAACTTAGTTGAGAGTTTGAGATATTTGACATGCACTCATCCATATATTCTTTTAGGAGTAGGACTTATGAATAAATTTATAGAGACATCATCCATAACACACTTCAAAGTATTGAATCGAGTTCTTCAGAATATCAATTGTATTGTTGATTCTGTCTTGTTATATGGTTATTATAATAGCTTTGAACTTATAGGTTATAATGATATTGGTTAGACTGGAGATATGGATAATAGAAATAGCACTACAGGTTTTATTTTCTACATAGGAGACACGATATTTATATGGAGTTTAAAGAAGCAATTTATAGTCACTTTGTCAATATGTGAAGTTGAACATGTGTTTGTCATTCCATATGGCTAAAGAGATTATTGAAGGAATTGTTAATGCTACAAGAGAAGCCTACTGAAATTTATATGGATAACTCATCAGCCATTGTATTAGCAAATAATCCAGTATTTCATTATAGAAGTAAGCATAATGATACGAGATTTCATTACTTACGAGATTGCATTACAAACAAGGAAGTTGAAGTCAAGTATGTGAAGACACAAGACCAAGTTATGAATATCTTCACAAAGCCACTAAAAAAATGATGTTTATATATATATATATATATATCAAGATGAGAAATATGTTGTGAGTTATGAAAAAATCAAGTTTAAAAAGGGTATTGAAAGTAAACTGATTTCTGAAAATTAGTTGAACTGGTTGACCGGTTGAGACTGAGTAATCGAGTGGAATAAGTTAAAGCAGTCAACTAGTTGAGAAATAGTCGACCGATTTAGTCGGCAAAATACAATTCCTATTCAAATTAGAATTTTATTGTATTAGTCTAATTCTTTGATTGTCTATGACTTTATGCCAATAAAAAAGCTTGTAATTTAGTATTATTGAGTAACACAAAAAAGAGAGAATAGCTAAAAGAGGTTAGAGATAAACACTTAATAAAAGTATACATTCCTCTCAATCTTCTTCATATTTTTGAGTTTTGACTTTGCATTACTATTTTTTATCTTATACAACACCCATATTTCTTCCAATATGTTTGTCTCTCAGCATAATAAATTTGAGAGTAAAGAAAACCCAACAAGTATATATGCCGATAATCAAATGAATTGGTAGATCCGAGATGTTTCAATAGGTATGAAAACCTAACCTCATAGACACAACATCAATTGCTATAAGGTGACAATTGCAAAAACAAAAAACAAAGCAGAAAAAAAAAAAGTTGAAACAAGAGAGTTGCTAAAGAGATATTTCATTATTCATATAAATAGTGAAGCTGACCCTGACTGATTTAGTTGTTTTTGGCAATGTTAATAAGAGATTTTATGTTTACTTATGAAAAAAATTTCTTGTTATTTTGAAATAGAAAATGTTATTATCAATTGAAAATAAAAGATTTTTTTTTTGAAAACATATGTTTTTAATTTTTTAATTTTATGAGAAACTGAAAAACATCAAAATAGATAGTTTAAAAAATCTTCATGTTATAAAAAAAGGATTTGTTTGGTTTATCTAATGTTTTATATCCATTATTATTATTATTATTATTATTAACAGATATGCTATTTTCCCAAACAACTTAATAAAAAAAATAGAGTAAACAAAAACCGAAAGAAAAGAAACTTTCTTCTACATGTGTCTGTGATTAAATTAGTATTAATATTGTGATAAATTGTAATTAGTGCAAATTAAAAGCGCATGGGATTTACAAACTGATGTAAAAGAAAAACATTTCCATATGTAACATTAAATTAATTAATTTAGATGCTAACATGGCACCCTAAAATGGCTTTAAAATGAGATTTTACGTATTTATTGCCAGCCTTAATCCATCTACCTGTCGTAAAGGAAACGCATATAAAACAATTTAGAGACCTAAAAAAATTAAAAATTAAAGATCACTTTCTAGCCTCTATCTCTGTATCGTTATGACTTCTGCCCACCAAGTAAAGATACTGGACGTCCACCATGTCACCCCATTCTTTACGCCACCCGAGTTTGCGACGGAGTTATCACTCCCACTCACCTTCTTTGATATTATGTGGTTGAAACTCCAACCAGTTGGATACATTTTCTTTTATAAACTCACCGAGTCAACACCAGCTTTCTTCAATTCAGTAATCCTTCCCAAACTCAAACATTCTCTCTCTCATACTCTCATTCACTTCCTCCCTCTTGCTGGCAACATCACTTGGCCTCCACAAGCCACCACACCCATAATTCTATACACTCCAAATGATGCTATTCAACTCACGGTTGCCGAGTCTAATGCTGATTTTGATCATCTCTCAGGCAATGACATCCGTGAAGCTATGAAGTCACATCTTTATCTACCTGAGTTGCCTGTCACGGACGCAAAAGCTACAGCTATGACTATGCAAATAACATTGTTTCCCAATCAAGGCTTTTGCATTGGAATGTCTTCACACCATTCTATCCTTGATGGCACAAGCTACTCCATGTTTATTAAAGCATGGTCCTACATAAGCACACTTAGTGATAAAGAGAAGCAGCAATATCCAACTTTGTTGCCAGAATTAACACCGGTTCTTGATCGAACAGGTATTCAAGATCCTGCAGGGTTTGAAAAGAGGTTCTTGAACGCCTGGTTAGGAGTAAAAGTTCCTGGTCAGGATCCTAGTTGCTCTAGAAGTTTGAAGCTTTTGCCAGTTATAACACCTCAATCTAGCTTAGTACGAGCAGTGGTCGAGGTATCCCGTGAACAAATAAACAAACTTAGGGAAAGGGTTCGCACGCAATTCAGAAAGATCCACAAAGAAGATCCAAATGAAACAAAGCTCGTCCACATGTCCAGTTTTGTTCTCCTCTATGCATATGTGGTGATTTGTATAGTTAAGTCAAAGGGGTTAGAGAAAAATAGAAAGGTTGTTTTCGGGTTCCTTGCAGACTGTAGAGCTCGTTTAGACCCTCCAATACATGACAAATATTTTGGTAACTGTCTTTATTCCTTCGCTGTAGATACAGAAGCAGAAGCTCTTTTAGAGGAGAATGGGTTTGCCTGGGCAGTAGAAAGACTGAGTGATACTATCAGAAACTTAGAGAAAGGAGTTCTTGATGGAGTAAAGGAGGCATTGGCAACATATAACAAGACAGCAAGGCCAGGCGCAGCATTACTTTTTGGTGTTGCTGGGTCAACTCACTATGATGTTTATGGAACTGATCTTGGGTGGGGGAGGCCAGAAAAGGTAGAGATTACTTCCATAGATCAGACAGCAGCAATTTCTATGACAAAGTGCAAACATGGAAGTGGAGTCGAGTTTGCTTTAGTTTTGGAGAAGAATGAAATGGAGAAATTTATGTCTCTGTTTGTCGATGGTGTTCTTTAAGGCTTTGTTGCTCGGACCCGTGAAAACACCTAGCCATGTCCATGTTGAATACGACACGGGTACTGGTGTGGAATACGGGTCGGATGCAGCAAACACGGCTCTCAATTTGGTTGGAAGTTTTTGCAGTTATTTTTAAGTATAGTAAATCAAATTTATTTTTTTATTATTTTTAAAAGTTAAATTCTATTTAAAATTCAATTTTTGACACTCAAAATGATTCTTAATTTAAAATTTTATTAAAACTTCTAAATTAAATTTAAATCATACAATTTAAACAGTTTATACATGACTATTAATTTTGACATATAAGATATAAGAGGTATAAAAAATATTTTCTCTTAATAATAAATAAATGAAGACGGGTGGGGAATATTTTTCTCAAAACTCGGACCCAAACCCAATATGTATAAATATATTTATTGTTCTTTTATTTTTTACCAAACATGCAAAATTTATTTTTTAAACAAGTTGATCCTTTAAATTAATTGCATTGTGTATTAATAAATAATATATATATATATATATAAATAATTTATTACAAAGTCTTAAAACCCGCCATAAAATCTAATAGAGAAAAATTAGTTAAAGTGCTCGCAGTTTGTAATGGGCTAGATTAAAAAAAATTAATACTAAAATAAATATGCAGGTATTATTAACATATTTTATAGTATCAAGAAAAATTTTAATTGTGTATCTAAAGATGATACATGTGTTTAATAAAATAAATTAAAAATTAGATGTGTTAATAAATATTAAAAAGAATTATTAATGCTAACTAAAAGCTAAATTGAAAAATTAAGAAATAGATGTGAATTAAAATATTTGATTTTGTGTTGTACTGAGCTCTTTGATTTTTTTATTTAATTATATCAAAATTAATATTATTTTAAAAGAAAAGTAATAATTAAAATTATATTAAAACAAAATAATTTTTTTAGTATAATCCCTCTTTCTTTTTACTAATGTAATTTAAAAAAAGCCTAGATAGCTTTATCAGCTATGTTTTTTAAAAACAATTGAAAGTAATCATCAAAATAAAATTTAATAATTTAAAATTAAGATAAAATAGTATCTATTTAATTAACACTCCTTTATTTTATTAATACGCTACTTTTATACTTTTTTTTTTACTAGAATAATTGTTTTTTAAATAATAGCCTATCAAGACCACAAAAGCAAAATATAATAAGAAAATGAGAAAAAACATATGTTATGATAATTTTAACTTAAATATATTACAAAAGAAAAGAATAATATATTAATCGCGTCTTGTCACAGATAATTCTATTTTGGAATCAATTATATGATAGTAAAAAAAAATATTTACCGAAAAGAAAACAAAAAAAATTATAGAGGAAAAATACATTTTTTCAGCAAAACCTTCTTTTTTTTATTATTCATATTAGAAGAAGTATAGTTTTATTGAATAAAAAGTGACAACAATTCAAAAACTATATATTTGCGATAATTATAAAGACTTAAACTACATTTTCATATAATATTCATGACCTTCGGGCTTTTATTTCTTAATTAAAAGTTTGGGCTTTGACATAATAGACAAAGCTAGTTAGATTATTGGACTAGATAATGTTGTTATTCATAGGACAAGCTACAAAAATAATTTAAAGTTATAGTAATAGATATAAAATTATTTATCATTTCATATGGTGTTGTACGAAGATTAAGAGATAATTTGTTAATTATCAGGATTATTTATTTATTTATTTATTTAGGCCATTTGCTATATGGCAATTCTTGTGAATAGTATTATTGTATCCTAAACCCCATTAAAACTCTCACGATTAAACAAAAATAAAATCAATATATAATTCTCCATACTCTATGTGATAATGTGATTCTTTATTTCCTTTTTCAATTTTGTTTTTAAATCCAAATATAGCGAAAAAGAACAAAAAATCTAAAAAAACATATTTTAATGTATTTGCAATATCATTTTTAATGTGTTTTTTTATTCAAAAAATTACTTTCAACATATTCAATTTTTATCATGCTCATTTCAAAACCATTGATAATTGTTTTCTTATCAAGTCAACATTGATGTTTTTTTTTTAAAAAAAAATTAAAATTTAAATAAATAAATAAATAAAAATATATAGACAAAAGGACCAAAAGTGCAAAAAAAATTAAGGAACCAAAGTGATTTTAGGTTGTTTAGTCACCAAATTTGCTTGAGAACTAAGCGAATGGAAGAAAAAAAAAATTTCTTGTCTATATAAGTAGTGAAGGAACACACACAAGAATGGAGGAGAATTTTGGGGAAGCATTTGTTAGAGAATAATATAAATCATATCTTGAGATCTCAACTAATAGTTTAAACTATTGGGTTGAGATGATTTTTTAACATGGTATCAGAGTCTTGATGACCAAGCGGTCACGAGTTTGAATCTCATCATCCTTATTTATTTGATAAAAAATTAAGTACAAAATAATGTATGTCTGTGCAAATTTCAAACCCAGAGGGCTTTTTCTTGAAGGAGTGTGTTAGAGAATAATATAAATTATATTTTTGGACCTCATTTAATAGTTTAAACTATTGAATTGAGATGATTCTTAAATAATATTAGCTGGAAAAAAAATTAGTTAGAACAAAAAAACAAAAACTTAATTTTTTTTAAAAAAAAACCTAGTCGCTATCCATACATAATAATAATAATAATAGTAATAATAATAATAATAATAATAATAAGAAAAAGAAAAAGAAAAAGAAGAAAAAGGAATCTAGTTCCCTCGATCAGCCTCATCTACTACGATGGACTTCATTCCCAAAACCAGCTCCATCCTCATCCAAATCCCAGTTGGGCTTCCATCAGCACACAAAAAGTCCAAGAAACTTTCCACAATTGCCATTGTTCTAATTGCAGTGGGCTCTAATTTAGTTGCCATGTTATTATTGCTCCATTATGCTTTGCACCTCGTTTTTTCCATCACCTTCTCCTTTAAAAATCAAGCTTTATATTTAATCTCTCTTTACCATAATCATCACAAACCCATCTTCAACAAACCCATGTTATTATTTCTCTTTTATTAAAGCTTTATGATTTTTTAAATTAATCCTTCAATTCTGATTTTTAATTATAATATTTTTCAGTTTGGTCTTTCCACTTTTGATTTCTCATTTTGTTTTTTTTTTTGTCAAAGTTTTTATGCTCTCAATTTTATCTTTTAAGTTAATTTTATAAATTTTTTTTCAATAATAATAAAAATTTCAATTTGATCCTTCTTTTGATTTCTTGATTTTTTTCCTTGGTTCTTTTGTCAAAGTTTTGGTAGTTTTTCCAATAATATCTTTCAAATCAAATTCATGGCTTATGTTTTTTCAACAATAATAATAGTGATAGTAATAGTAATAATGATAAAGATAATAGATTAGATGATGATGATGATAATGGTATAGTCATATTAGTAATAATAATGATATTAATAATAATAGTAATAATGCTACTAGTAGTGATAATAATGGTAATAATGTGACAATGATAATAGTTTATTATGATTGTAATGATGCTAATGATAGTAATATTTGTGATGATAATATTTATAATTGTGATCATTGTCGCACCTGACATTGCGGCAGCCCTAAAAATTATTCTCTGATTATGGAAAAAAAACAGATTTCTGGCATATTGTTCTTTTAGGGAAAAATATCTTGTTTAAGGAGTCGCCACCTAGTATTATGGTCACTAGGAACCCTAACTGGTCAACAGAGATTCTATGGCACGAGATTGGTTACGTAGAAGGGAAGATATTATCACCCCTTAAACGTTTTGCCTGAGGCAGACTGCATTGTTGGTTTTGTCTTAAATTGCTAAACATTTATTTGCTTATGTCATGATAATTTGCTTATAATATTTCTGACTCTGGCGTCAGTGAATATTTAATTACGAATACTTCCAACTCTGACGTTGGTAAATATTACGTAGCTATAAAATAAATTTAGATCAATATTTTTATTTCAGACTCTAGTGTTAGTGAATAAATAAATAAATAAAAATAAATTTATTTTTACGCATGCACATATTTTTTTTATTTTTCTAGCTAAATAAAATAAAATACAATGAATAAAAATAATATAAATTTAAACCAGTATTTTTATTCCTGACTCTGGTGCCAGTAAATAAACCAATAAATTTATATTATTTTTATTCATGCACATATATTTTTTATTATTTGTTATTTATGTAGAATGATCTAAAAAAAAGGTTGAACTAGTGACCCAGCTGTCGACAGTTGCATGCATGAATCACCCACGCATGCACGCAACAGTAACATGGTAATTAATTTACCAAAAGAAGGAAAGTTGAAGAACTTACCTGGCAAGGCTGAGGGAGATGGTGCCCACGACTGGCGATTCAGCTTGCTGTTCACGGCGGAGAAGAAACTTCTCACGACTGAAGAGTTGGTGGACGTTGGCCTCAATAGCACAGTGGGGGGAAAGAGCTGTTAAGGGTGGTGCAGCTGCAGGGTGAAGGCGAAAACGATGTCGATGGTGACGAAGGCTTGCCCGACTGCTGCTGCTTCCTCCTCTGTTTATGTTGTTCTGCGTCTTCTTTAGTCCTCACTTCCTGTACTGTTTCTTGTGATATTATTGGAAGATGAAGATGATGGTCGATGGTGAGGGAGGTCTGAACAAAAGAGATGGGGGTTCTTCTTTTGTCTGGGTTCCTGGGGGTTGAAGATGGTGAAGAGATGGTTAAAACTGATTCTGTGTCTCTTTTTTCTCTATTCCCCAGCCCCCCTGTTAATCTATTTTTTGTTCTCCTCCCTGTCTCTCTGTTTTTCCTCGTTTTGTTCTGTCTCCTGCGTTTTTCTCTGGTTTGTTTTGCTTTCCTCTTTGTTTCGTTTGCTTCTCTCTCTCTCTCTCGTCGGTTCACTCTCTCCTCCCAGTTTTTCCTCCTTCTTTTTCTTTGTTGTGCTCAATCTTTATAAGCCACCCAACACCCTGACACCTCCTAGCATGTATTAATGGCACATCGTGGGCAAAAACGTTACCCACGTTCTCTGCCATTTCTGTTGAATCGGGATGGAGGAGATGAACTGTGGAGTGTTTAATGGCGATTTGCATTTTAGTCCTTAAAGTTTTGGAAGTCTTGTAATTAAACCCCTAGTTAATTTGTAATTGGACCCCTGCATTTCGGCGCCTTTTACAAGTTAGTCCTTGGACTTTAATCTACTGCAACTGTGCCCCCAATTAAACCCAAACTTTGGTATTTCTTTCAATTACATCCCTGATTTCATTAATTCAATTAATTCCAAACTCAATTAAGTCTAAAACTTGTCAATTCTCCAATTAAACCCTTGATTGGATTAATTAAATTAATTCCAAGCTTAATTAAGTCTCAAAACTTATCAATTCTCCAATTAAAACCTTGATTGGATTAATTAAATTAATTTCAAGCTTAATTAAGTCTCAAAACTTATCAATTCTCCAATTAAAC
>Ga0325414_1001652_pt1 | contig 21847 bp, 20 predicted proteins | sample PopdelMetagenome_8_FD_206183 | JGI IMG/M metagenome (GOLD analysis project Ga0325414, IMG submission 206183) | Populus deltoides microbial communities from Bellville, Georgia, United States - Leaf-PdKOR-R3 | ecosystem: Host-associated > Plants > Phyllosphere > Phylloplane/Leaf | place: USA... | reverse complement strand
TACCTCCGACTCACCGGGTTGCGAGTCCACATCTACTCTAAGAAAAACAGCTTCCGGAAACTCCTGTAAAAATTTGAGGGCGATCCAACGGTCGGATCGAAAGTTATTGCCCTTTCGAACCGGTACTGTGGCCTCGAGCGACGAGACCTCCGACTCACCTAGTAGCGAGTCCACATCTACTCTAAGAAAAACAGCTTCCGGAAACTCCTGTAAAAATTTGAGGGCGATCCAACGGTCGGATCGAAAGTTATTGCCCTTTCGAACCGGTACTGTGGCCTCGAGCGACGAGACCTCCGACTCACCTAGTAGCGAGTCCACATCTACTCCAAGAAAAACAGCTTCCGGAAACTCCTGTAAAAATTTGAGGGCGATCCAACCGTCGGATCAAAAGTTATGGCCCTTTCGAACCAGTACTCTGGTCTCGAGCGACGATACCTCCGACTCACCGGGTAGCAATTCCACATCTACTACATGGAAAACGGCTTCCGGAAACTCCTATAAAAATTTAAGGAAGATCCAACGGTCGGATCAAAAGTTATTGCCCTTTCGAAACGGTACTCTGGTCTCGATCGACGATACCTCCTACTCAGCTGGTAGCGATTCCACATCCACTACAAGGAAAACGGCTTCCGGAAAATCCTGTAAAAATTTGAATGCGATCCAAGGGTCGGATCAAAAGTTATTGCCCATTCGAACCAGTAATATGGTCTCGAGGGACGAGACCTCCGCCTCGCCGAGTAGCGATTCCACATCTACTCCAAGAAAAAGAGCTTCCGGAAACTCCTCTAAAAATTTGAGGGCGATCCAACGGTCGAATCAAAAGTTATGGACCTTTCGAACCGCTACTCTGGTCTCGAGCGACGATACCTCCGACTCACCGGGTTGCGATTCCACATCTACTCTAAGAAAAACAGCTTCCGGAAACTCCTGTAAAAATTTGAGGGCAATCCAACGGTCGGATCAAAAGTTATGGCCCTTTCGAACCGGTACTATGGTCTCGAGAGACGACACCTCCGCCTCACCGAATAGCGATTCCACATCTACTACAAGAAAAACCGCATCCGGAAAATCCTGTAAAAATTTGAGGGCGATCCAACGGTCGAATCAAAAGTTATGGCCCTTTCGAACCGGTACTCTAGTCTTGAGCGACAATACCTCCTACTCACCGAGTAGCAATTCCACATCTACTATATGAAAAATGGCTTCCGGAAACTCCTGTAAAAATTTGAAGGCGATCCAACGGTCGGATCAAAAGTTATGGCCCTTTCGAACCAGTACTATGGTTTCGAGCGACGAGACCTTCGCCTCACCGAGGTGCGATTCCACATCTACTCCAAGAAAATCAGCTTCTGGAAACTCCTGTAAAAATTTAAGGGCGATCCAACGGTCGGATGAAAAGTTTTGCCCTTTCGAACCGGTACTCTCGTCTCGATCGACGATACCTCCTACTCAGCGAGTAGTGATTCCACATCTACTCTAAGAGAAACAGCTTCCGGAAACTCCTGCAAAAATTTGAGGGCGATCCAACGGTCGGATCGAAAGTTATTGCCCTTTCGAACCGGTACTCTGGCCTCGAGCGACGAGACCTCCTACTCACCGAGTAGCAATTCCACATCTACTCCAAGAAAAACAGCTTCCGGGAACTCCTGTAAAAATTTGAGGGCGATCCAACGGTCGGATCCAAAGTTATGGCCCTTTTGAAACGGTACTCTGGCCTCGATCGACGAGACCTCCGACTCACTGAGTAGCGATTCCACATCTACTCCAAGAAAAACAGCTTCCGGAAACTACTGTAAAAATTTAAGGGCGATCCAACGGTCGGATGAAAAGTTTTGCCCTTTCGAAACGGTACTCTGGTCTCGATCGACGATACCTCCTACTCACCTGGTAGCGATTCCACATCTACTTCAAGGAAAACAGATTCCGGAAAATCCTGTAAAAATTTGAGGGCAATCCAAGGGTCGGATCAAAAGTCATTGCCCATTCGAATCGGTACTCTGGTCTCGAGCGACGATACCTCTGACTCACCGGGTAGCAATTCCACATCTACTACATGGAAAACGGCTTCCGGAAACTCCTGTAAAAATTTGACAGCGATCCAACGGTCGGATCAAAAGTTATGGCCCTTTCGAACCAGTACTATAGTCTCGAGCGACGAGACCTCCGCCTCACCGAGGTGCGATTCAACATCTACTACAAGGAAAACCGCTTCTGGAAAATCCTGTAAAAATTTGAGGGCGATCCAACGGTCGGATCAAAAGTTATGGCCCTTTCGAACCGGTACTCTGTTCTCGAGTGACGATACCTCCGACTCACCGTGTAGCAATTCCACATCTACTACATGGAAAACGGCTTCCCGAAACTCCTGTAAAAATTTGAAGGAGATCCAACGGTCAGATCAAAAGTTAGGGCCCTTTCGAACCAGTACTATGGTCTCGAGTGACGAGACCTCTGTCTCACCGAATAGCGATTCCACATGTACTCCAAGAAAAAGAGCTTCCGGAAACTCCTGTAAAAATTTGAGGGCGATCCAACGGTCGAATCAAAAGTTATGGACCTTTCGAACAGGTACTCTGGCCTCGAGCGACGAGACCTCCGTCTCACCGAGTAGCGATTCCACATGTACTCCAAAAAAAGAGCTTCCGGAAACTCTTGTAAAAATTTGAGGGCGATCCAACGGTCGGATCAAAAGTTATGGCCCTTTCGAATCGGTACTCTGGTCTCGAGCGACGAGACCTCCGCCTTAACGAGTTGCGATTCCACATCTACTCTAAGAAAAACAGCTTCCGGAAACTCCTGTAAAAATTTGAGGGCGATCCAACGGTCGGATCAAAAGTTATTGCCCTTTGAAACCGGTACTCTGGTCTTGAGCGACGAGACCTCCGCCTCTCCGAGTAGCGATTCCACATGTACTCTAAGAAAAATAGCTTCCGTAAACTCCTGTAAAAATTTGAGGGCGATCCAACGGTCGGATCCAAAATTTATAGCCCTTTCGAACCGGTACTCTGGCCTCGAGCGACGAGACCTCCGACTCACCGAGTAGCGATTCCACATCTACTCCAAGAAAAACAGCTTCCGAAAACTCCTGTAAAAATTTGAGGGCGATCCAACGGTCCGATCAAAAGTTATGGCCCTTTCGAACCGGTACTCTAGTTTGAAGCGACGAGTCCTCCGACTCAGCGAGTAGCGATTCCACATCTACTACGTGAAAAACGTCTTCCGGAAACTCCTGTAAAAATTTAAAGGCGATCCAACGGTCGAATCAAAAGTTATGGCCCTTTCGAACCAGTACTATGGTCTCGAGCGACGAGACCTCCGCCTTACCGAGGTGCGATTCCACATCTACTCCAAGAAAATCACCTTCCGAAAACTCCTGTAAAAATTTGAGGGCGATCCAACGGTCGGATGAAAAGTTATTGCCCTTTCGAACCGGTACTCTGGTCTCGAGCGATGAGACCTCCGTCTCTCTGAGTAGCGATTCCACATCTACTCCAAGAAAAACAGCTTCCGGAAACTCCTGTAAAAATTTGAGGGCGATCCAACGGTCGGATCAAAAGTTATGGCCCTTTCGAACCGGTACTCTGGTCTCGAGCGACGAGACCTCCGCCTCACCGAGGTGCGATTGCACATCTACTACAAGGAAAACAGCTTCCGGAAACTCCTGTAAAAATTTGAGGGAGATCCAACGGTCGGATCAAAAGTTATGGCCCTTTCGAACCGGTACTCTGGTCTCCAGCGACGAGACCTCCGCCTCACAGAGTAGCGATTCCACATCTACTACAAGGAAAACAGCTTACGGAAACTCCTGTAAAAATTTGAAGGAGATCCAACGGTCGGATCAAAAGTTATGGCCCTTTCGAGCCGGTACTCTAGTCTCCAGCTACGAGACCTCCGCCTCACAGAGTAGCGATTCCACATCTACTACAAGGAAGACGGCATCCGGAAACTCCTGTAAAAATTTGAGGGCGATCCAACGATCGTACCAAAAGTTATGGCCCTTTCAAACCAGTACTCTAGTCTCGCGCGACGAGACCTCTGCCTCACCGAGTAGCGATTCCACATCTACTAGAAGGAAAACGGCCTCCAGAAACTCCTGTAAAAATTTAAGGGCGATCCAACGGTCCGATCAAAAGTTAAGGCCATTTCGAACCGGTCCTATGGTCTCGAGCGACGAGACCTCCGCCTCACCGAGTAGCTATTCCACATCTACTTCAAGGAAAACAACTTCCGGAAACTCCAGTAAAAATTTGAGGGCGATCCAACAGTCCGATCAAAAGTTATGGCCCTTTCGAACCGATACTCTAGTCTCGAGCGACGAGACTTCCGCCTCACCGAGTAGAGATTCCACATGTACTCCAAGGAAAACAGCTTCCCAAAAGTCCTGGAAAAATTTGAGGGAGATCCAACGGTCGGATGAAAAGTTATGGCCTTTTCGAACCGGTACTCTGTTCTCGAGCGACGAGACCTCTGCCTCACCGCGTAGCGATTCCACATCTACTAGAAGGAAAACGGCCTCCAGAAACTCCTGTAAAAATTTAAGGGTGATCCAACGGTCCGATCAAAAGTTAAGGCCATTTCGAACCGGTCCTATGGTCTCGAGCGACGAGACCTCCGCCTAACCGAGTAGCGATTCCACATCTACTACAAGAAAAACGGCGTCCGGAAACTCCTGTAAAAATTTGAGGGCGATCCAACTGTCCGATCAAAAGTTATGGCCCCTTCGAACCGGGTACTCTAGTCTCGAGCGACGAGACCTCCGCCTCATCGAGTAGCGATTCCTTATCTACTACAACGAAAACGGCATCCTTAAAACTCCTGTAAAAATTTAAGGGCGATCCAACGGTCGGATCAAAAGTTATGGCCCCTTCGAACCGGGTACTCTAGTCTCGAGCGACGAGACCTCCGCCTCACCGAGTAGCGATTCCATATCTAATACAACGAAAACGACATCCGTAAAACTCCTGTAAAAATTTGAGGGCGATCCAACGGTCGGATCAAAAGTTATGGCCCTTTCGAACCGGGTACTCTCGTCTCGAGCCACGAGACCTCCTTCTCACTGAGTAGCGATTCCATATCTATTACAACGAAAACGGCATCCGTAAAACTCCTGTAAAAATTTGAGGGCGATCCAACGGTCGGATCAAAAGTTATGGCCCTTTCGAACCGGTACTCTAGTCTCGAGCGAGGAGACATCCGCCTCTCCGAGTAGCGATTCCACATCTACTACAAGGGAAACGGCGTCCCGATACTCCTGTAAAACTTTGAGGGCGATCCAACGGTCTGATCAAAAGTAATGGCCCTTTCGAACTGGTATTCTGGTCTAGAGCGATGAAACCTCCGCCTCACCGAGTAGAGGTTCCACATGTACTCCAAGGAAAACAGCTTCCGGAAAGTCTTGTTAAAATTTAAGGGCGATCCAACGGTCGCATCACAACTTATGGCCCTTTCGAACGGGTACTCTGGTCTCAAGCGACGTGACCTGCGCCTCACCGAGTAGCGACTCCACATCTACTACAAGGAAAACGGCTACTGAAAAATCATGTAAAAATTTGAAAACTTTTGTAAAAATTTGAGGGCGATCCAAACGGTCGGATCAAAAGTTATGGCCCTTTCGAACCGGTACTCTGTTCTCGAGCGACGAGACCTCCGCCTCACCGAGTACCGATTCAACATCTAGTACAAAGAAAACAGCTTCCGGAAACTCCTGTAAGAATTTGAGGGCGATCAAAAGTTATGGCCCCTTCGAACCGGGTACTCTAGTCTCGAGCGACGAGACCTCCGCCTCATCGAGTAGCGATTCCTTATCTACTACAACGAAAACGGCATCCGTAAAACTCCTGTAAAAATTTGAGGGCGATCCAACGGTCGGATCAAAAGTTATGGCCCTTTCGAACCGGTACTCTACTCTTGAGCGAGGAGACATCCCCCTCACCGAGTAGCGATTCCACATCTACTACAACGAAAACGGCATCCGTAAAACTCCTGTAAAAATTTGAGGACGATCCAACGGTCGGATCAAAAGTTATGGCCCTTTCGAACCGGTACTATAGTCTCGAGCGACGAGACATCCGCCTCTCCGAGGAGCGATTCCACATCCACTACAAGGAAAACAATTTCCAAAAAATCCTGTAAAAATTTGAAGGCGATCCAACGGTCGGATCAAAAGTTATGGCCCTTTCGAACCGCTACTCTAGTCTCGAGCGACGATACCTCCCCCTCACCGAGTAGCGATTCCACATCTACTACAAGGAAAACAGCTTACGGAAACTCCTGTAAAAATTTGAGGGAGATCCAACGGTCGGATCAAAAGTTATGGCCCTTTCGAGCCGGTACTCTAGTCTCCAGCTACGAGACCTCCGCCTCACAGAGTAGCGATTCCACATCTACTACAAGGAAGACGGCATCCGGAAACTCCTGTAAAAATTTGAGGGCGATCCAACGATCGTACCAAAAGTTATGGCCCTTTCAAACCAGTACTCTAGTCTCGCGCGACGAGACCTCTGCCTCACCGAGTAGCGATTCCACATCTACTAGAAGGAAAACGGCCTCCAGAAACTCCTGTAAAAATTTAAGGGCGATCCAACGGTCCGATCAAAAGTTAAGGCCATTTCGAACCGGTCCTATGGTCTCGAGCGACGAGACCTCCGCCTCACCGAGTAGCTATTCCACATCTACTTCAAGGAAAACAACTTCCGGAAACTCCAGTAAAACTTTGAGGGCGATCCAACGGTCCGATCAAAAGTTATGGCCCTTTCGAACTGGTATTCTGGTCTAGAGCGATGAAACCTCCGCCTCACCGAGTAGAGGTTCCACATGTACTCCAAGGAAAACAGCTTCCAGAAAGTCTTGTTAAAATTTAAGGGCGATCCAACGGTCGGATCACAAGTTATGGCCCTTTCGAACGGGTACTCTGGCCTCGAGCGACGAGACCTGCGCCTCACCGAGTAGCGACTCCACATCTACTACAAGGAAAACGGCTACTGAAAAATCATGTAAAAATTTGGAAACTCCTGTAAAAATTTGAGGGCGATCCAACGGTCGGATCAAACGTTATGGCCCTTTCGAACCGTTACTCTGTTCTCGAGCGACGAGACCTCCGCCTCACCGAGTAACGATTCAACATCTAGTACAAAGAAAACAGCTTCCGGAAACTCCTGTAAGAATTTGAGGGCGATCAAAAGTTATGGCCCCTTCGAACCGGGTACTCTAGTCTCGAGCGACGAGACCTCCGCCTCACCGAGTAGCGATTCCTTATCTACTACAACGAAAACGGCATCCGTAAAACTCCTGTAAAAATTTGAGGGCGATCCAACGGTCGGATCAAAAGTTATGGCCCTTTCGAACCGGTACTCTACTCTTGAGCGAGGAGACATCCCCCTCACCGAGTAGCGATTCCACATCTACTACAACGAAAACGGCATCCGTAAAACTCCTGTAAAAATTTGAGGACGATCCAACGGTCGGATCAAAAGTTATGGCCCTTTCGAACCGGTACTATAGTCTCGAGCGACGAGACATCCGCCTCTCCGAGGAGCGATTCCACATCCACTACAAGGAAAACAATTTCCAAAAAATCCTGTAAAAATTTGAAGGCGATCCAACGGTCGGATCAAAAGTTATGGCCCTTTCGAACCGCTACTCTAGTCTCGAGCGACGATACCTCCCCCTCACCGAGTAGCGATTCCACATCTACTACAAGGAAAACGGCGTCCGGAAACGTCTCTAAAAATTGGAGGGCGATCCAACGGTCGGATCAAAAGTTATGGCCCTTTTGAACCGGTACTCTAGTCTCGAGCGAGGAGACATCCGCCTCACCGAGTAGCGATTCCACATCTACTACAAGGAAAACGGCGTCCGGATACTCCTGTAAAACTTTGAGGGCGATCCAACGGTCTGATCAAAAGTTATGGCCCTTTCGAACTGGTATTCTGGTCTAGAGCGATGAATCCTCCGCCTCACCGAGTAGAGGTTCCACATGTACTCCAAGGAAAACAGCTTCCGGAAAGTCTTGTTAAAATTTAAGGGCGATCCAACGGTCTGATCACAAGTTATGGCCCTTTCGAACGGGTACTCTGGTCTCGAGCGACGAGACCTGCGCCTCACCAAGTAGCGACTCCACATCTACTACAAGGAAAACAGCTACTGAAAAATCATGTAAAAATTTGGAAACTACTGTAAAAATTTAAGGGCGATCCAACGGTCGGATCAAAAGTTATGGCCCTTTCGAACCGGTACTCTGTTCTCGAGCGACGAGGCCTCCGCCTCACCGAGTAGCGATTCAACTTCTAGTACAAAGAAAACAGCTTCCGGAAACTCCTGTAAGAATTTGAGGGCGATCCAACGGTCCGATCAAAAGTTATGGCCCCTTCGAACCGGGTACTCTAGTCTCGAGCGACGAGACCTCCGCCTCACCAAGTAGCGATTCCTTATCTACTACAACGAAAATGGCATCCGTAAAACTCCTGTAAAAATTTGAGGGCGATCCAACGGTCGGATCAAAAGTTATGGCCCTTTCGAACCGGTACTCTACTCTCGAGCGAGGAGACATCCGCCTCACCGAGTAGCGATTCCACATCTACTACAACGAAAACGGCATCCGTAAAACTCCTGTAAAAATTTGAGGGCGATCCAACGGTCGGATCAAAAGTTATGGCCCTTTCGAACCGGTACTCTACTCTCGAGCGAGGAGACGTCCGCCTCATCGAGTAGCGATTCCACATCTACTACAAGGAAAACGGCGTCCGGATACTCCTGTAAAAATTTGAGGGCGATCCAACGGTCTGATCAAAAGTTATGGCCCTTTCGAACTGGTATTCTGGTCTCGAGCGAGGAGACATCCGCCTCACCGAGTAGAGGTTCCACATGTACTCCATGGAAAACAGCTTTCGGAAAGTCTTGTTAAAATTTAGGGGCGATCCAACGGTCGGATCCCAAGTTATGGCCCTTTCGAACGGGTACTCTCGTCTCGAGCGAGGAGACATCCGCCTCACCGAGTAGCCACTCCACATCTACTACAAGGAAAATGGCTTCTGAAAAATCATTTAAAAATTTGGAAACTCCTGTAAAAATTTGAGGGCGATCCAACGGTCGGATCAAAAGTTATGGCCCTTTCGAACCGGTACGCTGTTCTCGAGCGACGAGACCTCCGCCCCACCGATTAGCGATTCAACATCCACTACCGAGTAGCAATTCCACATGTACCCCAAGAAAAACAAGTTTCGGAAAGTCCTGTTAAAACTTGAGGGAGATCGAACGGTTGGATCAAAAGTTATGGCCCTTTCGAATCGGTACTCTGGTCTCCAGCTACGAGACCTCCGCCTCACAGAGTAGTGATTCCACATCTACTACAAGGAAAACGGCGTCCGGAAACTCCTGTAAAAATTTGAGGCCGATCCAACGGTCGGATCAAAAGTTATGGCCCTTTCGAACCGGTACTATAGTCTCGAGCGACGAGACATCCGCCTCTCCGAGGAGCGATTCCACATCCACTACAAGGAAAACAATTTCCAAAAAATCCTGTAAAAATTTGAAGGCGATCCAACGGTCGGATCAAAAGTTATGGCCCTTTCGAACCGCTACTCTAGTCTCGAGCGACGATACCTCCCCCTCACCGAGTAGCGATTCCACATCTACTACAAGGAAAACGGCGTCCGGAAACTCCTGTAAAAATTTGAGGGCGATCCAACAGTCGGATCAAAAGTTATGGCCCTTTCGAACCGGTACTCTGGTCTCGAGCCACGAGCCCTCCGCCTCACCGAGTAGCGATTCCAGATCTACTACATGGAAAACGGCATCCGTAAAACTCCTGTAAAAATTTGAGGGCGATCCAACGGTCGGATCAAAAGTTATGGCCCTTTCGAACCGGTACTCTACTCTCGAGCGAGGAGACGTCCGCCTCACCGAGTAGCGATTCCACATCTACTACAAGGAAAACGGCGTCCGGATACTCCTGTAAAAATTTGAGGGCGATCCAATGGTCTGATCAAAAGTTATGGCCCTTTCGAACTGGTATTCTGGTCTCGAGCGATGATACCTCCGCCTCACCGAGTAGAGGTTCCACATGTACTCCATGGAAAACAGCTTCCGGAAAGTCTTGTTAAAATTTAGGGGCGATCCAACGGTCGGATCCCAAGTTATGGCCCTTTCGAACGGGTACTCTCGTCTCTAGCGAGGAGACATCCGCCTCACCGAGTAGCCACTCCACATCTACTATAAGGAAAATGGCTTCTGAAAAATCATTTAAAAATTTGGAAACTCCTGTAAAAATTTGAGGGCGATCCAACGGTCCGATCAAAAGTTATGGCCTCTTCGAACTGGGTACTCTAGTCTCGAGCGACGAGACCTCCGCCTTTCCGAGTAGTGATTCCTTATCTACTACAACGAAAACGGCATTCGTAAAACTCCTGTATAAATTTGAGGGCGATCCAACAGTTGGATCAAAAGTTATGGCCCTTTCGAACCGGTACTATAGTCTCGAGCGAGGAGACATCCGCCTCACCGAGTAGCGATTCCACATCTACTACAAGGAAAACGGCGTCCGGAAACTCCTGTAAAAACTTGAAAGGCGATCCAACGGTCTGATCAAAAGTTATGGCCCCTTCGAACCGGGTACTCTAGTATCGAGCGACGAGACCTCCGGCTCACCGAGGAGCACTTCCTTCTCTACTACAAGGAAAACGGCATCCGTAAAACTCCTGTAAAAATTTGAGGGCCATCCAACGGTCGGATCAAAAGTTATGGCCCTTTCGAACCGGTACTCTACTCTCGAGCGAGGAGACATCCGCCTCACCGAGTAGCGATTACACATGTACTACAACGAAAACGGCATCCGTAAAACTCCTGTAAAAATTTGAGGACGATCCAACGGTCGGATCAAAAGTTATGGCCCTTTCGAACCGGTACTATAGTCTCGAGCGACGAGACATCCGCCTCTCCGAGGAGCGATTCCACATCCACTACAAGGAAAACAATTTCCAAAAAATCCTGTAAAAATTTGAAGGCGATCCAACGGTCGGATCAAAAGTTATGGCCCTTTCGAACCGCTACTCTAGTCTCGAGCGACGATACCTCCCCCTCACCGAGTAGCGATTCCACATCTACTACAAGGAAAACGGCGTCCGGAAACTCCTGTAAAAATTTATGGGCGATCCAACGGTCGGATCAAAAGTTATGGCCCTTTCGAACCGGTACTCTAGTCTTTAGCAACGAGACATTCGCCTCTCCGAATAGCGATTCCACATCTACTACAAGGAAAACGGCGTCCGGAAACTCCTGTAAAAATTTGAGGGCTATCCAAATTTCGGATCAAAAGTTATGGCCCTTTGGAACCGGTACTATGGTCTCGAGCGACGAGACCTGCGCCTCACCGAGTAGCGGTTCCACATCCACTACAAGGAAAACGGTTTCGGAAACTCCTGTAAAAATTTGAGGACGATCCAACGGTCTGATCAAAAGTTATGTCCCTTTCGAACTGGTACTATGGTCTCGAGCGACGAGACATCCGCCTCACCGAGTAGCGATTCCACATCCATTACAAGGAAAACGGCCTCCGAAAACTCCTGTAAAAATTTGAGGGCGATCCAAATTTCGAATCAAAAATTTATGGCCCTTTCAAACCGGTACGCTGGACTCGAACGCAGAGACATCCGCCTCACCGAGTAGCGATTCCACATCCATTACAAGGAAAACGGCTTTCGAAAAATCCTGTAAAAATTTGAAGGCGATCCAACGGTCGGATCAAAAGTTATGGCCCTTTCGAACCGGTACTCTATATTCGAGCGACGAGACATCCTCTCACCGAGTAGCAATTCCACATCTACTCCAAGGAAAACGTCCTCCGCAAACTCTTGTAAAAATTTAGGGGCAATCTAACGGTCGTATTAAAAGTTATGGCCCTTTCGAACGAGTACTCCGGTCCGGAGAGCAGAGACCTCCGGCTCCCCGAGTAGCGATTCCGTATCCATTCCAAGGAAAACGGCGTCTGGAAGTTCCTGTAAAAATTTAGGGGCCATCCAACGATCGGATCAAAAGTTATGGCCCTTTAGAACGAGTACTCTAGTATAGAGCGCAGAGACCTCCTGCTCCCCGAGTAGCGATTCCACATCTATTCCAACAAAAACAGCGTCTGGACACTCCTGTAAGAATTTTAGGGCCATCCAATGGTCGGATAAAAGTTATGGCCCTTTCGAACCGCTACACTGGTTCGGAGAGCAGAGAGCTTCGCCTGACCGAGTAGCGATTCCACATCTACTCCAAGGAAAATGGCGTCCGGAAACTCTTGCAAAATTTTGAGGACGATCCAATGTTCGAATCAAAAGTTATGGCCATTTAGTATCGGCACTCTAGGTCTGGAGTGAAGAGCCCTTGGCCTGACCGAGTAGCTAATCCACATCTACTCCAAGGCAAACGACGTCCGGAAACTCCTGTAAACATTTGGAGGCGATCCAACGGTCAGATCAAAGTTATGGCCCTTTCGAACATGTACACTGCTCCGGAGCGTAGAGACCTCCGCCTACCGAGTAGCGATTCCACATCTAGTCCAAGGAAAACAACGTCCGAAAACTCTTGTAAAAATTTGAGGGCGATCCAACGGTCGGATCAAAAGTTATGGCCTTTTCAAACTGGTACTCTGGTCCAGAGCGCAGAGAGTTCCGCCTCACCGAGCAGCGATTACACATCTAGTCCAAAGAAAACGGCGTCCATAAACTCCTGTAAAAATTTAGGGACGATCCAACGGTCGGATCAAAAGTTATGACCCTTTCGAACTGCTACACTAGTTTGAAGCGCAGAGAGCTTCGCCTGACCGAGTAGCTATTCCACATCTACTCCAAGGAAAACGGCGTCCAGAAACTCCTGCGAAATTTTGAGGACAATCCAACATTCGGATCAAAAGTTATGGCCCTTTAGTATCGGCACTCTAGGTCTGCAGCGAAGAGCCCTTGGCCTGACCGAATAGCTAATCCATATCTACTCCAAGGCAAACGGCGTCCGGAAACTCCTGTAAACATTTGGAGGCGATCTAACAGTCAGATCAAAGTTATGGCCCTTTCAAACATGTACACTGCTCCGGAGCGCAGAGACCTCCGCCTACCGAGTAGCGATTCCACATCTACTCCAAGGAAAACAGCGTCCGGAAACTCCTGTAAAAATTTAAGGGCGATCCCACGGTCAGATCAAAAGTTGTGGCCCTTTCGAACCGCTACTCCGGTCTCGAGCGAAGAGACTTCCTCCTCACCTGGTAGCGATTCCACATTTACTACAAGGAAAACGGGGTCCGGAAACTCCTGTAAAAATTTCAGGGCGACCCAACGGTTGGATCAAAAGCTATGGCCTTTCGAACCCTTACTCTGGTCCGGAGCGAAGACACAACGGCCTCACCGAATAGGAAATCCACATCTACTCCAAGGAAAATGGCGTCCGGAAACTCTTGTAAAAATTTAAAAGCGATCCAACGGTCGGATAAAAAATTATGACCCTTTCGAATTGGTACTCTTGTAAGGAGAACAGAGACCTCGGCCTCACTGAGTAGCGATTGGACATCTAATACAAGGAAAATGGCGTCTGGAAACTCTTGTAAAATTTTGAGGGCAATCCAACGGTCGGATCAAAAGTTATGGCCTTTCCGAATCGCTACACTGGTCTAGAGCGCAGAGAGCTTCGCCTCACCGAGTAGCGATTCCAAATCCACTCCAAAGGAAAACGGCGTGCGGAAACTCCTGTAAAAATTTGAGGGCGACCCATCGGTGGGATCAAAAGTTATGGCCCTTTCAAACCAGTGCGCTGGTGTCGAGCGACGAGATGTCCTCTCACCGAGTAGTGATTCCACATCTACTCTAGGGAAAACGGCGTCCGGAAACTCCTGTAAAAATTTGGGGGCAATCCAATGGTCGGATCAAAAGTTATGGCCCTTTCGAACGAGTAGTCTAGTCTGGAGCGCAGAAACATCCGCTCAACGAGTAGCAATTCCACATCTACTCCAAGGAAAACGGCGTCCGCAAACTCCAGTAAAAATTTGGTGGCGATCTAACGTTCGGATCAAATGTTATGGCCCTTTCGAACCGGTACGTTAGTTCGGAGCGTAGAGAGCTGTGCCTCACCAAGTAGCGATTTCACATCTACTCTATGGAAAACGGAGTCCGGAATCTCCTGTAGAAATTTCAGGGCGACCCAACGGTCGGATCAAAACTTATGGCCCTTTCGAACCATTACTCTGGTCTCGAGCGAAGAGTTCTCCGCCTCATCGAGTAGCGATTCCACATCTACTCCAAGGAAAACGGCATTCAGAAACTCCTGTAAAAATTTAGAAGCGATCCAACAGTCGAATCAAAAGTTATAGCCTGTTCAAACTGGTACTTTGGTGTGGAGCGAATTGTCCATGGCCCAACCGAGTAGCGATTCTACATCTAGTCCAAGGAAAACGGCGTCCGGAAACTCCTGTAAAAATTTGGGGGCGATCCAACGGTTGAATCAAAAGTTATGGCCCTCTCGAACCGGTACTCTAGTCTCGAGCGATGGGACGTCCTCTCACCGAGTAGCGATTCCACCCCCACACCAAGGAAAACGGCATCCGTAAACTCCTGTAAAAATTTGGGGGCGATCCAACGGTCGGATCAAAAGTTATGGCCCTTTCAAATGAGTACTCTAGTCCGGAGTGCCGAGACGTCCGCTTATCGAGTAGCAATTCCACTTCTACTACAAGGAAAACGGTGTCCGCAAACTCCTGTAAAAATTTCAGGGCGACCAATTGGTGGGATCAAAAGTTATGGCCCTTTCGAACCGTTACTCTCGTCTTGAGCGAAGAGTCCTTTACCACACCGAGTAGCAAATCCACATCTACTCCAAGGAAAATGGCGTCCGGAAACTCCTGTAAAATTTTGGGGGCGATCCAACAATCGGATTAAAAGTTATGGCCCTTTTGAATTGGGACTCTGGTCTCGAGCGCAGAGACCTCCGCCTCACCGAGTAGCGATTCCACATCTACTTCAAGGAAATCGGCGTCCGGAAACTCCTGTAAAAATTTATGGGTAATCCAACGGTGGGATCAAAAGTTATGGCCATTTCGAACCGGTACACTGGTCCGGAGCACAAAGACCTCCACCTCATCGAATATCTATTCCACATGTTCTCCAAGAAATACAGTGTCCGGAATCTCCTGTAAAAATTTGAGCGGTCGGATCAAAAGTTAGAGCCCTTCCGAACTGGCACCCTCGTCTGGAGCGAAGAGCTATTGGCCTGACCGACTAGCAATTCCACATCTACTCCAAGGAAAATGGCGTCCGGAAACTCCTGTAAAAATTTGAGGGCGACCCAACGGTGGGATCAAAAGTTATGAACCTTTCGAACCGTTACTCTGGTCTCGAGCGAAGAGTCCTCCGCTTCACCGAGTAGCGATTCCACATCCAGTCCAAGGAAAACGGCATCCGGAAACTCTCGTAAAATTTTCAGGGCGACCCAATGGTCAGATCAAAGTTATACCCTTTCAAACCATTACTCTGGTCTCGAGCGAAGATTCCTTCGCCTCATTGAGTAGCGATTCCTCATCCACTCCAAGGAAAACAGCGTCCAGAAACTCCTGTAAACAGTTGGGGGTGATTCGACGGTCGGATCAAAAGTTATGGCCCTTTCGAACAGGTACTCTGGTCTGGAGCGCGGAGACCTCCGACTCATCGAGTAGCGATTCCACATCTATTCCAAGGATAACAGAGTCCGGAAACTCATGTAAAAATTCGGAGGCGATCCAACGGTCGAATAAAATGTTCTGGCCCTCTCGAACCGGCACTCTAGTCTCGAGCGTAGAGACATCCGCCTCATCAAGTAGTGATTCCAGTTTTACTCCAAGGAAAATGGCGTCCGGAAACTCCTGTAAAAATTTGAGGGCAACCCAGCGGTGGGATCAAAACTAATGGCCCTTTCGAACCGTTACTCTGGTCTCGAGCGAAGAGTCCTCCGCCTCACCGAGTATCAATTCCTCATCTAGTCAAAGGAAAACGGCATCCGGAAACTTCTGTAAAATTTTCAGGGCGGCCCAAAGGTTGGATAAAAAATTATGGCCCTTTCGAACCGTTACTCTGGTCTCGAGCGAAAAGTCCTCCACCTCACCGGGTAACGATTCCTCATCTAGTCCAAGGAAAACGGCGTCCGGAAACTCCTGTAAAAATTTGGGGGCGATCCAATTAAAAAAAATGTTATGGCCTTCTCGAACCGACACTCTAGTCTCGAGCATAGAGACATCCACCTCATCGAGTAGGGATTCCAGTTCTACTCCAAGGAAAACGCCGTCCGGAAACTCCTGTAAAAATTTCAGGGCGACCCAACTGTCGAATTAAAAGTTATGGCCCTTTTGAACCATTCCTCTGGTCTCGAGCGAAGAGACCTCCACCTCACCGAGTACCGATTCCACATCTAGTCCAAGGAAAACGGCGTCCGGAAACTCCTGTAAAAATTTCAGGGCGATCCAACGGTTGGATCAAAAGTTATGGCCCTTTCGAACCAGTACTCTGGTCCAGAGCCAGAGACCTACGCCTCACCGAGTAGCAAATCCACATCTACTCCAAGGAAAACGGCATCAGGAAACTCCTGTAAAAAATTGGGGGCGAGCCAACAGTCGGATCAAAAGTTATAGCCCTTTCGAACCAGGACTCTAGCCCGGAGCGCTGAGACCTGCGACTCACCGAGTAGCAATTCCACATCTATTCCACGAAAAACGACATCCGGAAACTGCTGTAAAAATTTGGGGGCGAGCCAACGGTCGGATCAAAAGTTATGGCCCTTTCGAACCGCTACTCTTGTCCGTAGCATAGAGACCTCGACCTCACCGTGTAGCGATTCCACATCTACTCCACGGAAAACAGCATCCGCAAACTCCAATAAAAATTTAGGGACGAACCAACTGTCGGAGCAAGAGTTATGGACCTTTCGAACCGCTATGCTGGTCTGGAGCGCAGAGACGTCCACCTCTTCGAGTAGCGATTCCACATCAACTCCAAGAAAAACGACGTCCGGAAACTTCTGTAAACATTTGAGGGCGATCCAACGGTCGGATCAAAAGTTATGGCCCTTTCGAACCGGAACTCTAGTCTGGAGCGCAGAGACTTCCATTCACAGAGTAGCGATTCCACATCTATTCCAAGAAAAACGGCGTTCGAAAACTCCTGTAAAAATTTCAAGGCGACCCAACGATCGGATCAAAAGTTATGACCCTTTCAAACCGTTACTCTAGTCTATAGCACAGAGATCTCAGCCTCACCGAGTAGCGATTCAACATCTACTCCAAGGAAAACAGCAACCGGAAACTCTTGTAAAAAATTAAGGGTGAACCAACAGTTGGATCAAAAGTTATGCCCCTTTCGAACCGGTACCCTGGTCCGGAGCACAGAGACATTGGCCTCACTGAGTAGCAATACCACATCTACTCTACGTAAAACGTCGTCCGGAAACTCCTGTAAAAATTTCAGAGTGGCCTAACAATCGGATCAAAAGTTATGGCCCTTTCGAACCGGTACACTGGTCCGGAGGGCAGAGACCTCCGCCTCACCTAGTGGCGATTCAACATCTACTCCTAGGAAAACGGCGTCCGCAAACTCTTGTAAAAATTTGAGGGCGATCCAACGGTCGGATCAAAAGTTATTGCCCTTTCGAACCGGTACGCTGGTCTAGAGCACAGAGACCTCCGCCTAACCGAGTAGCGATTCCACATCTACTCCTAGGAAAACAGCGTCCGCAAACTCTTGTAAAAATTAGGCGGCAATCCAACGGTCGGATCAAAAGTTATGACCCTTTCAAACCGTCACTCTGGTTCGGAGCACATAGACATCGGCTCACCGAGTAGCGATTCCACATCAACTCTACGTGAAACGTCGTCCGAAAACTCCTGTAAAAAATTGGGAGCGATCCAACAGTCGGATCAAAAGTTATGGCTCTTTCGAACTGGTACGCTGGTCTGGAGTGTAGAGACCTTCGCCTCACCGAGTTGCGATTCAACATCTACTCCGGGGAAAAACAGCATCTGGAAACTCCCATAAAAATTTGACGGCGATCCAACAGTCGGATCAAAAGTTATGGCCCTTTCGAACTGGTACTCTAGTCTGGAGCACAGAGAACTCGGCCTCACCGAGTAGCGATTCCATATCTAATGCGAGGAAAACGGCGTCCAGAAACTCCTGTAAAAATTTCAGGGGACCTAACGGTCGGATCAAAAGTTATGGCACTTTCGAACCGGGACTCTGGTTCGGAATGGAGAGACGTTGGCCTCACTGAGTAGCGATTCCACATCTACTCCAAGGAAAACGGCGTTCGGAAACCCCTGTAAAAATTTGTGGGCGATCCAACGATCGGATCAAAAGTTATCGCAATTTCGAATCGGGACTCTGGTTTAAAGCGAGGAGACTTCTGTTCACCGAGTAGCGATTCCAAATCCACACCAAGGAAAACGGCATCCGGAAACTCCTGTAAAATTTTTAGGGCGACTCAACGGTCGGATCAAATGTGATGGCCCTTTCGAACCGGTGCTCTGGTCTGAAGCGCATAGACCTCGGCATCACCGAGTAGCGATTCCACATCTACTCCAAGGAAAACGGCGTCCGCAAACTCCTGTAAAAGTTTCAGGGCGACTCAACGGTCGAATCAAAAGTTATGGCCTTTTTGAACAATTACTCTGGTCCGGAGCATAGAGACCTCGGCGTCACCGATTAGCGATCCACATCTACTCCAGGAAAAACGGAGTCGGGAAACTCCCTTAAAAATTTGATGGCTATCCAATGGTCGGATCAAAAGTTATGGCCCTTTCGAACCGATACTCTGGTATGGAGCGCAGAGACCTCCTCGTCACCAAGTAGTTCCACATCTGGTCTAGGGAAAATGACGTTCAGAAACTCCTGTAAAAATTTGAGGGCGATTCAACGGTCCCATAAAAAATTATGGCCCTTTCGAATCGGTACTCTGGTCTGGAGCGCAGAGACCACCGCCTCACCGAGTGACGATTCCAAATCTACTCCTGGGAAAACAGCGTCTGGAAACTCCCGTAAAAATTTAAGGGCGATCCAACGGTCGAATCAAAAGTTATGGCCCTTTCGAACTGTACACTGGTCCAGAGCGTAGAGACCTCGGCGTCACCGTGTAGCGATTCCACAACTACTCCAGCAAAAATGGAGTCTGGAAACTCCCGTAAAAATTTAAGGGCGATCCAACGGTCGGATCAAAAGTTATGGCCCTTTCGAACCGGTACTCTAGTATGGAGCGCAGAGACCTCCGCCTCACTAAGTAGAAATTCCACGTCTACTCCAGGGAAAACGGCGTCCGAAAACGTCTGTAAATATTTGAGGGCAATCCAACAGTTGGAATCAAAAGTTATGACCCTTTTAAACCGCTACTCAAGTTCGGAGCACATAGACATCGGCCTCACCGAGTAGCGATTCCACATCTACTCCAAGGAAAACGGCGTCTGGAAACTCCTGTAAAAATCTGGTGGCGATCCAATGGTCGGATCAAAAGTTATGGAACTTTAGAACCTGTATTCTGGTCCGGAGAGCAGAGACCTCCGCCTCACCGAGTAGCGATTCCACATCTACTCCAAAGACAACGGTGTCCGGAAACTCCTGTAAAACTTTGAGGGCGATACAACGGTCGGATCAAAAGTTATGGCCCTTTCGAACCGGTATGGTGGTCTCGAACGACGAGACCTCCATCTCACCGAGTAGCGATTCCAAATCTACTCCAAGGAAAACGGCATCCGAAAACTGCTGTAAAAATTTGAGGGCGATCCAACGATCGGATCAAAAGTTATAGCCCTTTCGAACTGACACTCTAATCTGGAGCGAAGAGCCCTTGGCCTGACTGAGTAGCGATTCCACATCTACTCCAAGGAAAACGGCGTCCGGAAACTCCTGTAAAAATTTGAGGGCAATCCAACGGTCGCATCAAAACTTCTGGACCTTTCTAATCGGCACTCTGGTCTGGAGCGAGGAGCCCTTGACCTGACAGAGTAGCGATTCCACATCTACTCCAAAGAAAACAGCGTCCGGAAACTCCTGTAAAACATTGAGGGCGATCTAATGGTTGGATCAAAAGTGATGGCCCTTTCGAACTGGTACTCTGGTCTCGAGCGAAGAGACCTCCGCCTCACCGAGTAATGATTCCACATCTACTCTACATAAAACGTCGTCCGGAAACTCCTATAAAAATTTCAGGGTGGCCCAACAATCGGATCAAAAGTTATGGCCCTTTCGAACCGGTACTCTGGTCCGGAGGGCAGAGACCTTCGCCTCACCTTGTAGCGATTCAACATCTACTCCTACGAATGGCATCCGCAAACTCTTGTAAAAATTTAGGGGCGATCCAACAGTCAGATTAAAAGTTATAGCCCTTTTGAACCGGTACGCTGGTCTAGAGCGCAGAGACCTCCGCGTCACCGAGTAGCGATTCCACATCTACTCCTAGGAAAACGACGTCCGAAAACTCCTGTAAAAATTTGAGGGAGATCCAATTGTCGGATCAAAATTTGAGGGCCCTTTCGAACCGGCAATCTGGTGTGGACCGAAGAGCCCTTGGCCTGACCGAGTAGCAATTCCACATCTACTTCAAGGCAAACGTCGTCCGGAAACTCCTATAAAATTTTGACGGAGATCCAACGATCAAATCAAAAGTTATGGCCCTTTCGAACCGGTACTCTCGTTTGGAGCGAAGAGACCTCAGCCGCACCGAGTAGCGATTCCACATCAACTCAAGGAAAACGGCGTCCGAAAACTCCTGTAAAAATTTGAAGGCGATCCAACAATCTGATCGAAAGTTATGGCCCTTTCGAACCAGTACGCTAGTCTCGAGTGAGGAGACTTACACCTCACCGAGTAGCGATTCCACATCTACTCTAAGGAAACAACGAACTGAAACTCCTGTAAATATTTGAGGGAGATCAAACGATCGGATCAAAAGTTATGGCTCTTTTGAATCGGTACTCTCGTCTGGAGCGAAGAGATCTCCGCCACACCAAGTAGCGATTCCACATCTACTCCAAGGAAAATGGCGTCCGGAAACTCCTGTAAAAATTTAAGGGCGATCCAACGGTCGGATCGAAAGTTATGGCCCTTTCCAACTGGTACGCTGGTCTCGAGCGAGGAGACTTCCGCCTCACCGAGTAGCGATTCCACATCTACTCTAAGGAAACAGTGTCCTAAAACTCCTGTAAAACTTTGAGGAAGATCCAACGATAGGATCCAAAGTTATGGCCCTTTCGAACTGGTACTCTGGTCTGGAGGGAAGAGACCTTCGCTTTGTCGAGTAACGATTCCACATCTACTCAAAGGAAAACGGCGTCTGAAAACTCCTGCAAAAATTTAAAGGCGATCCAATGGTCGGATCCAAAGTTATGGCTCTTTCGAACCGGCACTATGGTTTGGAGCGCAAAGCCCTCCGCCGCACCGATAACGATTCCACATCTACTCCAAGGAAAACAGCGTCCGGAAACTCCTGTAAAAATTTGAATGCAATCCAACGATCGGATCGAAAGTTATGGCCCTTTCAAACCGGTATGCTGGTCTTGAGCGAGGAGACTTCTACCTGACCGAGTAGTGATTCCACATCTACTCTAAGGAAACAGCGTCCTGAAACTCCTTCAATTCCTGCTTTAGCTTTCTAAGTTTGCAGCACAATTGATACATTGGACAAACCCCCAAATTTTGATCCCATACTTTCTTCACAACGGGCATGAACTTGTCATGATTCATCCATATATCGAAGAATCTGAATGGTTTCTTTATTTCTCTCCCTTTGATACCACCTCTCCTTTTGAATCATCATTTTCTTTTGCCATAACACCTCATCACAATACATGAAATCCCTTCGGTTTCTAGGCTGC
>Ga0325414_1001651_pt1 | contig 21847 bp, 16 predicted proteins | sample PopdelMetagenome_8_FD_206183 | JGI IMG/M metagenome (GOLD analysis project Ga0325414, IMG submission 206183) | Populus deltoides microbial communities from Bellville, Georgia, United States - Leaf-PdKOR-R3 | ecosystem: Host-associated > Plants > Phyllosphere > Phylloplane/Leaf | place: USA... | reverse complement strand
CTAGGTTCTAGGGAGTATACCCTTGTATTTTGTAAACATGAAAATGTTTGTATAACTTAATTTGTATAATAAATGTTTAAACTTGATTGGATGAATTTAACGCTGTAGTTTATATATCCATATTTCACGTCCATGTATCTATATTTATTTAAATTATCCATCCATAATGATATTTTGTTACATAATGCATATCATAAATATTATGGTTGATAGGTGTGAGTATAATTGTGGAATTAAAACCCAGGATGATTGGGTCGGGAATTAAGTTATGAGATGCAAACTGTTAGAAGTGTAGATAGGTTACATGTCGGTAACTTGGGACCTTCTGGTATAAGAGGGACTCCGTCGAAATTCCGGTAGATGTTAATACGAAGACCATGAATACGTATATACAAAAAAAAAATTTACTACTCTGTTTTTTTTTATTGACATGAGATTGTTGTTTTATCCTAGAAATGGGGGATGTTACAAATACAATGGTAGATCTTTTGTAATACTCATACAACCATTCGTCATAATTGCATTCAATATAATAAAACGGTAGATCCTTCATAATACTCATACAACCATTCATCACGATTACACTTAATAAAATACAACCGTAGACCCTTCGTAATTACTCATACAACCAATTGTCTCAATTACATTCAATAAAATACAACAGTAAATCCTTCGTAATACTCATATTACCATTTGTCGCAATTACATTCAATATAATACAACAAAAAATCCTTTGTAATACTCATACTACCTTTCATCAGTAGTCCAAATTCATAATAGCCCAATCAACATTTCATAGCCGGTTTAATATTCATCGCAACATAATAATATATCCACCTCAAACAGGTCATTTAAGAACATTAACATTTTTTTATTTCGGGTATTTTTTACCCTCTTATCTGTATATAATTTGTTTTTGCTACTTTTGTGGCATAGTTACTTTTGATCTTAATATATATTCTTACATTTGATCAAAAAAAAAAAGAACATTAACATTTTTGTCATTGTTTCAACATTCAACCAGAACTCGATCGACATTTCCTAGTCAATTCGACAATCATCAAGAATTCAATCACACACTTCATCGTCGTTTCATCATTCAACAAGGATATAATAAAATAACATCATAAGTAAATTATTTCAAAACATAAAATCATACGAGAAAAAGGTGGAAACCACCTACCTGCTCCACTTGTGGGTTGTCCTTGTCCTGGCGATGGTCTGATCCTGACCACACCACCTAAGACATCAATGACCACAAATCAATACATTTGCATCTTTAAATAACATTCATCACCATACTTATTTCAAGAGTAGCTTCTGACCCAGAAATCATCAACGCAACGCATGTCGCGATAGATTTTAAATCAATAGTGGTGATGAAACCGTTTCTGATTTTTCTCTTTACCTTGACAAAACAAAAGGTCTATGTTAGTTTTTCCCCTTTCATAACTCATCCCCAACCAAGTTTCACCACATACAAAAAATCAATCACATTCAAAGTTTTATCACAAGACCATCAACAATACATAACAAATTCTCAACATACATATTCTTCCAAAGAATCCCCTAAACATCACTTTAAGTCCTCAATGGTATTATCTAAAATTCATCAATATAATTTATAACAATTCAACGACACATAAAAAAGCCCCACATTCATGCTATTTCACATCAACTTATGGTGGTTCATCATGTGAGATTTCGTAAATGTTCCTATTCTTGGCTGAAGCATATATGCCTCTTTCATCCAATCTTTCGCATGCATTTCATCAAGTTTAACACAATATTATAGCGAACAACATATCATACTCATACATATAATCATATGCTTCCTAATTAAACAAGTTCATCCATTACACAAACAAACTCAAGGCATCAACATGGAGTGAATTCAGTTCTGGTTTCCACATGCTTTTAAGGTTCAAATGATAGTACAATTCTATTCATAACACTTTCTAACACATTTTCACATAATTTCATCATTCACTTATGCAAAAATTCTATCATAAACACAAGCATAGGTTTTGTTTTAGCTCCAGCAGAATCCAGGACTCTAACATGGTTTTAATATATACATTTCATCACAGGAAATTCATATACTGTCTAGTTTTTACTATGATCCCTTCAAAATTACCCATTTTTTTTGTTTAATGTTTTGGAATTAAGTTTCCATCCAACCCCACTTTCACCCCTCTTTTTAGTTTAGGTTTCCTTCATAACTAGTGTAAAATCCTAGGCCATTTTCTTAGGGTTTTCTTCTTCGTTTTTTGTCCTAAGGTCCTAAGAACAAGGGGAGAAGGGTTTTGGTTCATACCTCACATTTTCAACAGCTTTAGAGAGGGATTTAATAGTTTTTCTTCCCCTATACTTTTGGTTTTCTTCCTCCCTTCTCCAGCTGCACCAGTCGGCCTCCTACACTCCTCATCCTTCTATATTTTCGGCTATTTATGTTTTTCTCTAACTCTCATTTCCTCTTTAACACTCAAATAATGTACATGTAGTTGGTTGCTAGGTTTTCTTCTTGGGGGAGTGGCGATTGTAGTGGTGTTTGCTAGCTGGTTTTTAGGGAGAGGTCTAGACTCCTTCTCCTTCCATGGCTTCGACCACCTCTATTTTTCTTTAATCCTCCCTTCTTATCCCATGTTCCAAGGAGGTGCATGTAGCTGGGTTTGCTTTGGGAAGAGAGGTTGCTGAAGCCAAGGCTGCTGGCTGGCTATTTTTTGGGAGAGCAAAGGTCATTCTTTCTCCTTTGCTGCATTTATACCCCTCTTAAATGTCAAGGGGTGTTTGGAAGATTGGATAAGGTTGTTCTTATCCCTTTTTTAGGTTATTCTAAGGCTAGTCATGTCCTCTATTATTCTCACCTAGAATAGGCCGGTCCAACAATAATTTTTGTTGGGTTTTACATCATCAACGAAAACTGAGTTGCTGCCAACTCAGAAATCGTCAACGAAATTGCTTCCCCAGCTGACGCATGGATTTATCAGCGCACACAACCCCTGTTGACTCAGAAATCATCAACGAAACTGCTTCCCCACCTAACGCATGGATTTTTCAGCGCACACAACCCCTGTTGACTAAAAAATCATCAACGAAAACTGAATCGATGTCGACTCAAAAATCATCAACGAAAATGCTTCCATAGTTGACGCATGGATTCGTCAGTGCACACGGCCCTCGTTGACTAAAAAATCATAAATGAAAATTGAGTTGCTGCTGACTCATAAATCGTCAATGAAACTGTTTCCACAATTGACGCATGGACTCGTCAATGCACACAGCCACGTTGACTTAAAAATTAGCAACGAAAACAATGCCTCTACTAACTCAGCAATCGACAACGAAACTGTGTCGCTGCCAACTCAAAAATCATCAATGAAAACTATGTTGCTACCGACTAAGAAATTGGCAGTGACGGTGGAGTCATTTCTAGCTTTACTTTTTTTTTTTGTTGGGTGATTACAACATTTGCCAACCACTTGCATTGCTGAAGATGATCCAATGATAATGTTATAGATGACATTATCTTTCACAAACTTAACTTGTCCCTTTCTTATCAACTTATAAAACTTGATATTTTGAAATTCTTATGATTTCCAGTTGAGTGGCCAAAGATCCCATCATGATATTCACATTTCTCATTTGGACTATACCATATAGGGAATAATGGTTGTATGGGATCCGATGGACTTAGGGTAATACACTTGATGTTCAAAAGATATTGGTGATATTTGAATGGTAAATGTTTATCAGTTTTTTGACAAAGGTGTAAAAAGCAGTTAGTGATGTAAAAATAGGCAAATATCTGAGATGGATGAATAGGATACTGAGGTGTGGAATGCTTTTGATATGTATTTCCTAAACTTTGTTTTTTTTTCACCTTTGACAACTTTGCCCATCTTTTCATCAAGCATCATTTTTTTCTTTTCATATAATTTCCAACCATAACCCATGAGATATTAACAAGTGCATGCTCTACTAATCCTTGGCTAGGGGAAAAGGAAAACATATAAAAAGTTAAGGTTTACATATGGGTAAAGCAAAGAAAAGATAAACAAGCTCAAAATGGGCTCAGTAAAGATAATATGCTTTAGGTTGGCTTTTTGGTTCAAGTGATTAAAATTCCTCATGCCTTTATCATCTTCATGTACACATGTAATATGAATGTAATCTCAACAAGATATGAAGCAAGTTCTAGAGATACATATCATTGAAAGAATGCACAATCAAAGAATATAATGTTAAAGGCTCAAAAGCTTGCATTGGTATAACACTATAAAGTCAAAATGCCATATTTTCAAAGTCAATCCCTAAACCAATTAAATGTTAAAACTTGCATGCACACTTATTCATTTGATTTATATCTTCATCTATCTCAACTAATTCTCATACATAATACTCATATTCTCATAAAACAATAGGAGTTCAAAAAGATCAAACATAGATTTTTTTTATGCAACAAAAAAAACCAAAATTCTCTCAATACCCACACACTTTAAACACAACATTTTCCTCAATATTGAAATAAAAGAAAATGAATATAAGAGAATGATAAAAATAAAGTAAAATGTGAAAAGTAAAAGATAAGGGAAAAAGAAAGCAAATCTGATTTTTTTCTTTTTGTGCTGGGTTGCCTCCTAGTAAGCGCTTTTGTTTTATGTCATTGACTTGTCATGTGGCATGCTCATTCTTCATAGATTGGTTCAACTAACTCCATAAAAGTGGTGAGTTCTGCTGTCCAACCTTCATAGAAAGGTTTCAAGCGATGCTCATTGACCTTGAGCACTTTATTTGTTTTTAAACTTGTAATTTTAACTATACCATAAGGAAAAAACATTAGAAACAATAAAGGATCCAAACCAATGAGAGCACAACTTTCCAGGAAAAACTTTTTTCTCATAATCATTCGGTCATGAAGACTCTTAGTCTTTTCTTTGTAAATCCTTGCATTCTCATAAGCATCATTTCAAATCTCTTCCAACTCTTGCAATTGCAACTTTCTTGCAATCCCAGCAGCATCATAATCCATGTCACATTTTTTAATGGCCCAAAAAGCTTTGTGTTCAAGCTCCACCAGTAGATGACATGCTTTCCCGTAAATCATCCTATAAGGTGACATTCTTGTAGGTGATTTGTAAGCAGTCCGATAAGTCCAAAGTGCATAACCAAGTCGTAGACTCCAATCTCGTCGATTGGGTTGCACTGTCTTCTCTAAAATGGACTTGATTTCTCGATTTGAAATTTTAGCTTGGCCATTCGTTTGAGAATAATATGCTGTGGAAGTCCGATGAGTCACGTGATATTTGTGTAATACTACTTCCATTGAACGATTATAAAAATGAGTTCCACGATCACTAATGATAGCTTTAGGGATTCCAAACCTGTCAAATATATGAGTCCTGACAAAATCTAAAACAACTTTAGTATCGTTAGTTCATGTGGCTTTTACCTCAATCCATTTGGACACATAATCAACAACAAGAAGGATATAAAGATTGCCAAAAAAAAGAGGAAAAGGACCCATAAAATCAATACCCCAAACATAAAAAATTTCACTTACAATAATATTTGTTAAAGGCATTTGATTCTTATGAGTGATATTACTTGTTCTTTGAATTTTTTCACATGATTTGCAAAAATGATATGCGTCCTTAAAATAGAAGGCAAATAAAAACCATTTTCAAGTACCTTGTGGGCCATTCTTTTTGCTCCAAAATGCCCACCACATGAATGAGAATTATAAAAAGTGAGAATGTAATGAAATTCATCATGTGGTACACATCTCTTAACTACATGATCCACAAAAAATTTTCACAGATAAGGGGTACCCCAAAAATAATATTTAGCATCAGCTTGTAACTTGTTTTTTATAGATGTAGACAAACAAGGAGGGAATTCTTTGTTAACTAAATAGTTCACTAAATCAGCATACCATGGTCTTGTAGAGGAATGTAACACATACAACTACTCATCGGGGAATGTCTCTCTTATTGTTTTGGTTTGTATATCCTCGGTCCTTAGTCGGCTCAAGTGATCAGCCACATGGTTTTCGACACCTTTTTTATCTTTGATCTCAAGATCAAATTCTTGTAAAAACAAGATCCACCTAATCAATCTTGGTTTGGACTCCTTTTTCTTCAAAAAAATACCTCAAAGCTGCATGGTTAGTAAAAACAACAACTTTTGTACCAAGTAAATATGATCTGAATTTTTCTAAAACAAATAGCACTGCAAAAAGTTCATTTTTAGTTGTATGGTAATTGCGTTGCACTCTGTCCAACATGCGAGAAGCATAGGCTATAACATGCAAATTCTTAACAATTCTTTGCCCAAGTACAGCCCCACCGCAGAATCACTCGCATCACACATTATCTCAAAAGGCTCATCTCAATTTGGTGGTTGGATGATAGGGGCAGATGTGACACGCCTCTTAAGCTTATCATGGGCATCTTTACATGCTTGATCAAACACAAAATCCACTTCTTTGGCTAATAGTTTGCACAAGGGTGCTGTAATCTTCGAGAAATCTTTGATAAAGCATCGATAGAAACCTACATAGCCTAGAAAAGAACGAACTTCCCTCACACATAAGGGGTAAGGCAATGATGAAATAACATCTATTTTAGCTTTATCAACCTCTAATCCATGTGAAGACATAACATGCCCAAGAACTATTCCTTGTTCTACCATAAAATAACACTTTTCATAGTTCAAGACAAGGTTAGTTTCAATGCACCTTTTCAAGATCAAAGATTCTAGACGTTTATCAAAAGAATCACCATACACTGTGTCATAACCCAATTTTGGCCCATTGGCTTTTAATTTAATTTTTACAGGGTTTAAAATGTAAGATTAAAAGATCAGAGACTTATTACGATGAAAAGTGTGATTTGTCAACTTGCATGAAAATTAAGGACTATAATGTGCTTTTGTCATTCTATCCTTATCTTTGAGATAATCCTTACTTTCGAAATCATCCTTATTTTCAAGATAATCCTTACCTTCAAGATAATGAAAGTTGTCTGATTTCGAATTCGATTCTAATTTGAATTTTAAAAAAAAAAAGAGAATGAGTTTGATTGAAACTTTACTTCTTCCAAGTGATAGAACTCTTACACTATAAATACTGATCTCAGTCTATGCGAATAAAAGGAGGGGAACCGAAAATCAGTGAGGAAACAAGCAGAGCAAAACAGAGCATAAACACAGAAAAAAATATACCCAGATAGGAGGGGAGGAAGATCAGAGAGGAAAACAGAGAAGAAAACCCAAAAAAAAACAGAAAAAAACCCGTGAAGAACAACCTAGAACACAAAAAAAAAAAACGGGGGAGAGACCAGTAACCAGAAACAGAAGAAAAGCAGGGGAAACAGGGGAAAAACAGAGAGACGAGCAGAAATAAAAACGCAGAGAGCAAGGGAGAAAGAGGGCAGCACACACACACAGTGACGAGAATTATCTTTGAAACCGTTTTCGTCCCTGCAAACAAAGGAAAGACCAGTATTCATTCAAAGAACATCAAAGTAAACCGGCATCTTCATTATTGTTTCCTTCGTCATCTCAGGAGCTGCGGGAAAACTAAAGTATACGGGCACAGAATCAAAAGGAAACAAAGGAAAGCAGAAGAAGGAGAAGAGTAGAGGAGGTAGTCAGCCAGCTAGAGCTTTGCCACCGTCTCCATCGCCTCGCAGACCAAGTAAGCAAGCTATCCTTTTCAATTAAGCGTCTTTTACATTGTGCAAGTGAATTTTAATTCACTTGCACAGTGCAGCTCAGCTTAGCCGGGCCACTGGCTTGGGCCAGTGGCCAGCCCGGGCTGGCTGGGCTTAGCCCAGCCCATATAGGCTGAGCTGGGCCCAACAAAAAAAAAAATAGAAAAATAAAAAGTAAAAAAAATAAAAAACAAAGATGTGTCTATGTATAAATAAAAAAAATAAATATGAATTTATTGTTTTTATTCACTGACGCCAGAGTCAGAATAAAAATATTGATTCAAATTTATTTCATTGTATTTTATTTAAATTACATAAAAATAAAAAAATATGCATGCAAAAATAAAATAAAATAAAGTAAATTTATTGGTTTATTCACTGACGCTAGAGTCAGGAATAAAGATACTGATGTAAATTTATTTTATTTTATTTTATTTTATTTTACTTTTATTTAGTTACATAAAAAATGTGTATGCGTAAAAAATAAATTTATTTGATTTGTTTATTCACTGACGCCAGAGTCAGGAATAAAAAATACGGATTTAAATTTATTTTATAGCTACGTATTATTTATCAACGCTAGAGTTGAAAATATTTGTAGTTAAATATTCACTGGCGCCAGAGTCAGGAATATTACACGCAAACCATCATAGCATAAACCAATGAAATGTTAGCAATTTATGACAAAACCAGCAATGCAGCCTGCCTCAGGCATGACGTTTAAGGGGTGATAATATCTTCCCTTTTGCGTAACCAGTCCCGTACCATAGAATCTCTGCTGACCAGTCAGGGTTCCTAGTAACCATAATACTAGGTGGCAACTCCTTAACCAAAGAATATCCCCATTAAAGAACAGGATGCCAGAAATCCATTTTTTTCCATTGAAAATTTTTTAAGGTCGCCACGATGTCGGGTGCGACACACTGTGAAATCATCCATAAAAACCTCAATTATTCTTTCAACATAGTTAGAAAAAATACTCATCATGCTTCTTTGAAAATTTGCAGGTGCATTACAGAGACCAAAGGGCATTCTCCTATATGTACATGTACCAAATAGACATGTAAATGTAGTCTTTTCTTGATCTTCAAGATTAATAACAATCTGATTATATCCAATATATCCATCAAGAAAGCAATAAAAAGACTTACGTACCAAGCGTTCAAGCATTTGGTCTATGAATGGTAATGGGAAATGATCTTTGCGTGTAGAGAGATTAAGCTTTCTATAATCAACACACATTCTCCATCCACTCGAGATGCGAGTAGGAATGAATTCATCATTTTTGTTCTTTACCAAAATGATTCCGATCTTTTTAGGCACCACATGGGTTGGTGCCACCTATTTACTGTCTGTGATAGGGTAAATGACTCCTGCATCTAATAGTTTCAAAATCTCAGCTTTCACTACCTCCATCATAGACGGATTCAACCTCCTTTGCATTTTCCTCATTCGTTTTGCATTGTCCAATAATATGTGATGCATACATATAGAGGGACTAATGCCCTTGATGTTGGCTAAAGTCCATCGAATGATTGTCTTGTGATCACACAACAACTTCACAAGTTTTTCCTCTTGCGCACTTGTCAAATCTTTTGCTATGATAACGGGAAGTGTATTGTTGTCGCCAACGAATACATACTTCAAATTATCGGGAAAAGGTTTCAATTTTAACTCAAGGCCTGTAAAATAAATGGCAGAAGCTTTTTAAGTGAAAGTACTAAATCAACAAAGACATTACCATGGGGAACGGTTTGCAAAGCTTGCAAAGCCAATGCTGATTCGTGCACGTTTTGGGGAACACATATGTGCCTTTCCATCTCTTCCATCTTGGTAAAATCATAGTCATAGCCCAAAGCTATGCTTAATTCATCCTCACAATCAAAATCACAAACTTGCTGCACATACTTATCGACTTGGTCATAGCATGTGATAGAGTAAACATTGCTATAAGGATATTTCATTGCATCATGAAAATTAAATTCAAAATTTTCATATCTCACCTCTATAGACAAAGTATCATTACCACAATCAATCTTTGTATTGGCAGTTTTCAAGACTGGTCTCCCAAACAATATAGGAGTGTTGGTTGATGAATTATAAACATCATATTCCATATCAAGAATATAAAAGTCGCATGTAATGACCAAACTATCAATTTTGACTAGGACATCTTCTATCACACCAAGTGGGTAAACAAAACTACAATCTGCAAGTTGTATTACAATACTAGTTTTATTCAAAGACTCCAGACTAAGAGAATCATAAACATGTTTAGGCATAACGCTAATGGATGCTCCTAAATTGCATAAAGCCCTTTTAAATCTAGCATTACTAATAACACATGGGATAGTAAACGCACCTAGGTCTTTTTGCTTCAAAGGCATATTCTTTTGAACAACAGCGGATACAACTTCACCCATACTTACCATTTCATGACCTTTCAGTTTGAAAGCTCTCTTGGCAGTACATAACTCCTTCAAGAATTTGGCATATTTGGGAATTTGCTTGATAACATCAAGCAAAGGAATATTGAGTTATACTTTCTTGAAAACCTCTAAAATCTCCTTTTCTTTGTCCTCTTTCTTTGACCTATTAGAACTCACAAGAAAGGGTGGAATTGTTTTAAAAATGAAATTCATTGAGTGAGGAGTTACCTTTGGAGTGTTGGTCATTGTTTCAGTTTGTGGAGGAGGAGGGTGTTTCTTCTTTGTACTCAATTCGGTTTCTATCTCTTCTTCTTCCTCCATCTCAACTTGTTTCGACCTTTTCCCTTTCAAGTTCTTTCCCACTTCGCAGCATGTTCACACTAACATTCTCTTTTGGATTCAATGCTTGGGAGGGCAATTTTCCATTCATTTATGCTTCTAATTTCCCCACACTTAAAGCTACTTGCCTCATTCGCTTCTCTAAATAGTGAATACTTGACCTTGTTACCTGTTGAAAAGACATGATATTTTGGTGCAAGGTCACAGTGTTAGAAGCCAAAGTTTTCATCATCCCATGAAGATCATCACTAGATGACGACCCCATAACATTGGAGTTTGTGAATGGAGGGGGCTGTCTCACTTGATAATTCTACTGGGGCTGAAATCCATGGGGATGGAATTGTCTGCCTTGATTGCCTTGTTGAGGCGGGTTCCCATAACATAAGTTTGGATGATCTCTCCATCCGAGATTGTACGTGTTGGAAAAGGGATCATATTTATGCTAGGGCTGTCCGTTGAATCCTCCATCAACTGCATGAACTTGTTCAATGTAATCTTCTTGCATTGTTGGGCACATATCTGAGGTATGTCCTTGTAAGGAACATATGCTACAAACTTTCACCTGTTGTACATTTCCACAAGCTAAAGAACGCACAAGAGAAGTAAGATCATTAACTTTATTTTCAAGGTTAGAAATACTTACCTCATTTACTCATTTGTTTGAGAAGTCTCCATGGGTGCCGAACTATTTCGAGTTGGTTGCCATGTTTGAGATTAATTGGTGTGCAACCTCTGGTCTCTTGTCTACCAATGCCCCTCCACTTGCAGCATCAATGATACTACAGTCAGTAAGCATCAATCCTTCATAGAAATATTGAATGAGCAGCTGATCGGGTATTTGATGATGAGGGCATTGAATGCACAGTTGCTCAAATCTTTCCCAATACTGGGAGAGTGTTTTGCCATGAGATTTTCGAATCCCATATATTTATTTCCTTATGTTGGCAACTCGAGATACTGGGAAATACTTCTCAAGAAAGATATTCTTCATGACATTCCATGTTCCAATGGAACGTGGGAGAATAGAGAAAAGTCATACCTTTGCTGCCTTTTTTAAAGAGAAAAGGAAAGCTTTCAACTTGACCTATTCTTTGTCAACTCCATTCGGTTTCATGCCAATGCAAACCATATGAAACTCCTTGAGATGAGTATGAGGATCTTCTCCAGCAAGACCATTGAATGTTGGTAGCACAAATGTATAAAACCAGATTTGACCTCGAAGTTGACATTATTGTTGATGTTTATACAGAATGGTTGATTTTTCATGTTAGGAGCAGCAAGCTCCTTGAGTATTTGTTGTCGTGCAACAACCATGGTGTTGACTTGAGCTTCCTTTCATAACCTACATAAAGTGTTTTCTATTTCGAGATCCATTTGCACTTGATTCTGGTTAGTAGAACGGGTTACTGGCATAAATCTTCTAGAAAACTCAAAAGAAACCAACCACAAAGAGATCGAAAACAATGCAAATTGTGCAAAAATCCTACGCTATAAAACTAAAAGTTTCTAAAAACCCTAGAAAACAATGGATTATGGCCTCGGTGAGGCTAATGGCTAAAGGCGACTAGTCTTGTTCAAAATGTCGTTTCCCTTCAGGAAACAAAAGCCTATACCTAATTCCACAAAAAAATCTATTTTGAACAGTACCGCTGTCGTAAATGAACAGTACCGCCGCAAGCAAAAATTTTGTTTCTTTTTTTTTAAGAAAAATAAATAACAATCACAGCAAATAAAAATAACAGCACAAGAATCAACTAAAATTACTTCCTTGCTAACAACGCCAAAATTTGTTATAATATCGTGGTCGCACAAATTAATTATCATAGCTTAAAACACACAAGATAATATAGAGCAAGCAAGGGGTCAATCCTACAATGAAGTTTTAAATCAGATTTTTATGTTGTATGTTATGCAATTGGGGGGGGTTGATTTATGATGATCTAAAATATGGCAGAAATTAAACTAGCAAAAAAAATCAATTGAAACCAAAATTTATCAAGAAAACAAACCTTGGTCGCAAGCACACATCCACCTACGGAAATCAGAATTGATCCTTGCAATGAAACTCCAGTTTCTAAAATTACCCTTGTGTTGCTTTGTTCGAATGTTCTCTCTAAGGTTAATAACATAGATCCACCACAATTATTAATCTTAGTTGCTTCGTAAGTTTATATACCACAACTCCAGTTTTGATATCAAACTTAGCAATAGATTGTCACAATAACGACTTAGAGACTGCTCCAGCAGTTATGATGAACACTCATAAGAAATATGCGTAGGAAAACAATCATACTCATTCATAATAAACTTAAAATAAATGGAAGAATAAATCTCACGGTTCTTGAAATTTGAAGGTCTTTGTGTCCATGCAACCAAGAAAACGAGCTTAGCCTTGCATATCTATTGAACAACTACTCCTCATGATGGAAGAATGCATGATTTTGGGATTGTGGGAGAACTAATTTTTGTTTCTTTACTTCTGGTAGCCTCCTCCTCTCCTTTTCCTTCTCTTCTCTCTTTCTTTTTATATGCTAAGAAACCCTAGTCTCTATTTTACAAAATAGTCTTCCCTTAAGTCGACAGTTTACATTTAAATACTTCAATAACTATTCTCCTAAAAAAGAGAAATAGCCTTGTATGAAATCTTCAAGATTTGACTTAGAGGAGATAAATTGCTGAAATAAAAACTTGGATGTTGGTTTAAATGCTTCAGAATGTAATTTGGACTCGTTTTCTCATGAAACCTGTTTGCTAGCAGAATTCAGTTGTCATCTTTGAAAAATCATATCTCCCTTATATGACATCATTTTTTGGTTGAAATGTATTTGAATCAGGAATCTAAAAAATTGAGTTTGCATCAATTGGACTTCTGTAGCTCAAGATATTCAAGTTGGAATGGTCAACGGTCAACACTAGCAGATTAAGAGATTTGACTTTGAAGGTTGCGATTTCCATGCTCTTCCTTATTTTATTTTCTTGCCTTAGATGTTCAAATAGGTATGGATGTTAGCTTTTTAATGCCACCGGAATCACTTCATTTTGACCTCCAATTTACTCACACTCTACACAAAACATCTACTGAAGGTCAAATCTGCCAATTACCTCCAATTTACTTCTTTTTGCATCTTTCATCCAAAAGTGCTTTCAAAACAAAAAACAAAGAATATCAAGGCATTTTATATATAAAACATAGGCAAAACAATAGGCAAAACATAGGCCCTCATCCGGTTGAAGGTCTGATCCCGGTCGTACCTCCTAACATATCAAATGATCATAATCAGCATACTCATATCAAACAACCATATAACTGTCATCATACATATTCCAAGAATACACATGTTCACATTTAAGTGTTTCATATATTATACAATCATACAACGAACATCATCATGTCAAGACACTTCACTTTATTTTAAATGTTGTCACTCACGGACGTCTTAGAGTTTAACTCTTGAGTTTCATAGTGGATAAGATTAGACCAACAATGAAATTATCACAAGCATTAAATTAGTTCTTATATGGAGTTCATCGACAAACAAAGTTGCTGGTGACACATAAATCTTCAACGAAAACTAATTCATTTTTTTTTTATCAAATGTAAGAAATTGTATAGATCAAAAGTGAAACGAAGCTGGAAACCAGCAAGTCAAGAAATACAAGCATGAATATAGAAGCACGAACAGAGGGAATAGGCTCTCTTGAACAAGCAAATACAACCAAAAGGGAATGGACTCCCTGAATAAATTGACAAAACCAACAAACAACAAATCTGCAAGCCGACGCCATTCAAACATGGATTAAACTCTAGCATCCAAGGATGCGATCAATAACAAACCAAACAGAACAACCAGTAGAAGATCTGTAGAAAGACAGCAGAAACTCTAACAATCCAAATGTTGCAATAAGCAGCAGCCAGATATAACAGGCAGTCAAGAACAACACCCTGACAAAACAGGCGGGCACCAGGGAATCCAGCGCCTAGCCAAGCAGCAAGCCAGATTCAACATCAATAGCTAGGAGATCAACTCAACCAGCTATGATGAGCAAAGCCAGCAGCTAGGAGAAAAACCAACAACTACCAGGCACAGTAAGCTGCTAAAAGATCCACCAGCAACACTGCAACAGGGAAGAACCAGGCCATAGGCAAAAGCTGAACCAACGACTTTGCAACAAAGGAGACAAGCCTATAAATGGCAACAACAAAGCAACAAAGCAAGGTCGGTTAGAACCGATAAATTTTGACCTCATCCAGTGTAATAATTTGGACTTGTAAAAGTCATGATTCACGATTCCATAACTATTGAATCCACTACATGTCATTATGTATACTATTAAAACCTAGCTATACGGTGTGTTTCAATTTCATGTGTGGGCTCAAAATTTGTTTGGTTGCCCCATGCCATTTTAACGAACATCGAGTTATTTCTTCAATCAAAACACTTCTAATCTTTAGGATTGATTAGCCTTAATTTTGCATGTTGGGGTTTGATCAAAAATTTTTTTCGAAATACCCTTTGAAATAAACATCTCATGCTTTCAGAACAAAAAAGAGACAATGAAAAGACATGTTTCGTTAAAGGATGAGATGCGATCCCAAAACAAAATGCAAAATGACAAAAATCCATAGTTAAATGATTGACAGTTTAACACCTTTTTTGGATAAGTTTTTCTGGCAATATCTATGTTTTGCCAGGCATTTTCGACCACTTGTTATTCTGAGGATGTTATGGTGATAATATGGCTGATGACATCAACTTTCACAAAATCAACTTGCCTCTTGCTCACCAACTTCCGAACTCAATTCTTGAAATTTTTGCAATTGTTGAACTCAAATGGCTCAGGACTCCACCATGATATTCATATCTCATGTTTGGATTATACCACCTAGAAAATTGTGGTTGCGTGGGATTTGATAGAGTCAAGGCAATAAGTTCGGAGCTTAATAGATGTTGGTCGACAAAATCGAGTGGCAGAGGGATGCCAATCTCTAACAAAGACATTTAAGCAGTTGATGCTATAGCGAGACCTGGCTAGACCTCATATGTAAGGTTTTTCACTTGAGAGTCATCTTTGGATTCATCTCCCATCATTGTTCTGGAATCCTTGGCAGAACCTTTAATATTTCCCATCATGATAACTTGTTCACTTCTTTCAACAATCCTCACAACATCATGTCAATCTTTCAATGTTTTTGTGATTGTTTAAGGATTGTTAGAAACCTTCCACCAGCTAGGTAGTTTTGGTAACGCACAGAAACATGCATCACTACCACTACCGACGTGTGGAATCACGCGTTGTCTCAACTGAAAGAGAACTTGATGAATCTAAAACTTCTTTGTCTCATCTTTGATTCTTCACTATAGTGCAGCAAACAGACACATATCGAGAGAGTTCTGCTATGTTGAAGTTTTAGTCTTCATCCTATTTTTTTAGTCCAAGTCAGTCTCTTCTCTCTACTTATGTGTTTTAATACTGACATTAGTAGGAGAAAATTGTAGATGATCTGAAACTATTGCATCCCCTCTTAGATTCCCCCTTTGTAGAGCCACAAACAGATTTCTATAGAGAGAGTTCTGCTATGTAGAATTTATAGGTCTGCTCCTGTTTTTCAAACCAGGTCTGGCTCTTCTGCCTACTATAATGTCTCGATGTGAAACTGGTAGGGTAAATTTTCATAGCGTTTGAAACTACTACATCCCCTTTTGTATTCCTCACGGTGTATACCTCTTTTGAACCAAGTGCAGGAGTGTAGCTCATAGTTGCCAAAAAATTGACAAAAATAAAGAAGAAAGAAATGTTTTTCGAACCCTGTTTGAGCTGTTTTCTACCCTCTTTATCCTCCCCCTTTACTACCAAAGTCGTCAGGTTTCTTAGACTGATTAGGAGTCTTCATAATGCTAAATTCATTCCTTCTTTATTTGGTCTTTAAGGTTGGATAAATTCCTCAGAATTTGCATTACAAAAAAACTAATTTTGCTTTTGTCGCAATTTTTTGTTCCAACTTAGGCTTTGATTCTGACTTGGTTTCGTACAATATATGACCATCCCAGCTATATTTTGTTATTCAAACATGTTGAAAAATTGACCTACACCTACATTTTATCACTGTTCTTATGGCAGACTCTTAGTCAGATTGGGATGCTCAACATTGTCAGATCAGGAATTCCTTTTGATCAACCAGGTTACGACAAAGTTTTGTTCTTCAAAACGAATTTATCTTACATTGAACCCTTCATGAATGTTGTAGACCTGTACATGTAAATGAATTTAGGGTTTTGAATATCTTGATTTCGATATCAGAAGCTCAAGATATTCCCACGTGAATATCTAATGAGAAAACAGAGAATTCTACCGCGAGAAAGATTCTGACCCGGGTTTTGCACTAAAGAATCTGTTTCTATCACAATTTTATTGGTCATTGTTCTTAGGTCATACCTCTCAGTCACATCGGGATGCTCGACATTGTCAGTTTCTGAATTAGATCAGGAGACCCTTTTTGACCAACCAGATTGCTGCCAAATTTTGTTCTCTAAAACGATTTTATCTCACTTTGAATCCTTCATCAAAGTTGTAGTCTTGTATGCGTAGATGAATTTAGGGTTTTGAATCGCTTGATTTTGATATCAAAAGTTCATGATATTCTCGTTTGAATATCTAACGTGAAAAGCAGAGAATTCTGCCGCGAGAAGGATTCTAACCCGAGTTTTGCACTAAAGACTCTGCTTCCATCACAATTTTGTTGGTCATTTTTCTTAGGTCATATTCTTAGTCATATCGAGATGCTCGGCATTGTCAATTTCTGAATTAGACCAGGAGACCCTTTTTAACCAATCAGATTGCTGTCAAATTCTGTTCTCTAAAACGATTTTATCTCACTTTGAATCCTTCATCAAAGTTGTAGTTCTGGACGTGTAGATGAATTTGAGCTTTCAAATCACTTGATTTCAATATCAGAAGCTCAAGATATTCCCGTTTGAAATCTAGCGTGAAAGCATAGAGTCCTGCCGCGAGAAGGTTTCCGGCCAAGTTTGGTTGCAAATCTAATCTTCAAAATGATTTTATCTAACTTTGGATCCTTTATGACAGTTATAGTCCTGTATGTGTAGATGAATTTTGATTTTTGAATCTTCTGATTTCAATATCAGAAACTCAAGATATTCCCATTTCACTACAAGATTTAACAGTTTTACCGACGGAATTTTTCCATCGATCTAAGACACATATTCCATCAGTAATTATATTATCGACGGAATCACAGACGGAAATGATCCATCGGTGAATCATTCATTGGTAATATTTTATCCGTTGGTAATAGAATCACCGACGGATTTACTGACGGAACAAACGCGTCGGTAATAATTTTTTTATTACCGACGGAATTACCGAGGGATATACCGACAGAAATACCGATGAAATTACCGAGGGATTTTCCGTCGGTAATTTCATCGGTAATTATATAAAAACATTTTTTAAAAATTCATTTTATAAAATTATAAAATAATTAAATTAACATAAATCAACACTGTATATTATATACTCAAAATGCTTGGAAAAAAAAGAAAGAAAATCAACTCAAACAAATTTGCAACAAATAAATAAAATGAAAAAAATAAATTCAACTAAAAAAATTCATATGAAAAAAATGAAGTTGCAATTGCTAAAAATTTAAAAATCTCTATAAATAAATCAATTAAAAATTGGTCTCATATGAAAAAAAAATCTCACAACAAAATTTATACAATTATTAAGAACAAAAACAATTAAAAATAAAATTAAAAACAAATATAGTGAAAAAATCATGAAAAAAGAAGAAAGAAGAAAAATATTACCTTAATGTAGTTGCAAGTGAAGCTAAGGAGAGAGAAAAAATTTTTGTGAAGCATATTAATTAAAAAAAAAAACTAAGAGGATAAAAGAAGAAAGAAGAAGAAGACATACCCGAGCATGGAGGAAAAAAGAAGAAGATGAGGAGAGAAAAGAAGAGAAAGAAATAGATATTGATTTTTTTACATATAGTGAAGAAGAAGAAGAAGAAGAAGTAGAAGAAGAATTATAAGAAATGAGTCTGTCTCTTGTGAAATAAGGGAATCCAGACTTTTTATTGGGGCGCGATAGCGACAGTTTTACCAATGGATAATTGAATATTAATATTTTTTAATTATTCCGTCGGTAATTCCATCGGTAATATTTAATTTAAAATTTCAATTTTGTAAAAAGTTTTCAGAAACCGCCAACAATTACCGATGACTTTTCAATCCGTCGGTGATTCCATCTGTAATATTTAAATGAAAATTTTAAATTAATTGAATTTTTTCAGAAAACCACCAAATAACACCGACGACTTTTCAATCAGTTGGTGATTTTATCCGTAAAGAACAACAATTAGTAGTGCAATTGGAAAGTGAACAGTTCTGGAGCTCTCTGAAAAATACCGACAAAAATTTCTGTCGGTGATTCCCTTTGTAATTGACATGATGAACAATGTTCACAGTTTACCGACAGATTTACCAACGGAATTGCTGACGGAATTTATTCCGTCGGTAATTCCATCGGTAAAAATGACACGTCATAAAATGATAGGAATTCCACCACGCCAAATAAGAAAATAAGACTTTGCAGTATAGTACTGTTCATATGTGTTTTGAAAAGTACCCCTCCCTGTCAAATTCTTTTCTTTTTCCCTGCACCACTGCCTGGTTAGTTTCCATCTTTCTCTCGCCCGATTTTGTGTGTTGCTGATCACGGTTTCTGTTTTTAGTCTAAGGGAGACAGACGTTGACAGCTACTAAATGCCATGAAGAGAAGAACCTCACCATCATCTAATGGCTGGGATTTTATCCCTAACATAGATGGCTGGGATGATGTGTTAATGTTGGGAAGAAATCACTAGAATCAGCACATAATCAATGAGAATATTGTAGTTTCCTCATTTGTATTATTTGGTTGCAAGTCAGCTGGGATTTGCAATCCTAGATTAATGCATTGAATCTTTCCTAAATAAAGATATATTAGATTATATATAAGCCCCCTCTAATGACCTAGTGGGGAGAAAGAAAAGAGAAGGAGAAAAAGAGAGGCAGGCAATAGGAAAACAAGAAAGAGCAAGATAACATAGAAGGAAGAACGTCAATTCCATCAGCACATCACAGCTTTAGCGTCATTGTTTTTGTCCGTCAATTACCGTCATAATTTTAGCTCCCTCGTGCACATGGTTTATTTCTCTCCAGTTATAAAGTTTTTTTTTTTTTAAGATGAGTTGGCTTTGAATTTTTTTTAGTTGCTTTAAGCTTCTTATAAATCTTAGAGTATATGAGACAGTTGGTTAGCTTTTATTGCGATATTTGTGTTTAATTGTGATGCTTGTTTTTTGATAAAAAAATAAAATTTTTCCTATATGTTGCATACGGCTAATACCCTAACATGTTTTGAACGTTTTTTTTTATAAAAAATAATATTTGAAGTTTCAAAAATGTGTTTTCGCATGGATTTTTTAAACACAACAAAAAAAAAATTATTTTCTTGCATTTCTAGATTTTACAACATGTTTGTAAAACTCCAAAGGGTATTGGTCAATATTCCAAAAAATACAAAAATCTTATTTTGGGGGGAATTCATCTATTATTCACCATTAATGTTTGAACAAAAAAATCCCAAAAGGATGAATATCCAAAATATTTTTGGGAATAACTTGTTATTATTCACTGTTAATATTTGGATAAAGAAACCCTAAGTGGTAAATATCCAAAATAATTTTCTAGGAATAATAAGTCATCACACATCCTTGAAAGAATCCTTAATTATAATTGAGGACATTTCAATTTTTGACTTCACGGTTTACGAGCCGTGAGAGTATGAGACACTAAGGCAAAAATAGGCTTTTAAAGTGCCCTGAATTTCCTTAGATTTCTAAATTTTTTGTCCCTCCTCTTTGCAATTTTCGAGTCCCAAACTCTTTAAATACTAAGGGAAAAATAAGCTTTTAAAGCACATGTAATCTCCTAGGATTTCTATCCTAATAAATTTAGTTTGAATCAAACATAGATTTCAAGAGATCTGCAATGGTTCTCCTTGGCACTTTGTAGATATATCTAAAGGTATGATTCATATTGGCCAAGGGTTCTTGCTTTTAGACTTTTAACCCAAATCCATTCATCATAGCAAACCTATTCTAGGAAACCTATTTAAGAGAACACCAACACCATAGCAATTATAAGGCAAACCAAACACCAAGTAGCTTACCTTAGGCAGGGCGTACTAAGGGTGCTAATACCTTCTCTTTACGCAACCAGTCCCTTACCTTAGATTCTCTAAAAGACCAGTTAGGGTTCCTAGTAATTATAATACTAGGTGGTGACTCCCTTATTCATAAATTAAAAACAAACCCGATATAAATCAAGGGTTGCCGCGACGTTATGCTTCGCCGCGAGGGAGCGGCACTTTCATTGATGACAAAAGGCGTTGTTATTGCTGTTCACAACTGAAATGAAGGAGAGGCGATGCAACTTTAATGTTTATGGCCTCTGCTGATGGAACGCTAAGCAGAAAAGTCAATTATGTTTTCCTGTGTGTGGGTGTGGACTGACAGTGTTTCCAACAGAAGGCTATGAAAACATTCCCCTTCCACTCTTGAAACTCGACATTTGTTCAAGCAGATTTGTGAAGCTAGCTATTTCATCTATGATGCTCTCAATTTCCTTTTGACAACGAGCTTTTATCTAACCCCTTTCTTCATTTTTCATATTTTTTTAGTTCAGTGTAGTAGACCCTAGGTGGGGGAACCTACTTTTCATCCCGGTGCGTGCATGACAAATATATGAGCATATAATCTATATGATGAACTCACCTTTCAAGGGGTGATAAATGGTCGTAACTCTTGTATGATGAAACAAGAACTTTTATTCTTGCTCAAACTCTACAATAGAAATTTCTTGAGTGATGATCATTATATCACCCGTAAGTCCTGAATTCAAGATGTTTTAAGAAGGGCTTGCTCAAATGCAAAACAATGTGTATGAAGCATACATCCTAAAGGCAGACTCTAATCTTTTATGTGAGACAAATGATAGGTTTACTACTTGGTCACTAAAAAAGGATCTCTCATTGTCCTAATGATCATCCTCTTGAAGGCAATATGGAGGCTCAGTAGGCACTTAGTTGACACGTGTACCAACCGTTACTAGTCTAAGCACTTAATGAAGAGTGGGGTTTACACAAACTTAAACCTTGACTAAAAGTCGTAAGATAAGTTGCTAGTCTCCTACCTAACCTGAAGCTTGTGTGTGCTTTTAAAAATTAAAACATGTGATGCACGAGACAATTCTATACAATGCATGGATATAACAAAAACAAAATAACACAAAACAA
>Ga0325414_1001649_pt1 | contig 21856 bp, 25 predicted proteins | sample PopdelMetagenome_8_FD_206183 | JGI IMG/M metagenome (GOLD analysis project Ga0325414, IMG submission 206183) | Populus deltoides microbial communities from Bellville, Georgia, United States - Leaf-PdKOR-R3 | ecosystem: Host-associated > Plants > Phyllosphere > Phylloplane/Leaf | place: USA... | reverse complement strand
CTGTAGCTCTTTTGATCAGGTGACAGTGGATTTTAATTGTGATTTATTGAGTTGCTTGTTATTATATAGTGATTATTTTTTAAAGTATTTTTTTATTTATAAATGTAATGAAATTTTATTTTTTTAAAAAAATTTATTTATAACGCATCAAAATAATTTAAAAATATAATAAAATAATTTAAAATAAATAAATATTTTTTTTTAAATAGAGTATAAAATGTGGCTGATGCTCTCACTATGAAAATATGAATTGATTTTTATTCTTCCATTTCCATTTCCATTTCCCTTTACTGGCACTCTAATTTACTATTATCAGTTCATAGCAAATTTAGACAGTAAATAAGTGTCACATTGATGTCATTGGTACAAACATTTCTTACAAGTTACAGCAAATATTAAAAGACAACAGGCGAGCAGCAAAATGTCCAATCAGCTCCCTACTAGCTAACCTCCTCATAGAGAGGCCAATTGACTCGGCTTTAACAAGGCCCAGACGAAACAGAAAGGGAAAAAGACTCTCAATCTCTAATTAATGATTATTACGGCATTCCCCTGGAATAAGAAGAAGAGAAAAGTATGCTGTCTGTATCAACAAACGAGGACCTTTCACCAATAATTAGGCTAAATCATTCCATCTCCTAACCTACGCCTCTAACCAGTCATCCCCCTAAACCCTCCATTAAAAGACCAAAGCCAAATACAGCACAAAAATTTTATCTACCCTTCTCAACAACCTTAACCCACCGCCTAACTCTATCTCTCCCCTCCTTTCCTCCTCTCGCTCTCTCTCTCTCTCTCTCTCTCTTAAACCCTCATCACCCGCTTTTGCAGCTCTTCCTTCTGTCCCAAAGCCAAAAAACACCTTCTCTTTAACCAAAGCCTGAGAAACCAAAAAAATTAAAAATTAAAAAAAACCCCGAAACTAAACAAAAAGAAGAAAACCCATTTTATTTGTTTCTATTTTTCTCAAATCTACCAGGACCCAGAAAGAATAGAGTAAATTTCAGATCTCCACCGCTCGATGTGGCGGCCGCGTGCTAAATCGACAGTTAAGATTCGCGACACCCCGTCTTCTCCTTTCTCTTTCTCCACTTTCAAAGATATCCAAAATCTTTGCATAGAGGATCATCCCTCCAGTCCCATAAAAAAATCCTCCTCCATTTTCCACCGGGTCCGGCTCGCCACCACCTTCCTCCGCTCCCTCTCATTGTCCTTATCCGAGCCAGAACACAATGCCACTCCAGCTCATAACAAAACGACAGCACCACCGCTTCAAGAACAACCTCGTCTTATCACAATCCCGGGTGCCGACAAACGAATTGTCGTCTACTACACAAGCCTACGTGTGGTTCGTTCAACATTTGAAGACTGCAAGACCGTGCAATCTATCCTACGTGGATTCCGCGTTTTAATCGACGAACGAGATCTCTCAATGGACTCAAGTTTTTTAAACGAGTTAAATCAGATCTTTTCCGGCGGTGGTAATTGTGGTCGGAAGCTGACATTGCCACGTGTCTTTATCGGAGGGAGATACATGGGTGGAGCCGAAGAAATCAGACAGTTAAACGAATCAGGTGAGCTCAAGAAATTTATAGAAGGACTGCCTGTGGTGGATTCTGGTGTCTGTGACGTGTGTGGTGGTTATAGGTTTATTTTATGTGGTCAATGTAGTGGGAGTCATAAGTTGTATATAGAGAAAGCTGGGTTTAAATCCTGTACGGCTTGTAATGAGAATGGTTTGATCAGGTGCCCTTCTTGTGCTGTCTAATTTTTATTTTCTTTTATTTTTTTTTCAAATTAGAAGGTTTGTCGTTATTTTTCTTGGGCTAATCTTAGTTTATAGGGTTTTTTTTTTTCGGTTTTCGGTATTATGAGATAAGTTTTTTGTTATCTTGTAATGTAATAACCTTAAAATCAAAGTTAGGAAGCTAAGGTTATATTATCATTATAAATTAAGACTACTTCTTTCTTTCTTTTGTTTTGAAATTCTGGTTAATGTGTGGCAATTTTAGTTATAGGAAAGATATGTATGTCATCAACTATTTTACAGTTTGGAGGTTTTTTTTCACATTTTGGAGCCCTGGAGGTGAGAGATTTACTGCTGGAAGTGCAGTGACTGCAACCATGTGTTAATGTCAAGGAGACTTGTTGATTTTAGGAAGGGGATATGATGACTGATGGGGGTGGTTATGTCTTGTCTGTTTCTTTTGGGTTTGAGCCATGTTTGATGCTGACTCTTTTTTCTTTTTTTCTTTTTCCTTGGAGATTAGGAATTTCACTTTCTTTTGGAATCTGATCATGTCTCGTGTATTTTGTCCTCGTTTTGGTTCACAACAATGGGTCCTCTGCTTTTTGAAAATTATTGGGTGTTGGAAAAGTATAGCTGGATGAACAAAATTCATCTTTTAATTGACTGTTCAGTGAATATTTATACAGATAAGGTTTTGAGTTTGAAAAAGAAATAGAGACTATCTTATCTCCTAAATAACTAACACGCCCCTCCTCTCTAGCTTAGGGTGTCTTCTTGTCACTCGAAGCTTGCTTCTTACATCAAGAAATCTGGTTAGGTGCTTTGTAAAGATACCTGTCAACTGATCTTTGCTGGACAGAAACTAAACTTTTAGCTTTCTTTGGGCAACCTATTCTCTTATCGATTTCGATATGATTTGTTGTAGCTTTTGAATATGTGTTCAATACGCTGTTAGAGATGTATAGAATCCTGTTGATCAGTGCCAGGGATCCTACACACCTCTAACATGAATGATATTATTGCAATGTGAAATAATCTGGTGTGATATTTGATCGTTTTGATTTGGGATGCCTGCATTATTATTAGATAATGTAGCTCAGCATGTTCATATGTTGCTTCCTTTTATGTTTGGTTTTTAAGATCAGGGTAATCGGGAGGTGGCTTTTTCACTGAGATGAAGTATCTTCCTGAAGCCATTCACATCCAAATTTGTGTGTTTATGGAAATTTCTTTTTCACAGCCTTTTAAAATTCTCCATGCAAACTCTGAATAGGAGTGTAGGGTGAAGAACAAATTCACTTGTAACTCAAGCTTTCAAGACACACGCTTCATTTTGTACCAGCACGTCAAATTAACTCGAAACATTTGGTATAGCCTTGGACAGAAGCAATATAGGCTGTCAAAAACTAGAATTCCTTGGCAATTTCTTGTTTCTCTAAATAAGTAACAAAGGAAATTACAGATTACAAAGGAAATTACAGATTACAAGTAGCCAACTGGCGGGAAACTGAACTAATTTCCTTCAAGAGGAACTCTTACCAATGTCCCCATCCACCAACCGATTTCATACCCTTTAGATGTAGTTTCGCTTCTAAAATTGGCACTGGTATGAGAAATTAAGAATAATTCTTCTTCTTCAGCATGTCTAATCCTCTATCTCCACATGCGATAGAGACCCATCGCATTGAAGAACTTACATCTCATTAATTATTCAATTTATCTAAAGCGTGACTCTTACCATTCTTGATTCTCCTTACTTAAATTTAGTGGCGTGAGCTGGTCTGGAATGGTCATGGGTTAGGAGAGGCGGTTTAGTTGAAGAGGTGAGAATTTGTCTGGAATGATTCTAGGTCTTGGAGAGACTATTAGCTTTTATTGATGGAGAAATCACAAGAAATTCATTAATAGAGTAACAAAGAATGTTTCTTTGTTTCGTTTTACTTCTGTTCTGATAAGGTTGCATGTCGAGGTCTTTTTTGAAGTTGCGGGACCACTACATGTATAGTTGAGACGTGAGCCCAACTAACATAAGAGTCTGGTCTAAAAACACCGAAACTGGGTTGAGCCGCATCAAGTAAATAAGTTGACTGGCTTCATGATCGAGGCTCCTAGGAGGCTTGGATTCTTCGGCACACCGACAACGCAAGTTCCCCGCCTCTGGTGGATGACTCTTCCATGTTTAAATTAGCCAAATATTTGTTAGCATAGAAATTGTAAAGAATGTCAGACTATATAACTTTTATCAACGAGGGTATATTCCTTTTTTTTTTTTTTTTATGATTCTCTCTTTTCAGAAAAATCCCATCCCCCTCAAAATTCTCATCCATTTGTGCCCCCCACCGCCTTCTGTCATGCCGCCCCTTTTTATGGAGGGAACGGCTCAAGTGAAAAGGGGTTCCTCCCTCTCTCAGGATCAAGTTCATCATCAGTAATCCAGCTATTCCAGGTCTTTCTGTCAGTATATGCAGGCATATGACAGAAATTGACAGCCATGCATTGGGGCAAAATCCCTTTCAAGTTAGATGGCTTAAGATGCCTGGGTAAGGAGGTCCCAAGCCTACAGGGCAGGGCCTCTTGGCTCGTAATTTTGAAAGGTCCGAGTTGGGATGTGAGACCCATAGTCCACATAATGTTGTGTGTAAATTGGGGGCCTGTAAGGTCCAGCCCCGTCAAGCAGCGCTAGTGATGTTTTTGCTGATTTTCTCGCGGGTTTTCCGAATTCGAGGAAGTTGTGCGTGCTCCGTTGATCTATTCAAGGTTCTGAGAATATCAGGACTCCTGCTTCTGAGCCTAGCTTACTCCCAAGAAGCCAACAAACAAAGAAACAAAGTGCTGCTCGCATGACAAATCGGGCAGGGGCGAACTGTCTTCGCACGAATGAAACGACGATCGTTTATGAACAGGAATTCCTGGAGAGGGGGTACGATATGCCGCAGCACCTCCACTGCCTCGCCACTGCAACTCATAAAACTCGGGCTATTTAAGTAATTTCAATTTACCTCTTTAAAAGTACACTAAGAACAAGAACACCATCAGTCTTCTCTGCAACCCCCCCTCTCTCTCTAAATTCTTCAAAACGAAGAAAAAGAATCGCAAATATCATCATCAAGAACTGAGAAGAAACAGAAGAAAATGGAGGAGGAAGGTCAAGATACACCAATAAACATAACGAAGTTCAGTGGAAGATCAATACCAATCTCTCTCTCTCTCTCTTTAGACTCCAAAATCAAAGAATCCTCAAATGCCTAAAAGATGCTTGGACTGTGATTGGACTTTGTGCTAATCAATTATGTTATGTTGGTTTTGAATTTTGGGTTTGTTGCAAATGGCAATACTAAAAGTCAAAAGATGCTTGGACTCGGCTGATTTCAGTGTTCCTTCTCTGACAATTGCTCTTGTTTATTGGAATTTAAAAGGCAATAACCTTATGAAGTGTGGGCCTGTGGACCTTCTATGATACTCCTTGGTATCAACAACAACAACTTCATTCAAGATTTAACAGACCAAGTTTCCTGTTTAATTTCCATGCACGTGAAAATAATCTTTTCCCTTGACTTGTACTGTTTGTTTGGACTTTTTGCTCAATGAAAATGGCATATCAGATGAATATATTAGCTGGGAAGGACTAACAGTTTTGTCTGTCAGCCATAACCAGAGAGTATCCAGTCCATTGTGTTATGATTCTGGTCCATTTATCATTTGATGCAAGTTTGTGGCTGGGTGTCTCCCGCTGACTGTAACAAGGAGGAAGTCCATAGTTGGACCTTTTATGTAAATATCACATATAACATAAGAATAACGAGGACCAAATTGAAATATTAAATATTCATACAATTGGCATCACCAGAGGAACAACATTAGAATACATTCTTGTTCTGTAGACATTTATTACTGCTTACTTGGCTAGCTATTATGAGAAATAATAGCACCAATTAACAAAATAAAACATATGCGGGGAGATTTTATTAGGTTCTTGGCTTCTGCATTCATATAGGCGAACCTCTGATGTTTAAATTATACCAGTGGCTTGTTCTTATTAAAACAGATACGACAGCAGTCATTCTCTTCAACCCCCTCTCTTTTCTTCTCTCTCACAAATTTAAAACCAAAGCCAGAGTCCCAGTTTGTGACCCCGTGAATGATAGCCAACAAGAAAAATCCAAGAAGAACAGAGCTCATGCTGTGTTAGCTGAACATGAAGAACAACTCCAAAGAGTGTTAGTGCTCGTTTGGGGAATCACGGCTTTTGACTTTTTTTAAGCTTACGTCGCTTTTCATCCCAAAGCAAAATCTGGAAGTGCTCAGTAGTCATTAAAAGTCAAGCATCACAGCCTATTTCACGCATGGTTTTACAGCTGCTTTTAAAAGCAACAAAATGTAGCTTTTGAATTTCACCTTTTAATACAATTGTTATTTATTTTTATTAATTGTTTTAAATATTCTTTTTAACTCTGCCGGTCCCTTGCTTTTATTTAATAAATATTATCCCTTGCAAATTTACTTGATTCTCAAATCTCACTTACAGATTATTTTAATATTAGAAACAAATCTTCTTCTTCAAAGCTTGCGAAAAAAAAGGGTGTTTGATCGTGTATACTGACTCCTGCGTTGCGTGATTGAATAAACATTTGGTGTGTGGAAAGAGAGATGGAAGATTTTGACATGCGTGCCCTTTATCCATGTAGAAGCCAAGTCAAGATGATTGTAGTTGCAAATATGGCATTGTATTCACTAAGTTTGATTAACATCATGATTTCATACCAACTGATATATTTCTATATGTTTCTAATATCCCTTTTTAAGGCTTCCAGATGAAGATGATATTTATCAAACTCGTGAGAAATGTGGACTCTTAGACAATATGAAATTCACAAATATATCTTCTTTTCATGTGTCCTTTTTAGTCATTTTGATAATAAAAACCCTTTTCACAATTATTTTTAACACACTATAAAATATTTTCCATTAAAAAATTTGTATAAAATTATTTTTTATATATAATTTTTAAAAAAATAAAAAAGCTTTTTAATATATTTTCAGAAAAATACTTGAATAAACAGCAGCTCCAACACTCGTAAACACCTAAAAAAAAAAAAACATGCCATCGTATAATGGTAATTCAAAAATCCACTGAATACTTGATTCCCAGTCTGGTTTCATCGTAACCCCGAAAAGCAATAAATCAGCATAACGGACATTCTCATTAAAAGTACACTTCCCATTTCATATATGGAATTTTGAAACTATTTTCTAAATGTTCATCTTGTGTGCACATAACACTGGAACGAGAGATACCTGTGTACACCCTTGTCATCATTTAGGGAAACCTAACGGAAGTAAATGGATACTGTGGGGATGTCAACATCATTGCCCTCATCATCATCGCATGCCACGACAACATCAAAGTGGCGGCGATAAGCAGGCAATTCAACTTTGGCCACTTCCCTCACCAGATCAACCACCTTCCTGTCCATTCTCTCCCTGTGCCGAGGGAACATGCTATTGTAGAGCAGGCAGCTACCAAATGAAATGCTGTAAGCACTCAACCCCTTGCCTGTAAACCATTGCAGAAGTTCCCTTAAGGTAGGATTGTTCTTCAGGGTCCACCTGTCCCAGACTGTCCAGCTCATATCCTGATGCTTGATAACCTTGGGTGGGACAGGCTCGGCCATGGAGAACAGAGGAAGTGCAAGGTTGGCAAATGTATTGCGGTAGTCCTCCACTTTGTGTCCACCATCCAGAACCTTGTACAGCTCCAGGCACACAAGACCAGTGGCCATAGCTGTGGAGGTTGCGATAGCAGGGATGATCCTTCCAGCAATAAACTTCGCTTTCAGCTTGTCAACCTCAGGAATACTGTAGTTTCTAGCTCTCATGTTGGCAAGCCCAGCTATCAGATCCATATGGTAGTTTGTATCATCATCCTGCACATATACAGAAATACAAGTTACTAAAGAGGTAAGACGGGTTCAAACATGGATGGCATCAAGGATATAAAATAGATAACAGCATAAATGCCCCATATTTGGCCGACATGCAAGTTAACACTCCAAGTCTCACCACCTAAATAAGGAACAAAATTGACAAGACTCTGACAGATTTATATACAAGCTTCAAGATCTTCAGCGATAATGACAGAGCAAGTATACATTATCAACCTAGATCCAATCCCACAATTGGGTTGCCCAAAGAAATGCGTGATAAAAATATTACTAAAAGAAAGTTGAAGAAAGAGAACCTTCTCAAACTGAATTGGCTTCATCCTGAACCCTGCAGGCAGGTTCTCCCTGCACAGCTCTAATTTCCTAATCAGTTCATTGATTATTGCTGCATCATCCACAGATGCATTAGACAAATTAGTAGCCTTCTCATCTGTCTCAATCTTCACACCTTCCCTTGGCTGAAAGTCCGGCACAATCACCTTGTCAACAGCTTCAGCTACCATCTTAGGATTCCTGATCCAGTCAGGAACTGGGATCCCAAAAGTTTCTGCTCGTAGTACTGATGCTGCCATTACAAAATGAAGGTGGCTAAGATCCGTAGTTGAGAACTGGAGTGGATGAGGGAATCGCTTTGGGGCTGACCAAAATGGAACCCCGGTACTAGTTGATGCATCTTCAGGAAATGTGTAAATCAACTGCTTCACACGGTCAGAGAAGTAATCTTCAAACCTGAATTCAAAATATGTATACAGTCAGATATTGGGAAGGACAAGCCCATTACATGATAATAAGAGATCTCATCAGAGGAAGTACTTTAAACGAGCCCATGAAATGCAATCCTGTAATGTCTCGCATTTTTCCTTCTCGAGGCACTCAAGAACATGTTCCAAGATATCCCTTGACTGGGCATCACCAGCTTTTATCATAGCATTAGTATATTCAACTGGATTTGATAGATAGGCATTCACTTCTGCAGGAGTTTTCTCCATCAAACCCTCAAACTCCGATCGAGCCCATGTCAAGCAATGGTCAATGTTGTGCGGGAAGGAGTGCACGGTGCACATCGGAGCTTGTTTCTCAGGTGGGTCCCTAGAAGCACCGTAGTTTTCAGTCAGGTGAGGAATGACCATCTGGGTGTTGCATTTGGCACCTAAGGTTCCAGACTCGAGAAGAGGCTTTTGGAAGTACAAGCACCTCTGATCAACATAAAGTCTCGCATTGACATTGTCCAAAGCATTCACAACAGCAGTTAAGTTCTCCCAGAAGGTATCATCAAAGACATTCTCTGTTTCAGAGCCAACACGATTCTGCAGCGCTTCAATCTTGAGATGAGGATTTATTAATGCAGCAGCTGAAGCAGCGACTGTGGATTTGGCCTGTCCAATATTCCAGTCACGGAAGAGAAACTGCCTGCTTAAATTACTCTTCTCTATTACATCATCATCAGTTATTGTCAGCTTTCCTTGTTCACCACATGAAACACCCATCAGCGCTAAGTTCTTCAAGAACTCACAGCCTAGGGCACCAGATCCTACTACAAACAAATTGGCACCCTCCAGTTTCTTCTGAAGATTGGATCCAAAAACAGAAATTTGAGCATCATAACGGCTGTTTAATGGCATGAATTCACTGGGATCCAAATTAGCTGTGGGAAGTGATTCCACAGAATCAAAATAAAAGAACTGTGACAGCAGGAAAAGCAGGATTAGCTTACACAACAAGAAACTTAATTGCACTGATAACAGTAGACACTGAAGGACCCAGTTGTGAGCTACACACGAGATTAAATGAGTGGAACAGAGCTGCCTTATTGAACCAGCTGGTGATATTAATAGATTATTCTGATTAATAGATGAAACTCAGCAGTAAAAGGCTCTTATGAACAGCTAAAATCTCGGGTCTAACAATCTAAGTGCATGAGTGGATGCTTATGCACAAATGAGAACCCATTGTGTGTTTATGTCGAGACAATTTTGGTTAAAAAAAGCTCTTGAAAGTGAGAGGGAGACAGAGGCTCCAAAAGGCTTTAGAGGTCTACTAATACTCAACAAAATCTAGAGCTGGTACCCACCTGAAACAGGGGATGAAACTTTCCAGAACATGCTTTGACAACCTCTTGTCCCACAATACCACCAAACATAGCAGCCATAGGATTCAGTACAGCCCTGGCACCAAATGCAAAATGTCGCAGAAGTTTTGGATTGATGTCTTCAACTCTACCATCTCCAGAGTTTTCATTGATGAGACTGGCAAGAGACACAAGCTTCTGAGCATCCTCTTCTGAACCAGCAACAGGGAGGCGACCCATCTCAGACACGAACTTGTCCAGAGCTTGAAATGCCAAGTGTAGGAGAGGTGGGCGATCAAACTTTGAGAAATCACTCAAAAGAAAATCACCAGGATCTTTAATTGCTTCCCTCAAAGTCTTAAAGTTCAACACCTTCGGCTCTTTTACCTGTGTAACAATGCCACCTTTCTCATAGATACCAAAGTCAGAGGTGTCCTCCTCAAGAAAAAATGAATATGCTCTAGCGTTTTTAATCTTTCTAGGTTTTCCATCATTTAGTTCTGTCATTCCCTTAACTTCAGAGAAAGCAACAAGATCCCCATCTTGAAACTCAAGCCTTTCATCATCAACGCATGACACTAATGCAGGGTTGTCATTGCTGATGGATGCAACTATGCCCGTGTGTGGTTCCTCTCCATCAACATCAAACACGGTGAATTCAGGTCCAAAGTCGCAAAAAATGGAACCAAAAAGGCCTCTTACTTCAGCCTTGATGAAAGAAATAGGCGGCTTATGATCATGGCAATAGTCATTGAACTCAATGGCTTTCTCAAAAGTGACATCAGTAAACACAACAGCCTGCATCACCAGGGGAAAAAAGGTGGATATAATAAAATATATATAATGATAAGGTATCGTGAACACAAAAGTGAGAGAAACAGCAATGAAATGCTCAACACACTAAAAAGCTAGCATTTGTTTCCATGATAATTTCCTTCCATATGATACAGCAATTCAGACTCATTTCGCAAAAAAAAAAATTAATGAAAACAATGAAATCACAATCTCTTGTTGAACTGTTTTTCAGATAAAACTAGAGTTCACAGCAGAAAATGCTGGAAGCAACATGATCCTAACAAAAACAAGCATAAGTGATTCCTTGATTGTGTACCTTTCTCCCATCCTCTGCTTCATGCTTTCATGTAACTTTCTCCCAGAAATTTCATGCAATTTTAGAAGATAGAATGTGGGTTCTCAATCATAAGTAAAGGAAGAAAAGCACACCACACTTGGCAAAACATTCAAGGATACAAACCTGTTGAAATTTCATTAAATTGAAAATGTATTCATTAGATGGCCTTTCTAGCAATGTCGCAAGATAACATTGGGGGGACACAGAAAAGGCTACTCCCGTATCCTTCTATTCACTCTTTGTGTTCTTCTTAAATTTAACAGCTTTGGAGTTTCATCTAGATAAAGAATGTTACTGAAGAATCAATTGTCTAGTCATTGCCTCTTTACTTTCTCCACTTTTCTCTTCAGCCACTAGTGCTCAGCATTTTAAGACTCTTATTTGACCTTTACATGAGATTTTCAGCAGTAATACAATTTACAAGTCAGCCCACCATACAGCTCACAAGGAGAATGAAATGAAGCTTAGGATGCAGTAGCATATCACAGTTTCAGCTGATGTTTAACATGACCCTACAAAAGACCAGATTCTTTCCCACGAATCCTGGAAAACCTAGTTATAAGAAATATTACTTTATATTCCAAAAGCAGCATTTCTAAAATCATTCGCAGCTCCCCGAGCTCCACATCTGCCCCAGAATATTCATATGTGCCAGTAAAATAAAATCAATACAGGCTCTACCAAAAAATCATGTACCTCAAGACTGTAAATCCGAATTAGCATTAACAGCCATATTTGTAACTAAATAAAACCAGTTGCTCACAATGGATTTGTTCATAATGTTGCACATATAAATATAAACAGGAGTATTCCACAAAGTATCCATTTGAGATTCTATCGTAACTTTTGCATTTGCTTTGCTTTTCATAGAAAAAGCTTGTAATCATGATAAGGTACCTACCACACAAATAGGAGTGTAATCAAGAATATCCAGCTCAAGATGTTATAATTCACTTGTTGCAAATGAATCCTTCAAATAAACTAATCAAGAGAAATCCACCGAGAAGGAAGTACCTGGAACTTGGAAAGATGCTCTTTTGTCAATTTTGTAGTTAAAGTAGAAATGACCACTGCATTGTTCAGTTCCTGCAACTTCTGAACAGAAGCAAGGGCTCTATTAGTGCCAACATCATTTTCTGATAAAACAAAGTTGCTGGATAAATCCCACAGCTCCACCACCCCTTCATCATGCAATGTTACGGACTTGACACCAGCAAGAACAAGGTTTTTAGCTGCAGCAAGTAAAACAAAACACACGCATTAGAAAGAGAAACATTTACAAAAACTTGACACCAACAGCAACAAGATTTAAAGAAAATTTAAAACATTACATTATTTAAACACATGCAAGAATGTTCAAAAAAAGCTGCAGCAAAAAGAAATCCAACAACAACAAACTGCCAAAAACAAGATTAATAAGCAGGCTTCCATTCAACTGATGTAGTTCGAATTGAACAGGGAGAAATTGAGAGAACTTAAGAAACAAAAAAGAAGAAGAAACGAAGACAAATAGCTTGCGGATAGCCCTCTCTTTCATAAACACAAATTCAGCATTCCATTTCCAACGTTTCTTCAACAGAAAACAAAACAATAAATCCATAAACAGCAACAAAAATACCAAATTAGCCTAGAAGCTGCCTGACTCATGATCTTAAAGAGCTCACTAATTAAACCAACACAAATCAAGCTTAGAAGCAAATATCTAGCCACAGTAACTGAAATCTGATCACCTTTAACTACAGAGAATTAAAAGTTCAAAATCTAATCATCATTTGCTCCCAAAATATTCACCATCAACAACAAAAAAAATAATCCACAACAAGATCCAGAAAATCACCGAAAAAAATTAAACCAGAAATTAAAAAATAACAGGATTAAGAAAAATTACAAGAAACTGAAAAATAATTAAAGAACCATACCAATCTCAACACCAAGTCCTTGCATCCCAGAAACGAGAACATTAGAAGCAAAGAGCCTCCGCATCGTCTCCCTACCGTAAACAGCAAGCTGCCGGCTATGAAGATCCTCATCAATCTCCGATGGATTTGAATCACCAAGCGCCATACTCACCTTCTCTTCAGCACCACCACTCTCTCTACTAATATCACTACAATTACCAATAACACTACTAGTTTTCTTATTACTATTGGCGGCGGTCGATTCCAAATAACAATCGACCCGATGCTTCTTAAAGACCGATGACGAATCTTTTGCTATGTTGTTTTCACTTCCTTCTCCTTCTACCAACACAGCTTCAACTGGTAGCCTTTTAGGAAGCATAAAGTACAGTAAACTGCCAAACAAGCCACAAATCATCACAATCGAAATCAAAGATAAGCTGTTGTTAGCGATTACAGTCGCAACAAAGATCGGTACCGAAATCATAAACCCTAATCCTAAACCTAACATCAACATGATTGTAAGATAAAGAAATGGATCAATGGATTCGTGAAGATAGAGAAAGAAACATACCGGTTAGGACTTAATTAAGGAAAGAATGGAATCTAAGAGAGGAAGAATGGAGAGGAATCGAGAGAGAGAGAGTGATTTGCTTTATTGAGGAAGAATATTGGGTGAAGGGTATTTGTGGATTTGTGTGTTTTAGGGTTTAGGGGCAGGAGGGGTCAAGGGCTGTCCGGCTTTGGCAAGGTCGGGGTGCGTGTGGTACTGTCATGATTTTCTCTCTCTATGTTGAAGAGAGAGAGGAGTTGTGTTTTGGTGTGAAGAGAGAGGGGAGTAAGATAAGTGAGGTTGAGAGAAAGGTTGGTGTGTTCGTGTTGGGGAATGACTGGTTAGAGGTAAATTATTTGAATCGTGTGATTTGGGGTTGATGGTTAGTCGTTGCCGTTTTATTGGGGTTATCGGGGGTGATGATGTCGTTTTCGTGGTTGTTTTGTTGCATTTCGTTTGTATGGGATAGAAACTCTCGGCCGCGAAATTATGCTTACGGACACTTTTTATTTGAATTAAACAAATTGCATGTATTTAAAATGTAATGAATATCGATATAAATAGCTAGTAATTAACATAATTTCATAGGCGAATTTATTTAATTTTGATGTGCACGAACCTGATTGACGGTGAAGCTTTTACAGCTCGTTTATTTAAAAAGAAAAAAAAGGGAAAGTGTATTTGTACTCTTTTTCTTTTTCCTACTTCTTACGCCGGTAAAAGAATTCCTGGTTCTAGAGACTATCAAAGCAGTATTTGTTACCCTCTCTCGACAGCGCCTTGTTTGGTATTGTGTAATAAATAGAGGTGGCTAAATTTTAAATTTTTTTTTTATCATTTAAATATATTAAATATAAAAATAAATTTTGCTATATTCTCGTTGTAACCCACCACAAGCCCCACTGGTCTATTTCTGCGTGAAACTTCCAGATAAGTGAATTTTTATCCCACACCAAACCCACTTCTTTCATTGCAACAAAGAAGATAAAGGGTAAGGTGACTTTACAATGACACCCTCGTAGACATAATCTTTGAATAACAATAGCAGCTTTTTTTTATTGGATATTCTCGATATTTGAACTCATGATATTAAGAAAATGAACAGGCATTTTTACCCATCTCACCGAACGCTAACAAACTAGACCAGCTACAAAATTAACAGTGTTCCTTTCATTTTTACAAGATAGCAAAAGCAAATTACTTTGAGTCGTAATTATACCTCATTATTTGTTACTAATATTAGATTTTCAGGAGAATAATATCAATAAATTATAGCTCGATACCCGCTCTCCAAAAAATAAATTCAGGTTGGGACCTCTTCTCTATAGGAAAAGAAAGCTTAGGACACAAGTTACATATCTAACATCGTAATTTGAAAGCATTTGAATTCTAATATCTTTCAGTATCCGCGGCGAGACCTAAAATAATCACCTTGCAGCATGCCCATGTGTCCTGTCTAGGACAACGAAGTTAACACGACAAATAAGGAAAATTGCTTCTTCAAGTCCGTCTAGGACAAAAACCTGTCTCTCTCACTAAACTTGCTTTCAAACTCTAATGAACAACATCATCAACTCAGCAGAACCCGGTTGCATCCAGGATGTAAATACCTCAGGTCGATCTCTTTTATCAAATAAAATTTTTTAGGGTCGAGAATAGCAGCACATATAACCTGAGAACAGCAGCAGAAAATTTTCTCTTGGCATTCTCGAGTTCCACAGCATTCAGTATTCATATATCATGAAATAGAAGTTGCTATTTGGTTTATACTATTGAAATGTCAAACGGTTGTGTGAAAAATATCCATGTTGTGTGCTCACAGATGCAGCAGCATTGAAATGAAATCTAACTGTTAAAGGGACTCCACCCCTCGTCCTGCAATCTCAAGACTGACATACTGATTGGGGAAACGGACAAAGAAAACCTAACTGAAGTAAATAGATACAGGAGGAATGTCAACATCATTGCCTTCATCATCCTCGCATGCCACAACGACATCAAAGTGGCGACGATATGCAGGCAACTCTACTTTAGCCACTTCCCTCACCAGATCAACCACCTTCCTGTCCATTCTGTCTCTATGCCGAGGGAACATGCTATTGTAAAGCAGGCAACTACCATGTGAAATGCTATAGGCATCAAGACCCCTATCCTTGAGCCATTGCATAAGTTCCCTCAAGGTAGGATTGTTTTTTAGGATCCACCTGTCCCAAACTGTCCAGCTCATATCCTGATGCTTGATAACCTTGGGTGGGACAGGCTCGGCCATGGAGAACAGAGGAAGTGCAAGGTTGGCAAATGTATTGCGGTAGTCCTCCACTTTGTGTCCACCATCCAGAACCTTATACAGCTCCAAGCACACAAGACCAGTAGCCATAGCTGTGGAGGTTGCTATAGCAGGGATGATCCTTCCAGCAATAAACTTCGCTTTCAGCTTGTCAACCTCAGGAATGCTGTAGTTTCTTGCTCTCATGTTGGCGAGACCAGCTATCAGATCCATGTGGTAGTTTGTATCATCATCCTGCACAATCAAGGAAGTTAACTTCAATTTCGGTTGGCACAGGAAAATTGAATGGCTGATAAAAGTGACTCCCCTTATATTTTGGCCACATATTTTCTTTTTTTACGTATTTCTATCTACATCATGAAGCAAACACTACCCTTGATCAATTAATGCAAATATTTCAAAATTTTCAGCTAAGTTAATAAGAAAAAATGTTGGATAACATCTTGATTCAACAGCAGGATGGCCCAAAAAATGCATGCTTAATAAATTGAACAAGAGATATCACCTTCTCAAATTGAATTGGCATCATCCTGAACCCAAGTGGCAGCTTCTGCCTGCACTGCTCTAATTTTTTGATAAGTTCATTGATTACCGCTGCATCATCTACAGATGCAGAAGACAGGGTGGTAGCCTTCTCATCTGTCTCAATTTTCGCGTCTTCTCTTGGCTGAAATTCTGGCACTACCACCTTCTCCACAGCCTCAGCCAACATCTTAGGATGCTTCGCCCACTCAGGAACTGAGATCCCAAAAGTCTCTGCTCGCAATATTGATGCTGCCATGACAAAATGGAGGTGACTTGGATCTACAACTGAGAACTGAAGTGGATGGGGGAATCGCTTGGGGGCAGACCAGAATGGAGCACCAGTACTAGTTGATGCATCCTCAGGGAAAGTGAAAATCAACTGCTTCACCCGATCAGCAAAATAATCTTCAAACCTGAAGACAAAGTGAGCATAAAGTCAAGAAACAGAACAAGGTATGTCCTATCATACAGAGAATTGGAAACCCAATCAAGGAGAGCACCTTAAACGAGCCCATGCAACGCAATCCTGGAATGTCTCACATTTTTCCTTCTCAAGGCACTCAAGAACATGTTCCAAAGTGTCCCTTGACTGAGCATCACCAGCTTTGTTCATAGCATTAGTATATTCAACTGGATTTGATAAATAGGCATTCACTTCTGCTGGGGTTTTCTCCACCAAACCCTCGAACTCCGATCGAGCCCATGTCAAGCAATGGTCAATGTTATGTGGGAATGAATGCACAGTGCACATAGGTGCTTGTTTCTCAGGTGGGTCCCTTGAAGCGCCATAATTTTCAGTCAGGTGAGGAATGACCATCTGGGTGTTGCATTTGGCACCTAAGGTTCCAGACTCGAGAAGAGGCTTTTGGAAGTACAAGCACCTCTGATCAACATAAAGTCTCGCATTGACATTGTCCAAAGCATTCACAACAGCAGTTAAGTTCTCCCAGAAGGTATCATCAAAGACATTCTCTGTTTCAGAGCCAACACGATTCTGCAGCGCTTCAATCTTGAGATGAGGATTTATTAATGCAGCAGCAGAAGCTGCAACAGTGGATTTAGCCTGTCCAATGTTCCAATCACGGAAGAGAAACTGCCTGCTCAAGTTACTCTTCTCTATCACATCATCATCAGTTATTGTCAGCTTCCCTTGTTCACCACATGAAACACCCATCAGTGCTAAATTCTTCAAGAATTCACAGCCAAGTGCACCAGATCCTACAACAAACAAGTTAGCATCCTCCAGCTTCTTCTGAAGCTTGGACCCAAAAACTGAGATTTGTGCATCATAACGGCTATTTAGTGGCTTGAAATTACTGGGATCCAAATTAGCGGTAGGAAGTGATTCCACAGAGTCAAAATAAAAGAACTGTTACAGCAGAAAAGGTAAGGTCAGGTAACCACAGTAAGCAATAAAGTTGAATCATTAAGTAGATGCTTAACTTTGGAAACAGCCACATTCAAGGCAAGTAAAATTATATATATATTAAACATGGCAAGTTTATCAAGCAGGAGGTTATAGTAATGCAACCCTAGACAGTACGCAAAAGTTCTTCTGATCAAACTGAATTTAAAGGCCCAGTCAAAGCGATTGGGTATATAGATAAAATCCTGTAACAGCGTGTATATACAAGTACCCACTATTTGTTTATGTCCAAATACTCCAAGTATATAGATGAAATTCTTTAAAAGTATAAAAAAAGCTTGAGGAACAACAACTGAAGTTTAATGTATGCCTAAGTTGGTTCGAGAGAGAAGCAGGCTTAAGAAGATTCAAAAAGTTTTAAATTGATACCAACCTGAAAGAGAGGATGAAACTTTCCGGAACATGCTTTGACAACCTCTTGTCCCACCAGACCACCAAACATAGCGGCCATAGGATTCAGTACAGCCCTGGCACCAAAGGCAAAGTGCCGCAGAAGTTTTGGATTAATGTCCTCCACCCTCGCATCTCCTGAGTTTTCATTGATGTGACTTGCCTGAGATATAAGCTTTTGAGCATCTTCTTCTGAACCAGCAACAGGGAAGCGACCAATCTCGGTCACAAACTTGTCCAGTGCTTGGAATGCCAAGTGTAAGAGAGGTGGACGGTCAAACTTGGAGAAATCACTCAAAAGAAATTCACCAGGATCTTTGATTGCTTCTCTCAATGGCTTAAAATTCAACACCTTGGGCTGTTTGACCTGTGTGACAATCCCGCCTTTCTCATAGGTAGCAAAGTTTGTGGTGTCCTCCTCGAGAGTAAATGAATATGGTCTGGTATTTTTAATCTTTCTTGGTTTTCCATCATTAAGTTCTGTCATTCCCTTCACTTCAGAGAAAACAACAAGATCCCCATCTTGAAACTCAAGCCTTTCATCATCAACAAATGACACCAGTGCAGGGTTATCATTGCTGATAGATGCAATTATACCAGTGTGTGGATCCTCTCCATCAACATCAAACACTGTGAATTCAGGTCCAAAGTCACAAAACACAGAACCAAAGAGACCTCTAACTTCAGCCTTGATGAAAGAGATTGGAGGCTTGTGATTATGGCAGTAGTCATTAAACTCAATGGCTTTGTCAAGATTGAGATCTGTAAATACAACAGCCTGCACCAACAGAAAATAAGTGGCATAAAACAGTATAGGCAAATACATATGTATTCTGCAAAACAAGAAAAGCAATGCATTCAAGCAGACCAGAGAAAGAAGTATCATTGACACGGTCAATGGCAGAGGATGACTAGAATTATTAGGGGGGCAACTTAGACACGATAGGACTTTGAAGAATAAAAAAAACAATATTTTCTGAATGGGCCAAATTAGAAAATTATAGGACCAGTATGAAATATATACTGAATCACAGGGACTATAAAGAATTTTGAAAATTCTGAGGGGCCAGGGGCCCACTGCTGCCCCTGGACACAGTGATGGCCCACTGAAAATATAATGCCCTGAGATGGTTTTTCTCCCCGTATTTGCATGAAGATCTAAATCTTTCACTTTAGCATTTAGATAATCTTAGAATTTTATTGAAGCAACAGAAAGGTGGGGGAATGCAATCCTTAGTACCAGAAAGTGTACAAAACCTTCACTGGTGTCCTCTTGATCACCCCTTAAAGTATTGTTTCTTTGGACATTTAATGCTTTTGAGAGTTGAGACAATATTATATAACAGTTATGAATTTTATGTTTCATTTTATTGGTTGAGGTAAACAAAAATTACACTTGTGAGCCTTTGTGGACAGAAGATATTGGAAGTTCACTGAACCAAACAATGGTATCATTAAGAATTGGCATTTCTTGTTGTGTGGGTCACCCAACAATATGATGTGAACGCGCACACATACACACAAAAAAAAAAAAAACTGTTTCTATGTTTTCACTTTCATAGAGTTATGTTTGTAGCACAAAAGAACTACAGCAAAACCTAGAATAGCATTAATTAAAATGCAAACACCAACTAGCATTGACCAAATCAGTCATTCACAATGGATTTGCTCAGATATTTCATTTAATATAATCACAAACATTCAAAATTAGTAGCATATTCAGACATACATTTGTGATAACATTTTTTCCTTGTGAAAGAAAGATTTGCTAGTAATCTTGATAGGTACCTGCTAAGCAACTGGCAGGTTTTGATCAAGATTATCCAATTGGTCAAGATGTCACAACGCATATATGTGGACAAGCTTTCTTCTAATTATATCAATGTGGAGAGACATGGAAGTACCTGGAACTTAGAAAGTTGTTCTGTTGTCAATTCTGTAGTTAAGGTTGAGATGCTGACTGCATTGTTGAGATCTTGCAACTTCTGAACAGATGCTAGGGCCCTGTTCTTACCAACATCATTCTCTGAAAAGACAAAGTTGCTGGATAAATCCCACAACTCCACTATTTCTTCATCGTGCAATGTCACAGACTTGACACCAGCGAGAATGAGGTTTTTTGCTGTAGTAAGAGAACCACACATTAAAGAAGGGTCAAAAGGCTTGACTCCAACAAGAACAAGAACAATCCATATTAAAGACCACAGCATTCCTTAAATAGCTCTATGTCAACGGTAATGGCTTCCATAGGTTTAGATAATTACCCCTCCCACAGTGAAAATAATATCATACAAACTGCCCAAAGCAAGGTTAATAAAAATTGACTATCCATCTGATATGACTTTGATTCTATGTAAAATTGAGATAAAACACCAAACAGGACTAAAATGGAAAGTTATGAAGAGAATAGCCAGAGGAAGCTCCCTTTCCTGATCACGATTTTCACATTATGTTTCCTTTGTCACTCAACACATGATATATACAAATCAAATCTTGCTAATCCTAGTAGTCTCGAATGATTTAAAGCACCCTATATTTCTTATGTTGGAACTTGTGAAGAACCCAAACTAAGTTAGAGAGCAAAGTCTCTATCCATATCCTAGGGGGACATCAAATACAGCTATAGCCACTACACATATCCATAGGAATCTCTATTGACCATCTCTATTTCATTTGCTGCACCATGTTTTGCTACCTTTTAGGCCTGTGGTTAGATTAAGCAGAATCCAATTTTGTTTACAGGAGACGGATTTTGCAATATATTCACGGTAAAATCCAAAAATTCACAACAGGAAACCCAAGTAGTATCAATTAAAAAAAAATGAGTTAAAAATCTCATCATTTGTACCAATCTCAGCACCAAGACCCCGCATCCCGGAAACGAGAACATTTGAACCGAAAAGCCTTCGCATTGTCTCCCTTCCATAAACAGCAAGCTGCCGACTGTGAAGATCCTCATCAATCTCCATCGGGTTCGAATCACCAGGTGCCATGATCAAGTGTTCCTCTTTACAATGGTTGTTAGTTTCGGTTTCGGTGTTGCTGCAATTACCAGTAACACAGCTTTTTTTGTTACAAATGACAGTCGATTTCAAATCGCAATCGACCGGTTTCTTTTTGAAAGAAGACGAATCTGATATGCTGTTATCTGGTGCTTCTTCTGCTTCAACAGGTCGCTTTTTAGGAAGCATAAAGTATAGCAAACGGCCAAACGAGCTACGAACACCCATCAAAATCAAGATTGTTAGAATGGAAAATTAAAAAAATATATATATAGAGAAACTGTTTTTAATAAAAATAAAGATCGGTGCTAGTGATAATAATAATACCATAAACCCTAGGTAGGGTCTGATAAGATTCGAATGCGAAAATGTTGAGAAAGGGATTGATTAGAGGAGCAGTAAACGTACCGCTTAGCACTGTGAGCAAGGGAAGGGTGGAATGTGAGGGGAGGGAGGGGGAAAAAGATTGGGGTTTGGTTTTTGGTAGCTTGTGGAGAAAAATGGAGAGGTTTTTGTAGAAATGGAAGTGGCGAAGACGTGGGGGTGGGGGGGGGGGGGTATTTGGGCTTAGAGTTTTGTGCTGGAATGGGACCCATCAATATTTCTGAAAACATTTAATGTCATTTTAAAAAAAAAAAGATTTTTTTATTTGATCTCTGTCAATTACATCACCAGTAAATCTAAATATGTTAACCGTATTTTACTAAAATAATATTTTTTTTAATTTAAAATTTAATTTAAATCAGATTTTAAATTGTGAATTTTCCAAGTCATTCCGGTGTGCTATATCGAGTTTAACATCCATGATTTTCTTATTTTATTTTATACCCATATTTGATTTAATTATATTTAATTTACTTGCATCTATTTGATAATAAAAATA
>Ga0325414_1001648_pt1 | contig 21856 bp, 28 predicted proteins | sample PopdelMetagenome_8_FD_206183 | JGI IMG/M metagenome (GOLD analysis project Ga0325414, IMG submission 206183) | Populus deltoides microbial communities from Bellville, Georgia, United States - Leaf-PdKOR-R3 | ecosystem: Host-associated > Plants > Phyllosphere > Phylloplane/Leaf | place: USA... | reverse complement strand
TTCATCATCTACATGGAAAAAAAAAAATACCACATCCTTATAAGCCCTCACTCAAGAATTGAACGCGCTCCCCTTTCTTTTGGGCTTCGTGGTCAAGTCACCTGTCGTATACAATAAAATCCTAGAAACCTCAAAGTGACTTCCCTTGCCTCCTCCTCTACCCAAAGAATATTCCAATGCAACTAAAAATAAAAATAAAAAACCTTACAGAGGTATATGGGTTGCGCTAGAACACGAAAACTTTCGAACAAAGATCACCATCTTAGAAATTTAGCTCGCTCGAACAAGGTCTACACCAGCAGCTTCAGGTGCTTCTCTTCTTTTTCTCATGAAATTATAGCACTATCTCTTTTATGCGTGTGTATGTAGAACTTGATTGTTTTCTTGTATCTTGTTCTTTATAATCTTGATTCTTTACTGATGTTAGGATTTGCGTTTATTTTAATTCAGTGGGTGCTGTTGTTTTTGTTGATTCTATCCACTGAGGTGCATGGAAAGTCCATTTAAGTCGATGGCAATGAGCTCTGATCAAGACACTCGTATCCTTGCTTGTACGCATGATAGATTGAGTGGTCTTCCAGACCAAGTTATTTATCATATATTCTCCTTCCTTGGAGCTAATGATACTGCACGTCTTGGTTTAGTATCGAAAAGGTTTAAAAAACTATGCTCCTCCAGCCCTTACTTGAATTTTGTTGCGGATTTTGATTCTGGTTCTGATCATAGCTGTTTAAGAACAAGGTATACTGATTTCTGCTCTTATGTCGATAAAGTTCTGCGATCGCGCGAAAAGACTGGAGAAGGGTTAATACGTTTGCTTGTTCATTGGTTTTGCAAGCTAAGAAGGTTTGATATTGGAGGGAGTGTTGTTAATTCATGGGTTACTGTTGCTACAAAGTGTGGTGTTGAGGAACTTGACATGCTAGTCCATGTAGATTCGTTAAGAGGCTATTCTTTTCCGGATTGTGTTTATAAATGTGAATCTTTGAGGGCTTTGAAATTGAATTTGCAGATGGGAAGGTTCAGTTTTCAAATACTAGGGTTTGACTGGCTCAAGGACTTATGGCTAGATTCAGTAACAATAGGGGATAAATATTTTGGACAAAGAATTTCGGATCGGTGTAAATGTCTTAAAAGGTTAACTCTTGAGAATGTTGATGGTATCAGTGATCTCACTATGACAAGCTCATCTCTTGAAGAGCTGGAAATAACTGATTGCAGATTTCCAAATAGTTTCTTTGATGGAAAATTTAACATATCTTGTTCATCTCTCAAGGTCTTGACAATATCCAGGTGCCAATTTAAAGCCTTGTGGCATGTTAACCTTAATTGTCAATCTCTGGAAAATCTGACAGTCCAGGACTCTGAGTTTGGCAGATTTTTTGTTTGTAAGATAGATTGTGAGTCTCTTGAAACTCTTGAAGTCTGTGGGTCTAATTTCCTTGAAGCATGCCAACTCCTGGTTGATTGTCCATCTCTTATCCATGCCATGATTAGCAGCTGCAGGTTTGCAAATGTTTGCTTTCTGAACATCAAAAGCTCTTCCCTTGGAGGTTTAACTCTATCCGAGTGCAAATTTAGCTCCCCGGAAATTGGATCCCAATACTCCAAGCCAAAAAAAGAGATCAAAGTAGGTGCCGGTCCCTGCAGACGCATTATTATGAAGGCTGAAAACCTTGAGGCATTGAATGTAAGCTCATCAGACGCTTATTCATATGAATTTCCTTTGTCGATTTCTGCTCCCAAACTCAAGGATTTATGGTGGACTGGAGATCCCGTAGATTTTAGTTATCTGAACCAGGGCATGGTGTCGCTATTGAACGCAAGAATTCATATTAAGCCTACTTGTCGGCATAGAAGTGAGGAATCTGATCGTCGGTGCAAGCATTCAAAGAGTTTAATTTATTGTGCTGCCAAGTTCCTTCAGTGTTTAAGTGAAGCCAGATTCTTGAGTATAAACACGTGGCCTATTGAGGTACTTCCTTATACTTTTTGTTCCTGTTCCTGTTCCTGTTTTTCTTCACATAGCATTACCTTTTTTGTTTTCTTTTTTTCTGAGGACTGATGAGCATAGGCTTTTTTGATGTTGCAGATTTTCTTTATGCAGAATGATTCTCCGATAGTTTTCAAGAAGTTACAGAACTTGGTTCTACTAACCGATGGTTCATTTGCAGACCAAATCCCAACCATAGCCTCCTTCCTCAGGGGATTGCCTAATCTTAGGAGACTAATAATAAGATGTGAACAGATATCCCATGAACTTTCTGATCCAAATGCAAGTCTTACTGAGAGCACTCTTAATCCATGTCTCTTTTCTCCACGTCAAAACACACATTTCAGCTGTTCATCTCTTTAACAAGCTCTTTTTTGCTCTGTTTTTGCAGCTGATTAATTTGCTGGGCTTGAATTCAAGGAGCTTTAATCTGACAGGCGTCGGCCAGGATTTGAAAAACGTGAAGATAGAAGCTGTGCAGGGTCAGGCTCAGTCGTGTGTGCAGAATGCTGGGAAGAGAAGATAATTGCTTTTAGTTCAAGATTTTTTTATACAAGTAATACCAGTTGAGCTACGAGCAAATTGGCACCTTTTCTCTAATCTATTATTGAGTTTTGTATCAAACCACTGTATCTGTCCTTGACACATTGAATCATCTCTCTAATCCATCGTTTTAAGTTTGTTCTTTACAATTAGGCCCTATTTTGGGGTTCATTTTGAAGGTCAGCTTAACCTTTTGGCTATATAATGGAAGTAACTTTCAACCTTCAGCACTGTTAAAAAAGCAATGCTGTCTCTATTAGGAGGAGAATGCGTGCCGCATTCAAGTGATGTTTTGAACCCTGCTAATTATCAGAAAAAGATTAGGGTTTTTGGGGGCCTGTCAAAAAAGTAAATTTGCCCACTATTCTAGAACTACACGTTAGAGCTACACGGTGATTGTATCAATCTGAAAGCCCTAAAATTAGAGAAATCCCATGTTTCCAATTATCTTACTACCTTTTATTTTTCACAAGCCATTCGGAAGTTAATTATACATAAGATATCCTTGGATACTAGAGAGGGAACATCAAAGGATTGTATACAATCCCGGTTAAACAGAGAACCGATTGCATTTAAGCAGAGAAATTAACTTACATAGGTTACGAAATCTGCCATTGCCAACTTAGTGGTAGCTTTAAAACTCTGTACGTGGCATCTTCCTCTTAAGAAATTCTAACAAAAGGCACGGGCTGCAAACTAGAGTTTGGATTCCAATATGGAATACAGGGATGAGCACATTTTCAAAACTTGCTTCTCACCAGCACTGACTTCAAGATATCTTTCTGTGAAGATATTTCCTCGCTCAACAAAAATTTCAAGGAAAATCACTTGCATGTTGATTCCACTTGATAGCTTTAACTGTCACAGACCACATCTGAATTAGAAACTGGAGGCGAGTCTTCATGTCCAGATATCTCTCTGTTTGTATGTTTTGACAAAGTTTCATCGTCTGAATCAAGCACATTATTAGAGTCAAGGGCAGAGTTACGAGTGGGTCTTTGTCTCAACCTACTCTTTTTACACAAGTTTCCAGCTTCCAGGGCAGGATGGCTTGCAACTCCAGCCAGTCTTGAACTCCAACGAGAACCAAACTTCCGAGCAATGTTCTTGTCACCAAAATTTTCATTTTCTTTGTCAGATTTGTCGGATCCACTCCCATTATCATGATCCCTTTTGCTATCATAATCATCATCATCATCATCATCATCCGCTTCATGAAGCTTGTCACTTTCATTTTCACTCTCAGAGAAGCTTCCCTTCTCGATATTATCTTTGGAGTCTGCACTCATGCCTGAATCACCTATTTCACCATGACTTTCTTTTGAATTTGTGCCCATATTTGAACCCCCATTAGAAGTATTTTTTTCCTGCTTAACATGTTTGCCATTGTTGCTCTGCTCTTCAATTGTTTTCCTTTTCCTGGATTATAAGTTGAAGTCAGCAATGGAAAAGATCATGAATTCTCGTTCTCAATATGAGGGACAAAATGCATAAAACAAAGATGTTGAAGAATTTAAGAACAAGTTTAGCAAAGAATGTTGCAAGTATGTTTGAAATATAGAAATGCAGTGATGACAGTAAATTTCATCAAGTCTTACTTTGTTATTTTTATAGCCTCATCAATAGCACGATCATAGTCATCTGCATATTGGATCGCAAATGAAGAGGTTAATTATAAATAATTCACAAGTACAATCAAGTTTCTCAAATAAAAAAAATATGTTTGAATCAAACAAGAAACTAAAGTGAACAGAAACCCAAATAACCAAGAAAATTATCATTCAGTTTGTGACTTTTTTCTCCATCTCATCCATGATTTGAGATCCCATAGAAGCTCAGTAACGCACTTCACAACAGGGAGGCAGTTACATAATTCTAAAAATGTTCAATTGGCTCTATATGATTATTAGATATTTGATGTAGTTCAGCAAGACAGTGAAATAGAAGCAAAAGACAAACAAAAGATGATTATGCCACAACCAGATCATGAAAATGAAAACAGACAAGATAACATCATACCAAATGTATAACTGATAGGTCTGCGACTGCGGCAGGAACGAGTAACCCCAGCAGTGCAGGGTCTAAAACTGTTCAGGAGCTTTTCTTGCCTTTCTTTTTGTTTGAGGGCCCTATCTTTCTTCTATTGAATACAATGACAGTGACAGATTACTTACCATCAATGTGAAAGATAAATAAACTTGTGCATAATAAAACTGTGACTACACCCACACTACTAAGAAACAATTATAAGAGAAACCCATAAGCTTACCTTCTGAAATTTCTGTATAATAGGCAGGACATCAGTTTCAATGGTCTTGCCAGCTGCAACTTGTGCAGTAACTTTGCTAGAAGAGAGTTCATTCTGCCGATACCAACAAGAAACAAATTAAACTAAAATTTCCAGTTGTTGAAACAGGGGAATACTAAACTTACCACAACTTTCTGAAATTCCTCAAGATTGGTTGCAAGAATTTCCCATTGGAAACAGGTAGCTGGCTGATTTTTTGATGCTTTACCCCTCATTCTACTATTTGCCCCAGTCTTGTTTACTTGCTTGTATAATCTATGGCCAATGACAGAACTTCCATCATACCTGAGAGCACAGTTAGTATTTTCAACACTTTGCACAGCAAATTATATAAAATTCAGAACATGCTCAAGAATTACCAGTAAGAAGTTGCAGTTCCATCTACCCCAATCTTATCTTTCCGGAAATAAGAAATTTCAGTTCCATCTTTCAAAGAATCGTTAACATAAGATGCAATGTCATTTTGCTGTAAACAGAAAGAATGGCTTACAACAGATTTAACAAGGAAACCTAGAAAAAAGCTGCACAGCTCATTCATCTTAAATGTATCCACCTATATAGAGAACTTGATTACCCACTAATAGATACAAACACAAAGGCTTCAAAAAGCCAAGAATGTGCAAAATAAAATACCCTAAAAGCCTACCGAACGCAAAAGTAGAAATCAGAAATATAAACATTTAGAAGATCATCCAGTCAAAAAAATACAAATAACAACTTCCAACATTTGAGAAAAAATCTTTAATCAGAAAGGCAAGGCATATTACTTCAGCTCTGAGTTCACAGAGTGCTTTCAAAATCAGCAATCTATTAGCTGGATCTAGTTCCTTGTATCTAGACATCTCATCTCTGCACAAGCCACAACAGCAAGAAACCATCATGACCTGAGCAAGTCTAAATAAAAAAATGAAAACCTATCTTTTAGGAAATGATATGAGACAAATATTCAGTAGTTTGATACCCTTTGGCTGCCTTCAGTGGTAACTCGCCTTCAGCGACCTGTAATAGAACACAACTAATAAGTACAAATTCAAAACTGTATGAAAATCCTAACTACACAGTTGAAAGTTGAAATGCTGCATACCCGTGGCCACCACATGGCTAGTTTCTTACAAAGCTCGGTCACCCAAGCATCAGATGCATTCAATGTTTTACTCATAGGCGGTATCCCCTGTTGAAAAATCCATATTTATAAAAAACTTAAAAAGATATTATCCGCATGGAAAAAATTCCAAGTTAGAGAGCACGCAATGCCAACCACCTGAAGGCAAAACCAATCCCTCTCACTTTGCAAAGTGTTACGTACACAAAACTAATGACATCTATCACTACGCAAAAGGTCCATAGCCATTCGATTTGCCCTTTCATGTGGGATTCCATGTGATACTTTCATGTCATATGGCGTTATCCTTTTGCTTTTTATGGCATATTATATGAATCAATTATCTATCATAACATCCACACGCATGATTTTCAATGCTAAAAATCAGCACAGCTTCCTCGGTGCATCAAATACATCGATGCACAAAATAAAGGAAAACACACAAACAAATACTCGATAAGCATGCAATGCCCTCATAGCCAAAATACGCATTCCCTTTGTTTGAATCATTTACACCAGATATTACAAAAACATATTTTAGGCACAAGAACAAAAAAGAATCGTAGCCATTGAATTTGTGAGCCCAGTAAGCAAAACCTGTGATTATCTTATGTCGTGATTCGTGCCATGATTTTTCACCCAGATCATAAATATACATCGTGATAGAATCAATTGATTGCAAACATCATGATAATCAAAAACATTGTTTCGTTAATAATTAAAAATGTATAACACCAGATAATTACTTCGCTAATTTTATTTTATTTATAATAATAATCAAAGCAAGCATAAATAAAAAATAAAAATAAAAAACCTTTAATAGCTTAATGTGAAGCTGAGCAAGTGATTTATTAGGCTCAACAAGAGCACTCTCAATCTCCTCAGCCGTTAACTTTAAATCAACCCCAATGACTGGCTCAAAAACCTGTAAAAAAGAAACCTCCAGCTTTTTACACGAAATATTTATTAAGAAAAAAAACGGAGAGAGAGAATGAGAGCAGTTTGTTTATTTTACGCTCAAAAAATTAAGAACCGTAGCGAGTTCCCATCGTCCCCGAATCTTCTCGATTTCCGATTTCAAATAAGAGTCGTCGTCCAAAACGACGACGCCTTTTTCCTTCTCGTCGTCTGTCATTTTGCGGAGAGAGAAGGTGGAGTGAGAGATTGAATGGAGAAGGAAGAGGGAGGGGGCGGTAAAAATTTAGGGGACTTGTTTCCCGCCTCAATGAATTTTACTGACCTGAGTAAGGATCGTGGTTGGATTAATGTTAAGGTTGAGGTTACTTTACCTTTTCTAGGGTTAATTAGTTAATTAATTTTAGGCTATCATTTTGGAATAGGAGGGGAGGACAGCACAGGACACCTTCACTCCCACTTTTTATTTTTTTTCTCCTTGTTCGTAAAGCGCTGCATTTTTGTTGTTTCAATAGCTAGACGCCATCGTTTTGGCCAGTACTTTTTCCAGCAAAGCAGGGAGCACAATATCTATAAAAAATGATCTAAAATTAATTAAAATAACAATTTGAGATCTCAAACAAAAAAACCGGTAAGAAATTTTTTTAAAAAAATTGGTTTAATTCAATTTTTATTTTATATTTTGGAAACAAAACTGGAAAATTAAACTAGAAAAATCAAGATCAAATATATAATCAAACAACTATTTTTTTTAAAAAAATCAAATTTTAATGAAAGTTTTTTGGCTTGGGTTTTAACAATAACAAAACCCATTAATTTAATTTTTTAATTTGATTCAGTTCCATTTTAATTCTTTGATTTAATTTTGATTTGATTCAAAATAAAAAAAATCAATTTTGTTGGATTTTATCCTCCAAATTGCGATAATAGTGAAAGATATTTCGGTATATTTTTGTTTTCCAATTGGAATCTTTGAAATTAAAATTATTTTCAAGAATTAAAATCAATTTTGTTTTTGAAATTCTTTTAAGAATATTTATTTAAATATTAATATGAAAATATTATTACAAAAATACCCTTTCTTTTCTGCAACAGGCCACCCATCCTCCGTAGCAGTAGACGCTCCCAGTAAGGGTCACTGGGAAAATAGGCAGAGCACGAGAATGCGTGCATTTCAATCCCCGTTACACAGAAAATTGCTTCTGCTTGATAATTGGACTGTGACACTGTCAGGATCTTTAAACTATAAAACGAGGTCGTTGGATCAAAACCAGGGGAGCATGCTTCATGGTGCGGAAACAGAAAGCATGGCAGGGCCACAAACACAAAACCAAAGTGAAAGAAGAGCAGCACGTGTCATTTCCATGATAAAATGAACGAACTGTGAGGAGTAACAATATTCTCAGTGTGTACTTTCAGGGGAAAAATAACTCCAGGTTCCCGGCACCACACAATGATGCCTTTTCTTTGTTACCCAGTAACGAAAGGAGAGTAGCCCGCATTTCTTGTATTCATTGTAGAGGAACATCGCCTTCTTCGAGTTATTCATCTTTAGATGATAAAAAAGTTGGAGCACTATCTAGGCAGTACCCATGATTACTACCAGTGTATTTATTTGGTATTTAGAAAGTGATTTTTCTTTGTTTTTTTTTTAATTTTAAATTATTTTAACATACTAAAATTAAAAATTAAAAATATTATTTTAATATATTTTTAAATAAAAAATATTTTAAAAAATATTCGTTAATATAATACCAAATACTATGAACAAGTCAATATAAAAGGTATTAATAACTTGTTTGATAGTGTGAGAAAAATTATTTTTAAAATATATTAAAATATTTTTTTATTTTAAAAAATTTATTTTTGAAATTAACATATTAAAATGATTTTAAAATATCAAAAAATATTTTAAAATAAAAAAATTAAATGTTTTTAGAAACATGGTTTAACTGTAATCTCAAATATATCCTAAAAAATATTATAAATTAAAGGTAAAATAGTTAAAATTAATAATTTGATTTAATTTTACATATATTTCAAGCAGTGTAATTAAATTAAATTATATAATTTAATATTTTATTTCATATGTAAAAATTATAACAAGTTACGTGAAATTAAATTAAATTTTACATGTGATGTGACAGCAGACTTGACAAGTTTTTTGTTTTTAACTTAAAAAACACAAGAAGCAAGCAACGGTCATTAAACTTTTTCAGAATCGAAGGGAGTGGTTTTCAAAAACTGCGATAGTGGCTGTTAGTTTTTCTTTCTTCTCAATAATATCTTTATGTTTATAAATTATGCTCCTCTGCATGTCTGCATTGCGCGGTGGAGGATCAATTTTTTTGCGAAGCGTACAGTTATTTTGAATTTTTTTTATTAAAATAATTTATTTATCAATATTTCTTGTTCATTTTAGCACACTCAAGGTTTTTTTACCCTAATTTTTGTTTTATTAAATAATTATTTATGATTATTCATACAAATTAAATATATATATATTATGCATAATTAGAAGATAAATATATAGTAAACGAAATAAAATCATGTTTATAATGTATTTAAAAAATTTAAGAACAAAATTATAATTTGAATTGAATTTTTATAAATGATTTATTATTAGGATTGTTATTTTAATATCAAATGCATGATAATTAAAAAATATTAAAATAAAAATAAAATTTTTTAATACTGTTTAAGAACAATGTCCAGAGGGAAGAGTAGGTGTAGCATGGTAATATTTCATTCACTCTGTTGATTCTTCTATTCCTTTTACTTTCTATATTAATTCCCAAATCACCCGAGAACCGGTGAGATAAACAAACAAGACAACACAGTAAAACGGATAAGAATGGAGGGACCGGTCTATTTATGTTAAAATCTAATCTTCTTGTGTCCTAGAAGTATTTTTAAATAAATTTATTTATTTTTACTTTATATTAATTGTTTTAGCTTTTTCTTGCACAGGATGACGGTAGTCCTTGTAGCCTTCAAGCAACCCTCTCATGTGTACATGAGTTTGTTTCCCCTCTTTCTCATCTAAAATGTATAAAAATAATAGAAAAACTAAATTTTTTTTATTAACGGTGATTAAATTGACAATGTTTGCCGGTTTGAAAAAATAAATTTAAAAAAATTATTAATCATAGTTTTTTTAACTAAAATTTTAATAGAAAAGGTTTTAGTAAAATTAATGTAAAACTATGGTATGTATTAATTAATAAAAACTTTTAAAATTATAGCCAGTACAAAATTTAGTTTAAATCGTACCTTATCATATTATCAAACGTATTCCTAGCAACGAATCAAACCCACATGGAACGGAGAGATGATATTTGTCTAGAAAATGATATTTTAGATATTTAATTGACTAGCGCGTTGCACGACCCTAAACATGCAATAATTTTATGGGGGTGACTAATATAGTAATAAATGTTAATTTTTAAAGTATTTATTATTATAAATGTATTAAAATATTTTTTAAATTTTTTAAAATTTATTTTTAATATTAATATATTAAAATATAAAAAAATAATTGATTTTTTTTAAATGGACAAAATGATGTTTCAATTGCTGCGCGAAACAATGCCTCATAATTCATGGATAAAAATTTCCAAAAATAAAAATAAAAATAAAAATAAAAATAAAGTATATTTGTTTATTGGAAACTCAATCGAGAATCCACAAGTCCAGTGACTTATCTGACCTTTACCCTCACTTTTTATCTCCGTTACCCCGTAGTTCCGCTTTGTGTCTGTACTGCGTTGCACTTCACGCATCCGAGAAACCAGAAACACCTCGCAACAAATTAAAAAAATAAAGAGAAAAATTGAAATCTCCACCGGCAACACCCCAAATTCTCCAACTCAAAAACCTCGAAAAAAAAAAGAAGTAAAAAATGAATAATCAAAATCCATAACTAACAGAAAACAACAATAACCTCCATTGAAATGGACAAAGAAACCGACCTTCTCTCTCGCCTAGCAGCGAACCATCTCCACTTAGCTCAATTCGAGCCATTACGAGCCATCCTCACATCTCTCCGCACCAAAAACCCTGACCTCGCTCTCGCAATTCTCCAAACCATAGTATCCAATTCTGGCAGGTTCGATAACATTCTCTGGTCCCAATCTTGCCCCAATCCATCACTCCTCACATTTTTATCAACCCTAGAGCTCTTACAACTTAACAATCCGACTTCGCATACATGGCGCTTCGATTCCGTTACGCTTCGGTTGCGTGTAGAGTTTTTGTTGTTGATTCAACTTTTGATTGATCGCGTGACGGAGAGTTTGCGCAAGAATGTCGATCTCGATAGGTTTGAGAAAGAGGAGGGGGAGATTGGTGTGGGAGAGAGTTCTGGAGGAAGGGGGGAGGGGGAGGAGGAGGAGGAGGAGGTGGGGTTTTTAGATAATTTTGAGGGTTTAAAGGATGGGAGTGGAGAGTTAGAGGTTTTGGATAAGGTTTTGGAGTTTGGTGTGAAGAGATTGAAGGGAGATGTGGATTTGGACGGGAATGAAGTGGGAGGGAGTGGGAGAGGGGAGGGTTCCAGTTCGGGTGGTGTTGTGGCAATTGAGGAAGGGGAGATGATGTGTTTGAGGAAGGTGATTTTGGATAATGCGGATGTTTTTGATGCGTTGTGTTGGAATGTAGAGAGCCAAATGAAGGGGATGAAGGTTGAGAATGAGAATTCAGGTATGGAGATAACGGTGAGGGGGGAGGAGAGTGAGAAAGTGGAGGAGGAAGGTGTGGAGTTGTTTGATTTGATTAGAAAGTGTGTGCAGTTAGCGCATTTGGATGCAATGAAGGAGTGTTCAAAAGAGGGAGATGAAGGAGTATTTTCACATATCCGCTTTCTTCATCTTGATCGTGGCCTGGAGGAGAGTGAGTATCGGTATGTGCATTTTTGGGTTTCTGTTATTTGAAATGAAATGTTGTGGTAGTGATAGGCGAGTGTTGTTGGGTTTTCGACTGGTTACTGTTATTAATATGGTTATGCTTTTGGATTAGCTTGTTCAAGGGAAGGAAACACCTTCAATATTATTCTCTAGGATTCCTTATGCATGTTTTTAATTGTCTCCTTCCAAATTGGGGTCTTACATGTTTTCAGTAGTCATTTGCATGAGTTGAAAGTAATCAAAGTATTATACCAACATGGGTTATATCAGCTACCATTGTATGTAAGATACATGCATGTTGCCAGTGCAAAAGTTGCATTTTTTTAGTAGTTATGGGGCTGTCTACTTGAGACGGCTTGGAAAGCATTCCCTCCTTGTTTTGTGTCGTGTTGGAGCTTAATATTAAGGGCATTGCAGGGACGGAATAGCTATATAAATCTAAAGTCAGGGCTATCAAAGATGCTTTAAGTGTGATTGTTTTTTCTTTGTTTCCTTGAAGTTCCTTCTAAATTTTAAATTTTAGCTTGAGGTTTTCTTCCTCCCCATAGGCAGTTGTGGGAATTTTGTTTTTCAAACAGTGCCTAAGAAAGGGAAGAGGTCTGTGATTAAATTTTGGGGATGAGGAAGAGGGTGGTACTAGATATTATATTTAGCGTCCCTGAAACTTTCTTGAGTTGGGGCCACCTTGCCTGTGCCCAGTCTCTACCATTGCTCACAGGATTGCCTCTCTTTTATGCCTGCTCTACTGCCTTTCATTTGTTGAAGGACTGCAATGAACTTGTCTTGCTGTGACTGCTGTCACCTTTTTTTTCCTGATGTATTCTGGTATCATTCACCCAAATTCTTATACAAACTCTTTCTGATGAGTTATCACTACCATAAATTTCTAATATTCTTCTTTAACTTTTTGAGCTTGAGGGAATCAAATAAAAGGTGTTGCATGCTGTATGCATTTTCTCTTCTGAATAATTATTGCCTTCCGTTTTGTGTTCTTTATAGCATTGTGCTGCAAGATCTCCTTGTGAGGGTTTTGTCAACAAGGAAAGGATATGGAACCTCATGGCATGTCATGCAAGAAAAATTGCTTCGGATCCATGAAGAAGCTCTTTCATCGAATTGTAGACATCTTGTTGAAATGATTCAGGCAATGCTCAGAACACTTTTGTTTAAAGATTTTGGGATTGCTTAATTGTTGGTGGTTTGCAGGGGAAACCATAAAACCTGGTTAATGAATTGAATGCAATTTCTAATCTCAGTTGTCTTGTAAAAACTTTGGAGCTTCCACTCTCTAATGAAACATTTCCTTTCAAAAGTCCAAACTTAGGCAAAGTCTGTGCGGGATTCCATATGACAAAAAAAATAGTCTCAAAGGGTCCCTTAGGTAGTTTGGATTTTATAATATTAGTTACACCAATAGAAGCTGTAAAGGATGCACTTGATTTTGCTAAGAAATTACATGGCTCAATTTTTTCAATAGAAAAGATTAATGATTATCATCTACTGTCCTTGTAAGGGAATATGTTGTTTGATTTCATGAAATTCGAACTTCTCTAATATTATTATGGAATGCTCTGTGATCAGGTGTGTTGATTGTCCAATGTGGTTTTGTGCAGGTTATCCAGGATGAGTTGCTCCGTCAAGAGATTGAGATGTCTCGAGCACATGCTGACAAACAAATTCCACTCCCTTTAGAGCACTTTCAGGGGTATCTTATGGAAATGAAACTGGATGAAGATTCAAAAGACCCATCTTTTTCCTTGGGTAGGGCTGTCAGTATTTGCATGAGAGAGATGTACCACTATGCTCGTGTTTCAGAAGTACATGTACTTGAATGCTTCATGGATACAGCCCTCTCGGCTGTCAAGAGGGAGCAGCTTCAAGAAGCTAGCTATGTATGTTTCACTTTTGCATCTAAATTGAACATGCGAGTTTGAAATTTCGTTATTACTCAAATTGAAAATGGCATTTCATTATTACACAAATTGAAAATGTTGTTAGAAAATCTCATCCTTTTCATTCATGTTGCAGTTTCTCACGCTGTTTCCACGGCTTAGGCCCCTAGTAGCTGCCATGGGTTGGGATCTGTTGGCAGGTAAAACAACTGCTCGGAGGAAATTACTGCAACTTCTCTGGACAAGCAGGAAGTCGCAAATACTTCGACTAGAAGAGTCTGCAACATATGGTAATCAATTGGATGAGGTAATTTCTTCTTCTGTTTCCAAATCTTTTACATAATGGTTTTGTTTGTCCAAAGGAAGAGTTGAATATGTAAGTCCCTCTTTTTTGTTCTCGTTGTTTTGACAGATGTCTTGCGTGGAGCATCTATGCGATTCGTTATGTTATCAGCTTGATCTTGCCTCTTTTGTTTCTTGTGTCAATTCTGGTCAATCATGGAATTCAAAGTCATCACTGTCGTTGTCTGGAAACCAACAAATAATTTCTGCAAGCGAAGATAATCATTCAGAACGTTTTGTTGAAAACTTTGTGCTCGAAAGGCTTTCTGTTCAAAGCCCTCTTCGCGTAAGTCTCCTGCACTTATATGGTTGCGTTAACATAAGGTGTCCTTTGCAAAATTCATGGATATGTTTGGTTATAGAATTTGTCAATACAATTATTAATTTTTCACACTGAAATTTCTGCTCAAAGAAGACGAGTTTGTGGTAACTGCTTTGATATTGAATGGTGTCATAGTGTCATCTTGCAGGAAGGAGTCCGCGTTTACACAATCATGTTTGTTTTTGCCTGTTTTATTGGTTATATAGATAGTTTTCTTGATTTATACATGCTTTGATGAAATGTTCTATTTTGGGAATTGTAACAAAAGTCGAACCTTGCCTTCTTTTCTTTTGAGTGATTATTGTGAAGGTGGAAAAAATTTCAGCTGTCAGTGGCATTCAAGTAGAGTTTCATATATAAATGTAAAGATTTTTTTTTTACTCTTTTTGTTGCCTTTTTGCAGGTATTGTTTGATGTTGTTCCAACCATGAAGTTTCAGGATGCTATTGAATTAATTAGCATGCAGCCAATTTGTTCTGACATAGCAGCCTGGAAAAGGTGTGTGTGCCCATTTTATTCTGTATCTTTCCTACTTTAGGTCATGCAAGTTTGGAAACGCTTGGAAACTTATCTGTTATGCTGAGGAGTGCTTTGTGGATGGTTGTTTTCACTATACATGGCATTTTAGTTGACTTGCTAGGCTGCTGTATGCTTAGAATTTGCTTTGTGATTGGTGGTTCTAGTGTTCAATATTCACTCACCCAGTCTATCAGACAGAACCTCTTGGTACTTTAGCTGGACCTTTATAATTCTTTTAAAATAATTATACTACTCTTTGATAGGCTGGTTTGATTTCTTCATGGTCTTTGGGCATTGCAAATTTTGATGATTGTCTATGATTGTCATTAGCTTCAAAACTTAAGGACCTTAACATTACATATGGTAATTATTTGCTATGTGGGCACTTGGAAGGCCCAAGCCTGCATGTGATATGTTCCCAATTCCTTGTTACAATTACTTCTTTGTCCTAGCATATTCTTCTTGTCAAATTAGGATTTCTTATTTTCAATATGCTGATTCCATTTTTCTTTTGTCTGTGTTTTTGATAGAATGCAAGATATTGAGCTAATGCACATGCGTTATGCTCTGGAATCAACTGTTCTTGCATTGGGAGTGATGGAGAGGTGTATGACTGATGAAAGACAGAGTCATCATCAAGTGGCTCTTTGCCACTTGAAAGACTTGAGGAACCACTTGGAGGCTATTACCAATATTCCACGCAAGGTTATCTGCTTGCAGTTTGTGTTGGGTTTGATATAACTGAAAATCTTAGACTATTCTTACCTGCAATTTTTTTTTTAGATTATGAATTGATCTGAGTGTTTCCCTAGAAAGCTGGCAACAATTTAACAGAACTTATTTTGTGTCACCCCTTTAAGTTTGCCTTGCTACCTTTTTATCCAATCATGTACTTAGTAGGCAATGGTGTCAGATGTCTAAATTTAGTTCTTTCCTCCGTACTGTTTATTTTGGAACATTTACATAACATTGATTTTATTCAATGATGCAGATATTGATGGTGAATGTTATAATTTCACTTTTACATATGGATGATATCTCTCTCAATTTGACGCATTGTGCCTCACCAGGGAGCAATTCTGAATCATCCTCCACATGTGCTTGGGACCATACTGATGTCACTTTTTGTGAAGGAGGGAAAGAAATGGTTTTTTCTTTCACAGGATTGCTACTTGATATTCTACATCGCAATCTTCCACCAGGCTTGATTGAAGAGCATACACCAAATGATGGTATGAGTATAGATGGAAGACAGGCCTTAGAGTGGAGAATATCAATAGCTAGACATTTTATTGAGGATTGGCAGTGGCGGTTGTCAGTTTTGCAACGTCTTCTACCGTTATCTGAGTGCCAATGGGGATGGAAGGAGGCGCTGACTGTCCTACGTGCAGCCCCATCCAAGCTGCTTAACCTGTAAGTTTGATATATCCTTTTTCTGACAATTCATTCTAGTATGTAAGTATCAACTAGTTCACACTTGTGGTTTATCTGCAACATGTTTGCTGTGCAATGTTGAAGTATGATGTCTTACTGCACTATGGCAGGAGAATGATTTGTTTTTTGCACCTTCCATCTTGTGACAGCTAATGTTTTGACTGCTGACAAGGGCTGGACTAAGTCATCGCTGCCCTAATTAGATGTCATGTAATAGTAGATTATATGTAATGGAGAGATTGTGTATATCATATCAAACATGACTGAGGATATGCCATTTATTTTGTTACAGGAACCTTTATCTCTTCACTTTGAATTGATGCGAGTGTGTTGTCATTGATGGCATTTTATATTGCAGTTGCATGCAAAGAGCGAAGTATGACATTGGTGAAGAGGCAGTTCATCGATTTTCTTTATCAGCAGAAGATAGAGCTACCCTTGAATTGGCTGAATGGGTTGACGGTGCAGTTAGAAGAGCGTCTGAATCCAGATTGGTCAGTCCATTACCATTTGCTTTTATGTTTTAATAAATGATTACAGTATCTGTAAACATTGAATTTTCCCCATCTACCTGTTGTTTAATCTGATCATGTATTCAACCTAGCTATTTCTGTTGACAAGGAACTTTACATTCAAATTTCAGGTTATCAGAATTTTTGTAACTTCCACACTGCAGGCGGTCACAACTAAATTTATGTGTCGTTTCTTTTTACCAGGTAGAAGATGCAGTGTCTCGTGCTGTGGATGGGACTTCAGCAGTGCAAGACCTAGATTTTTCTTCTTTACGATCCCAATTGGGTTCTTTGGCTGCAGTAAGCACTTCTAATTGTAAAACTTGCACTCCATGTTTCTCAATTCAAGTAAGAGGGCTATTTAAGGCAGGGATGTTACTGTGTGCTTTCAGATTCTTTTATGCATTGATGTTGCTGCAACTTCTGCGAGGTCGGCACATATGTCTCAACAACTCCTGGATCAGGTAGTACTTACATATGTATGAACTTGAAGTTTGTAATTCCTGCTATTTTAACCCTATGTTCTGCACATCTCTCTTTCTGGTTTTGAGCAACATTTGCAATGTCTTAGTTGCGCACAATGGTATTGAGATCCCCCTTTCCTCTCACCACACTTGTGATTTAACTTCATTAACTTCTCAAATTTGTAGCTGGTCTGGCCTAAATAGAAATCATTATTTTTTAAATTTTCTTTGGAGCATTAGTAAGGATGAAACTAGTTGCCTATGATATCCTTGTTATACTGTGGGATAAGGGGCGGAACTTGAAGAAGTGAAGCAAGCCTAGATTATCAGCCTCTTATCTAATGTTTTTTAGACCCCTTTACTTGATATGATATTCTATTAGTAAAGCGCTAGAGCCCTTATAGAGGAAGGCTCTTCTGCTAGGAGTAGAAATTTTAGGGATCTGACTGATGCTTCCTGGCCTTTTTGTGTTCTCCGGGCTGTTAGGGCTTTTAGGAGGAAAATGATGCATCTGTCGAAGCCAAGCAAGAGGCCTTGAGTTCCATCAAAGCTTTTCCATCCTTATCTTTACTGTCAACATGGTTGGTTTTGTCACAGGGCTTATATGTTCTTTTTCAAGAATATGCATTAAAAAGGTGAATCATATAATCATTTCACATGCCACAATTATGGTGACTTCGCTACATAATCCTAAATAAAATTTAAAAAATTGAGGAAGATAATTTTACATGTTTTACAATACAAAAGTATAATATGTTGCTTCAAATTGGTAATTACACCCCCTTTTATGTAACCAAAACTGATATTACCACAACTTAAGTCATGGTAGCAAGCACCCATGAAAGCGTCGTTTTTGGGGATGTCCAACCACTGAAATGCATCTTATCTCTCTAATTTTGCTGCATGCATATTGTTCTCTAAAATTCTCTCTCTTTGGGCATTTTGGTCCCAGTTCATGTACCAAGAATAATGGCTTAGTTTCGCTCTTATGTTGGCCATGTTGCAGGCTCAAGTTATGTTATCTGAGATATATCCAGGAGCATCTCCAAAGATAGGCTCGACTTACTGGGATCAGATTCTTGAAGTGGGAATTATTTCTGTATCACGACGTGTTCTCAAGCGTCTACATGAATTCTTGGAACAAGTAAGTTCACTTACTAGATCAACAGTTATCACAAGCAAGATGTGTCTTGATCATACTTGATTGATTCTCATTTTTATAGCGCTTGCCCACAATAAGATCTGGAAATTAATATATCCATTGTTTTACTCTTTCATCTTTTCTTTTCTTTCAAAATTATTTTATCTTCTCTCTGCAAATGAACCTAATGCTAGCTAAAGCTGAAAACTTGTATGAGGACCATTATAACATGGAGCGTTTTCAGGAGGAAGTTTTTCGTCATTTTTTGTTTTAGCTTTCATGCCTTCCCTCATAAATTTTCCTTAAGTCCATTTATAAAAGATTAAAATGCTCCTGCTAAGACAGGGAAGTCTAGACGGACCACAGTCTAGTTCTTCTTTTGTTTAGCAATTTTCAGCCATCACTGCTGATGAGAATAAAATGCTTTCTAAAGATGCCCTATTTCAATGCAAAAGAAAATGAAAGAAATGCTTTCTAGCTTTTTCTCATAGAAAACCTATTCTTGACTTCTAGTATATGAAACCAACTTGTTATTTTGATACTTCTGACTGTGAGAAGGTAAAGTGTGGGAGATCTTTAAGGGATGGAAAACGGTTGAGCGAATTGTACTTTTAAAATCAAAATTTTTAAGTTCTTTGAGGGAGGGAAAATAGTGGGAAATTGTTGAACTAATTTTACCCTTAAAGTTACTTTTATTGACTAGTCGCTTCACTTATTCAACGCTTGAGATGTGAAAAAGGGTCAATGCAGCTGCTTTATTATCCTCCTTCTCTTCATCAGGATCGCTTAGTATATGATATTCAGATTGAATGTTTTATTGTTGATCTCATGATTTGATATATTGTTCTAGGGTGATGGTCCTGGCCTCCAGGCATTTCTGGCTGGGGAGATTATTATATCGTCATCAAAGGAGTTGCTCCGGCAGGGGCAAAGAGAACGTACTCTTGCTATTTTGCATCAGATGATTGAAGATGCTCACAGGGGGAAGCGACAGTTTCTGAGTGGTATCCTATTCTTTATGACATTTTGTGGGAGGAGGATTTATGCGTTTTTGCTTTTATCATACTGGGAAGATTTTCAATGTGATTCTGATAATCATTTTCACATAAAATCTTAGGTAAGCTTCATAATCTTGCAAGAGCTATTGCTGATGAAGAAACAGAGGTAAATATAGTAAAAGGTGACAACCCATATGCGGAGCGTAAACTCTTGTCTCACTTTGAGAAGGAAGGGGTTCTTGGACTTGGGTTAAAAGTTGCAAAACAGACACCCAAAAGTTCTGCTGGTGGAGAAACTAGCATGCAGCCTGTTGGTTATGATATAAAAGATACAGGGAAGAGATTGTTTGGTTCTTTGAGTGCTAAGCCTACAACGTATCTTTCACAATTTATTCTCCATATTGCTGCAATTGGTGACATAGTTGATGGCACTGATACAACTCATGATTTCAACTTTTTCTCACTGGTTTATGAGTGGCCTAAAGATGTAAGCTGTTGATCATCTTCATCTGATATCATTTTATTTCTGTCAATGCATTTATTTTGATCTTTGGTTTGCATGTAGTGTTTATAAAATAAATATTTCAGTCGAGTTTTGATTGGTTGACAGGCGGAGTAGTTTTGTGAAATCTTTATGAAATATTATTAAGTTTGCAACCTTCAAGTGTTTTGAACATTAGGAAGAACTCTTACAATATGTGAGGTTAGTACTATGTGGTGACTGCTTTTCAGGCCAATAGACATTCATACATCACACAAATTCTGAACCTGGTAGATTTGTTCATGAGCACCTCATGGGAACATTTACTATAAATTTTAGTGGAGACTAGAATTCACCGCGCAAATCGTTCAATTTATTCCCATCTGGCTGACCTCCATAACATATGTTCTGAGAGGTGAATGGTGTCACCTTTTTTTTCTTTTTATGTATTCATTTGTACTGAAAAATAGTTGAGCACATAGTAAATTTGAATTCAAGGACATGCAAAGTTGTTGGGTACCGTTGATCCATCAACAATGGTAATTGAATAAGAAGAGGTTGTTTGGAAAAAGGAAGTGGAAAAGGCCTTCTAGAGAACGCAAAGATTTGGCTGTATTAGTTGTAGGGAATCCCACTATGCAGGCATTATGTGATGTGATTTTTTAAGGAATGAGCCAATATTTTGATCTGATTTACTGTTATTGAGATTTGTTACATATTTTTCCCTAAGTGAAAAGAATTTTCCTTGCTCTTTGATTTTTAGGTGCTGTAAGCCTACAATATCTGTTGAATGCATAGATTGGCATTGAAACCAATTGTCATTTTTCTTAAAATTCTGCTGTTGAGAGTTGATTTGAACCTGAGCATGCAATTTCAACTGCACTTATGTCATATATGCTTATGCTTAACTATTTTATTTTGCAGCTTCTAACTCGTTTAGTCTTTGACCGAGGCAGCACTGACGCAGCTGGAAAGGTTGCTGACATTATGTGTGCTGATTTTGTCCATGAAGTTATTTCAGCATGTGTACCTCCAGTTTATCCACCTCGGTCTGGTCATGCATGGGCTTGCATTCCTGTCGCTGCTACCTTCCATAAGAGTTATGCGGAGAATAAAGTGTTGTCTCCAGCCTGCAAAGAAGCTAAGCCTAATTGCTACAGTAGTTTCTCAGCAACTCCTGGAATTCCTTTGTACCCCCTCCAGTTGGATATTGTAAAACATCTCGTTAAAATATCCCCAGTGAGGGCTGTGCTAGCATGTGTTTTTGGGAGGAGTATCTTATACAGTGGCAGTGACTCTTCTATGTCTGGTTCCATGGATGATGGTTCATTGCAGGAACCTGACAATGACAGACTATTTTATGAATTTGCTCTTGATCAATCTGAGAGGTAATATCCATTGCTTGACAATTGAACTGGTATAACTCGTTTACATTATGATTGTGTAGTGTTACTTAAATCCCTAGTTTAATTGGTAAATGTTATCAGATTCCCCACTTTAAACCGGTGGATACAAATGCAAACGAACCTCCATCGAGTTTCAGAGTTTGCTGTAACATCTGGACGAAAAGCTGATGCTGGTGAGGTTAAAGCCGACACAAGGGTTGCTATTAAGAGATTTCGTGAGCGAGATAGTGATACCGAGTCAGAAGTTGATGACACTTTTGGTAGCAGTACTATTTCAACTACTTTGCCAGACCTTGGTAGTCAAGGTGGTTCAGCTCCTGAACCACAAGAGGATTCCTCAAAATCTGACGCAGTTGAACTGGACACTACAGCTTTTCTCTCCCTGGATTGGGAAAATGAAGAACCTTATGAGAAAGCAGTGGAGAGGTATTACCTTTTAACACTTTTTTTTGTACATCCACCTCCCCTCCCCTCCCCTCGTTTCCCTTGTCTTATCTGTCATGCAGTTGCCTTGCCTTTTCTTTATGTGGCTGTTGCATGCGAACATTCCTGTCTGTTGCATGCGAACATTCCTGTCTGTTGC
>Ga0325414_1001647_pt1 | contig 21858 bp, 6 predicted proteins | sample PopdelMetagenome_8_FD_206183 | JGI IMG/M metagenome (GOLD analysis project Ga0325414, IMG submission 206183) | Populus deltoides microbial communities from Bellville, Georgia, United States - Leaf-PdKOR-R3 | ecosystem: Host-associated > Plants > Phyllosphere > Phylloplane/Leaf | place: USA... | reverse complement strand
GAGAGGAAGAACAAAATAGATGAAACAACAACCAAATTGATTAAAACATCCTACGCTAGAAAGAAACACAAAATTTATGATCACATTATTTTTTTCATCAATGATTAAAAAAAGGTTGTCAGGAGACAGCTAGAATATAATGCATGTGTTTGGTCAGGAAGATTGTCTCAAGGAAATGTTTTAGCCAATTTTCCATTATTATACAAAAGAGGGACAATGGGGACATGGAAAAAGATATAATTATATTTAAAATAAAAAAATTCACAAATTTCCCTTTAAACATTTCATTATTTCAATCTCTATCTTTACATTCAAATCCAGACCACTGATTTAATTGATTTGATTTTTACCATTACATCTAAATACTAGAAAATATAAAAATAAAAATCATAAAAAATATGGGAATTATAAAACAGAAAAAGAAAGAAAAAAAATAAAAGAAATAGAAAATATTGTTCATAGAATATTTTTCTAGATGGAGGACATATGTCGTTCATTAGAATCCCATAATAAATCCTAGAAATGAGAGAGAGGTTGAAGGAGACAATGACAAATGACATGTTGTTCAATTGTACACAGTGTCATATATATATATATATATATATTACTCATTTTCAAATACATTTTTTACTCATACACACATATTTAATTTTTAAAAATACTTTTTAAGAATGTAATTATATTAAAGATTTGGTCTTTTTATTTCATCAAATTAATATGGAAAAATCAATTGCTAAAATTAAACAATAAATCATTTTATATAATTTGATTATTTTTAACAATTAAAAAATGAACGAGTTAGATTAAATTATTTTTTTTATGAATTGATTTAAATTAATTAATATAAGAGTGATTTATTTATTAAAAAGTACATTAAGAGTTTTTTTTTAATGATTGTAGGATTTTTTTTAATATTGTAAAAGAAAATGAATATCATTGTTGAAAAATTAATATGATAATTAAAATATACATAATATAGAGAAATAAAAATCGGTCATATTCTTTAAAAAATAGATTTAATGATAAAGAGGTAGGGAATAAATGAAAAAAAAATGTATTTGTGATGAAATTATTATCTTTTATTTGTAACTATGTTAAATTTTAACTTTGTGTTCATACAAATATTTTATTTGATATATGATTGGTTCAATTATTAAATATATTTGAAAAAATAATTTAATAACAGAGTAAATCATAATTTATTATCTTCTTAGTAGTATATTATCTTCTTTTTTCTTTTTTACAATGATTACAAATCCTTTTTTAACATGATTTTGATGAATGAATAAATTACTATTTTAAATTAGTTAAAAAAATTAATATTTATTATAAAATAAAATAAAAATAATTATTTGTATTTATTATTCTAAAAATTATAAATTTGATGATAATACATACTAAAAATAAAATAAACTTGTATGCATTTTGTTCCGTAATTTCCCTCGTCAACCAAGCAGAACATATATAGACTATAGTTATATCTTGTTTATTACTACCAAAAGAAAAGAAAAAACAAAAACAACTCCCTCTTCATTGCCAAGTGATTGTTCTAGTATATATATATAGACGAGACGAGGGCTTGTGTTTGTCATTATCAGGTGGTTAAGAATTTTCAATCTCAGAATAGTTTGGTGATGGGTCACATGCTAATATCATCCTGTAGGCTGTAGATGATCAAACTCTGGCACTCTGCTTGCTAAAGCTATGCATAATTAAAAACCAGCGGGCCATTAAAAATGTTATCTAGCTTGTAAGATAATCTCCTGTAGCTGTTCAAAACCATTTTGGGAAAATGAGTGTGTACGCCTCTCGATCTGAAAATCAGACAGCATTGTCATTTACATTTGCTTAAGAATCTTATTACAAATGGTCGGCAACGGGCACAATTTACACCAAGATTGAGCTTGATAACTAAATGAACGGTATGCCGCTGCCTTATTTAATTACAGGGCTCGACACCACCAAGCAATGTTTACAGCAGTATATCTATAATTATTAGACAAATAAGAAACAGGACAATACGTTTGTTGGTATATTAAGGTACAAAATCTATCCTCAAGGTGAATTAATGTGCTAGGTCATGGAATATCACGGGGTCTTTGTCGTGTAGGATGTTATGAGTGTTGAGCTGCATGTGCATCAGTGGAAGATTGTGCTTTATAATTTTGTGGTAATGTATCTTTGAAAGCTGGAAAATTTGGCTGAACTCCCTAAATTTGGAATGCAGGGGAATCAGTCTTAGCATTGATATCTGAAAAGTAGCCTGCATTTTGCAATTCATTTCTGCTGATACATGACAAGGTGCGTTGCTGGATCGGTCACCAGGACACGGAGTATAACATGGAGGCATGTTGGGGTGGGCTGTGCCTATGTCCACATAACAAATTATTAAGTTCCAACCAAATTTGTTTGCTACCTAATGAAATGAAATAGGTGACTATCCTCGAATATCATATACGCAGCGCAAATAATAAAATAAAATTATTTGAAAGTTTTTAAGATCTTGTTAGACAAATTTAGAGTTATTTAGGGATTTATTATCTAAAAATTTGATCTTCTTCGGCTTGTAATAATTCTTTAAACGTTGGGTTGTCACAAACCACAAGTCATTCAATTGTCCAGCCTCCAATGATAATTCACACGAACCACCAGTAAAAAATCTCCTAAATCCACATTTTGATTCATTTGGAAGCATTTTGAATAGCTCATATTGATGTACAAGCATATCAAAATTGGATTCTTTAACTTGATTAGTACCTTTATTAGTTACTTATAAAGCATCTCGTATATCCCTAGTATTTTTACAAGATATTTTATTAAACTCACTTTTAATCAAGACACAATATAAATTGTTCATAACTTTAGCATCCATAGAAGATAACTTCTTATCACCGTCGGTATACTCACTTCTAGGTTTAGAAATCATTATATCAATTTCAATCTTAGTAGGCTTGTGAGGTCCATTTTCAATAGAAAATCATCAATAATAATCAATAGATTGAAGATATATAATCATCCTAACTTTCCAACAGGCATAGTTATTACCATCAAAGAAATGTGATCTAAAGGTTGATGATCCTTCATTTTGAACATTAAAACTAATGATTAACATTCTACTCAAGTCTAAGCAAACTTATATATATGAAAACTAAGCTTCGATACCAAAAAGTAGATTATACAATTGAAAACTATAATCTCTGTAGCTCACTCAATAACATTTAGGATGATTGAAGGTGTGTAAGTATAATGAGTTTGAGATTTTATACTCTTGTGCAAGAATATGAAGATTTAATTTAGCACAACTTAGAGTATGTTATGATAGTTGATTTCTAGTTGTTTTTTCTTTTGAAATAGTTTCTATATCATTTATGTTCAAAATCTCTAATTTATTATGCATAAAAAAGAGCTATATATATGTTTCTAAAAAAAACTAGTCGTTGGAATGCCTTTGACGATTAAAGCGATTGATCGGTTCAAATGACCATATCATTCGATCAACCGATTCCTGTAAAATTTTCAGGTGTTCATCACAAATGAACAACGGTCGACCTGTTTAACTTAAATACTAGTTTTAACAATTTCAAACCTGGTGAAACTTGAACTGATTAAATGTATATCAATTCTATTTATGCATACAATGTGAAGTGTGTGAGTTCATTTTAGTTTGTTATTGAGTAAGATATAAAGATTTAACACTAATCTTTAAAATGAATTCTTAACAGCCAAGTCTTCACTTGCTTTATCTTGGACTTGTTAATGGACTTTTTTTATTCAATTCCATATGCTTGTTGATGTAATTTTCAAATAAAATTTGTTTAAACTCAATTTCATCCAACCATATCATTAGTCCATTTTTCATTTAGTTGTTATAATTAAAATACAAGACAAATACTAATATATGACCCACAAGTCAACAATATTTACTATTTTTTCAACATTTCAATGAAAAAATCTTAATTTAAATAATTTTGAACTTCTAGTTTATCTTCTCTATTGATGGATTTTATATCCAAGTATAGGATATTATTTCCATCATATCTCTCTCAATCTGTGTCTTAAAACAGATATCTTTGAAGGGAGGTATTCTATGCAAAATAGATAAGAATCTAATCTTAGATTTTTGCATGCTAAGCTATTTTTTGCATCTAGTCTATATACATGAATTGAGATAATTTAAGCAACCTTCTAAATCTATCTATATAGATTTCTATATCCAATATATAGGTTGCTTCTCCAAATTTATTTATGGAGAAATTCTTGGATAGCCAAAACTTTACTAATAAAAGCAAATATATCGTTTCTTAACAATAATATATCATCTACATATAATATTAGAAAAACGATACCACTTCCAGTAACCTTTTGTAAACACAAGGTTTATCCATATTTTTAATTAAATCAAATTTGTTGATTATACCATCAAAATTAGATATTCTTACTCCTTAAAGCTTGCATTGTATGTTTATACATTGTCTTTCATGTTAATCTTTCTTTTAAAGACCCACTTAGATCCATTGGGTTTTATCCCTTCAGGTGGATCAACCAAGTTTCAAACTTGGTTAGTACAAAAAGTCTATAGCTTCAAGTCATTTCTTGGAATAAATACCATATATGGTAGGCTCATCAATTACAAGCAACATGTCATTCACAATTTCTATGAGAGGCCTTTATCTCATTAATACATGACATGTCTTACCAAATTTATGGAGATTTTGTGTTTCTTGAGGTTTAGACTAAACATCCAATGTTTTAACCTTATAAATACATTTCATCTAGATGTAGTGTTCTAAGAGGTATAGAGAATCTCATTCTCTTTTAGATAATCCTTGAAATATTTGGTTAAATATTAACCACCTCGATCCAATCAAAATTTCTTAATACTTATTCCAATCTGTACTTCAATTTTATTTCAGTTTATATTAAACCTAGGCATTTTAAATTTAGGTATATACAAACCATCCATATAATTATTGGATCCATAAAATCATCAATATTTTCCTCAATAATAAATTTAAATCCATTTAATACTAAATAAAATGGAAACAATGTCTTAAAATACTAGAACAACCCTTATTTCATTACTGAGTTATAGGTATACTTTACCTTCAACTAATCTTCTACTTTTTTTTAATTCCTACATACAATTGCAAATGTGAAAATCACATTCGGCATCAAATACCCAAGAACTACAATGTAAAGTAGTAAGATAGTTTTTAATTATAAACATACCTAAAATAAAAGCTTCATTAAGCTTCTTTGCCTTCATGGTTGCAAAGCATTCCTTGCAATCCCTCCTTCAATGTTCTTCCTTACCACAATAATGACAAGTGCCCTTGTCTTTCTTGACTCCCCTTTAGGTTTGTTTTCTTTAGAGACAACACCCTTATTCTTCTTATCCTTCTTCTTGAACATTTTAGAAGACTGAACTAAAAGAACTTGGCTTTTTTTCTTCTTAAGGATCCCTTTAGCAGTCTTAAGCATATTAAACAATGTACTATCCAACTTGTTCATGTGATAGTTCATAATGAATTGTAAAAAGTTTTTGGGTAATGAATGCAAGACCAAGTCAACACTTAACTCATGATCCATGACAAAACCCAATTGGTCTAATTTCTTAATATACCTAATCATTTTCAAAACATAGGTGTTGACTGAAGAACCCTTTGCCATCGTGCAACAAAACAATTTCTTAGAGGTCTCATACATCTCGGTCCTACCAGCCTCATCAAACAATTCGTTTAGATGCATAATCAATCATAGCATAGACATCTATATTCTCATGTTGCATTTAAAGTACATGTGACATACTGGCTAATATTACACATGCAATCTGTTTATCATCATCAACATGACGTTGATGTTCATTCCTAACTTCTTCTTCAACATCCTCAGCAGAGGCATTTGGAATTGGATTTTCTGGAACATATAACCTTTATTCTTACTTGAGAACAATTCTCACATTTTGGTACCAATCCATGAAATTTGGTTAAGTCAATTTGTTAGCATCAAGTATACTTCGTAGGAATATGTTACTACTTATTTTGATCTACCAACCTATTTATATAAAGATAAAGAGTATTAGTTTCATGCATATATATTTAAATTCTAAATTTAGATAAGGTTTTTAATACTTATTTAATCTCTTATTATTTTCTTGCAAATTAATAGCTCTCCATATTAATTTGAGAAATCTCACTCAGATTTTCCTAGTGGGTTAGGATCCCATTTAATTTATCTAACCTCAAATGACTCAACAAATTAAAATAAACTAAATTAGATAGATAACAGTTTATCAATCACATCTCTATGTGAATCCTAGATCAGTTAGGTCATAAGCCTTTTTCTAAAGATATCTTATATGTTTCACCCATCTCATGCCTCTAACCTTATATGATCATGAGTGACACATCCAGATCATATAGGTTAGTTAAGTAGAACTTAATTTTTATAGTATTAAACATATTTGATTAACGATAATCTTGAGTGACTCAATAAGTTATCCATAAATAAAATTCTGGTTTTATGCATATAAAATCAGAAGGTAATTATTCATGTTCTCAACATGTACTTAATATATTAATGATAGATTTATTATCAATTAATTAGGTCTCATACATAACATGACATAACATATATACATTTCATACATAACAATTTATATATAAACATACACCCTTAACATGCCATTCTAATTGGATGATTATAGACATATCTAAACTAATTTTCTTAAGCCATTGAAGGGAATTAGGTGGCCAAAATCTAGGTAGTTGTTGTAAATCTTCGTAAGTCTTTTGTGAGCATTACCATGGTTGTAGCCTTTTTCGCCTTTATTTCTTCCTTCGTCTTGGATTACAAAATATATGTTCCTATCTAAATTTTTACATTTCTAAATTCATAACATTTGCATAATTGTATAAGGAACCTCAAGTTACATTCGAGAAGAATTAGATGAGAAAAACATTTTACAACCCAGAAGAAAAATAAATAAAAGATAGGACACGCAGACCCTATTTATTATTTCAACCATAAAAACACAATCACATTGGTCTTTAATGTCCATAAATATTCATCATGCATAATAACATAATAATATGCATAATATAATTATTGCATCCTTCAATTCTAATTAATGGCTTTATGTGCAATTTTTAAAATAATATTTCTAACTTTTAGAAATATTAAATCAAATCTAATTTGATAATTTCCCAAACATAATAAATTTTATTAAACACAAGTTTTCTTTGAAAAACAATTTTTCAAAATTTTATAATAAAATTAATCATATTAAAATTCTTATTAAATATCCTAAACTATTTTAGGATCAATTAAATAAAATTTTTCAACTTAAAAAAAAACTCTCTCTTTATTTTAGAAAAACAATTTTTCTAAACATTATTTAATTAAACATTTTAATTAGATCCTCATCCAATTAGGATATTACAAAACACATAAATTTTGTATTAAACATTTTAATTCAATCCTAATCCTTTAGGAAAATTAATTTCACAATAAAATTTCAATTTTAAAATATAAAATCAACATTTTATATAAGAAAGGGCAAAATCATAATTATATCCCAAAGGCCCAAATGTCAACTTTAATGTCCCTTATCTCCATCCTATTGCTGCAGCCGACAGTGAGCACACTGCCTATCGCTAGCAACAGTAGCGACAACGGTAACAAAGGTTGTCGCTGCATTGCTAGCATTGCAGGGCAGTAGCCCCGCATTGTATCTGCCACCAGCGCTAGGCAGTAGCCTCACACTAATCTTTATAGCATGCCTAACGAGGCAACAACCGTGGTTATTTCCCTTCACGCCAGCAACGAGCACCAGCAGATCCGGCACCACTACTGTTGGCGCTACCATTTAAAAAAAAAACTATGAGAAAACATTACTTTTGGGGAAAATAATTTTTGTAAATAAAATTAATTCAAAATTAAAACAATAACAATTAAAACAAGCAATCAACAACTCTAGTTGTCTAACAATAGCTCTAACACCACTATTAGATTCCTAAATGTCATAAACGCAATAAAAAACATAAAACAAAATTGTTTGTGTCCCTAGGATCCTGTTAGACATATCTAGAGTTATTTAGGGATTTATTACCTAAAGATCTTATCTTCTTTAGCTTTGAATAATTCTTTAAAGGCTTAGTTGTCACAAACCACAAGTGATCCTATTGTATGGCCTCCAACGGTAATTCACACAAACCACTAATGAGAAATATCTTAAATCTCTATTTAGAAGAGAGGGATTGCTATGCTTATAATGCTAGCGCTCTATTCTAACTTACGTAGTTTTTTTTTCTAATAGATAACAACTCCAAAAAATAAGAGGTATAGCTTACTATTTATAGAAAAATCCGAAAACATAATAAATTAGCAAAATATCAACTTGCACTTTGAATAATATCTATATATTAATTCAAGAAAATTTTAGAAATTAACTCAATCAAGTCCTTGATTTTTCAAGATCTAGAAATATAATCCCTATATTAATTATATTCTAGTCCTTAATTTCTAAAATATATTTTAATCAAGTCATACTTAAGAAATCATCCTAGTTTAATTTATGACTAATGGTTTTTAATGTGTGTGACCTATTAGGTTCCTAATATGTTGGTCCAAAAATAAATTCTAATTCTAATTCTAATTAAATAAAATTAAATAAATTAAATAATTTAATTTATTATCAATTCAATAATTGATTAATTTATATTTGAAAATCAGGTGCATCATATAGTAACATATCATGATCCCCTAAATATTAGAAAAGTTATTAGTGATTTGATTTAACCTTTCAGTGACCAGTTTCTCAGTGTAATTAATATCTTTTTAATAATATTTTGATTTAACATTAAAGTATGAAGTATGTTTGTCATGTTAAATTATGTGCTCCATATAATAGTCATTGATCGTTTGAATAAGATTTGAAACTCTTTTTAAATATCATTCCATCTTAGCCAATGATTTCTCAGTCAGTACTATTTGAAAACACATGGAACATTTTCTCTAATTCACATAGGGTCATGAATCCTCTATTGATAACTCCAGTACCTTCATATAGTTCATGTTATACTCAATATCTGCCCAATAGTTACATCGATTAAGATAACATGTAACAGGATCAAATTATAACATTCTCTATATAAATTAACCTAGTGATCTTAAGTCTAATGATCATTTACACAACCATCACATCAGTTTTTCCATAGACATAGGTGATCTCCATATGGAATTCTCATGCAGGTCAGTTTAGTGTACTTGTCTTATAACAAGCACTTATATATTAGTTTTAGGTATTCCTTATACTTCAGCTTATGAGAACAACTTCTTCCTTTCATAAAAGAAATTAAACTAACAATCTTCCACTTGCACTAAAATCTATCACTCATATATCTAATACCATATTGTTACATATAGTATTAATGCTTCTGCATGGATAGTGATTTAGTAAAAGTGTCTTCTAGATTCTTTTTGGTAGATACTTACTCTATCTTTACATTTTTTATTTCATTGATTTATCAAATCAAATAGAATTTCTTAAGTACTTGTTTAGATCATTGATGAGACCTTGATTTCTTTGCTTATGCAATGATTCCATTGTTATCATAATACAGGGCATTAACCACTTTTGAATGAACAATGTTGGGTAAAAAAAGGCTATATTTTCACTCACTTTTAATTTTAATCCCTTTATTTTTTACTTTTTGCAAACAATAAAATCTAATTATTGTCACAAAAGCGAGCATTAACATAATATTGGGATTGAGACTGTGATAACCAAAGTTGCAAAAAAAAAATTAAAAAAACAAATCATTATCACAATCCACGTTGTTTCCACTTACAATCCACAATGTTTATGTTGACTTTTAATTACTTTTTTTAGCAACACACATATATACAAATGTTTATACAAGTAATGAAAGTCATCACTCAACCAACCTTACCAACCTTCTCTTTTAACAATAAAACAATTTTAGTAAGATGTTAGAAGGTATAATTAAATTTTTTTAGCTTTCTTTTATAATGCCTTCACTTTAATTTCAGCTAGTTTTCTTTTATTACATACTTATCAAAACTTGTTTGGCATTTAAGTTGTCACCCTCAACATAAATAAGACCTCTAAACTAAAAAAAAAAATGAAAAACAGAGTCGTCATCTAATTATTTAAGGAGACTGAGAATTCTAAAATATGTGTTGGTTTTAGAGATATGAGTAAAGATTTGGTTTTGCTTAAGAGAAGATAAAAATCACCACTCCATCAACCTTTCCAAGGAAAGATTATCTCAACTATTTGTCTTCCTAAATTAGGAGAAACATCAACCTAACTATTAAAATCTAAACTTAATCAAAACATAACGCTAACTTAATGAAAACTTGTCACCTTATTTTTTAAAAATCTTTTTGAGGTTGAAAATGTCATGCTGAGCCTATATCGGTCACTAAAAACCAGAAGACATGTTGACCTAACTATTAAAACTCATATTTTGTTCTTGATTGCATTAAAATGATACTTCCATGTGGCCACTTTTTTCCATTCATTCATTAGCTTTTCAATTTTTAATTATTTAACAGATTTCAACTATTTTCTCAATATTTATTTTTAATTTTACCCCTTATTATATTAAAATGATCATTGCATGTGGCCACCTTTTCCATTCAGTCATTGACTTTTTAATTTTTATTTATTTAGTTAATTTCAATCATTTTCTCAATATTTATTCTCATTTTCATCCTTAATTGCATTTTTTTCTTCTTTTCCCCCTTCTTCTCATTGTTTCTCCTTGAATTTTCTTATTAAATATTTTTCAAGATATTTGAGAGGAGTAAAATATTGGGTTATGATATAAGTGTTGAAAAATTCAATCATAGAGCAGGTTCACTCTTTAATGAGCTATTATCGATCTCAAATACAAGCATAATTATCTTTAAGAAAATTCATTTGCATGACAAATTTGTCTTTGTTAAGATAAAATAGGGTAATAAGTTTTATGGTATCCAAAGAATAATTAATGATATTTTGTTACTTCCTGAATCTACTTTGAAGAAAAAAATTAACACAAAGAGTGAAAAATAATTTAAAATTCATAACTCAATAAAAATAATAAAATATCTCAAACTAAATATTTGTTGTTAGCTTTTTTAGAGACTTCTCAAACTAGAGTGAAAAAATTATTTCATTTTTCTTTTATTCTCAATATTGATTTATTTTTTAATCAATTCTCTATCATAAAATTTTTCTCAAAATATTTAGCTATTTTTGTAATTTGTAACACTAGCAAGATAATTGCTTGAAAAATTTTATGATATTCGGGTGATAACTAGTGGTCGGCACATTTAAAAAGAAATAGAATAATTGTTTAATTAACTAGTAGGGGAGATTAAAAAAATAAAAATCATTGTAAAATTAACTTCATTGTGCCGTTAGGCTCATCATCTCCAAAGAAGTCTCTAAAAAGCTAACAAAAAACATGCACACCTACTAGCCACTAATGCTTTACCAACCCTCTACTCAAACTTCTATTTCTGCTTTTGACTAAAAGCTTGCTTGTGAAGGCAAACACATAGTACCCTCCCCCTTCCACGAAGGCGAACACATCCACTGAGAAAAGCAAGAAAATGACTCCCACCACCATTTTTATTTGCCTCTACGACCATAGCTTAAGCCCCCCACTACTATTTGTATTGTACCAGAAGATACATTAAATTAACACCCAAAAAAATGTCCCTACAAAAACTTGAGATTACAGTGGATGTTATAGTGTTATACAAGCATAAACGAATAATAATAATTTTAAAAAAAATATATATCACACTAGGTCATGACCTCTTATGAAGCTGTTTTCTGATGAGGAACTTGAAATGGCGATCAGGCCGTTACAGTCGGACACGCTGTCTTGCAAACTCAACAAGAGGTGTGAAGTGCTAAAACTCAATGTAGGCTTTGCTCTTGGAACAAGAGGGACCTCGGCTTCCCCTATAAGCATCTGGACCACACCCCTCATAGCGGGTCTAGCCATTGGGTCAGGGTGCGAACAAGCTAACCCAACCGACAGAACCCTCCTCATCTCACTCTCCTCAAACTGACCCTCAAGTCTAGCATCAGCTGCCATTAGCAATCTCCCTTCTCTGTGTAAACTCCAAACCCACTCCACCAAATTCCCATTAACCGCAACTTTTCCAACCCCACTAGTCTCTCTCTCAATGGGTCTTCTCCCACTAGCCACTTCAAGAACCACAGCTCCATAGCTAAACACATCAGTTTTCTCAGTAGCTCTTCCTGTTAAAAGATACTCGGGAGCTAAATACCCCATTGTACCAGCAGCTACTGTTGCATCTGGCGATTTATCATGTTCAATTTGCCTTGCCAAACCAAAATCTCCTAATCTTGCGTTAAACCCCTCATCCAACATAATATTGCTGGTCTTGATATCTCTATGAATCACCTGGTTTTCACATTCTTGATGCAAATAAGCTAGAGCAGAAGCAACACCAAGTAAAACTTTACGCCTATGTGACCACGGCAAAGGCGTTCTTGCCTCAAACAACGCTTTATCAAGACTCCCATTGGGCATCAAATCATAAACTAACAATATTTCTCCTTTCTCATAACACCAACCTTGAAGCCGAACAAGATTTCGATGCCTTAGAGTCCCAATTATTGACAATTCAGATAAAAACTCATTCTTTCCTTGACTGCTATGACTACACCTCTTCACTGCCACAATTTCACCAGTCTCCGGCAATATACCCTTATAAACAGTCCCAAATGCTCCGTGACCAATAATTCTATTCGCATTGAAGCATTTGGTAGCTGATTTAAGCTCTCTGTAACTAAACTCCTTAGGCATTTTAATAACCTCTGATGCAAAAGACACTGACTTTTTCACATGCTTGAATCTTTTAGAGAAAACCCAGATAAGAACACCAGCAAAAATAACAAAAAAAGCACTAGCAGTCACCACCCCTGCAACAGCCCCTGCACCCTGCTTGCAAAGTTGATTATGACATGAATTAGACTTGTCACTCTTACCACTAACTGACTCTAAACCGCTAGGAGCCAATGTTGGTGGCGGGGACTTAACAGAATTAGCCGATGGATTCATCAAACTAGCCGTCGGAGGTGGAGGTACTGAAGAAGGTGACTCGGAACCTAAACTTGACTGAAAAGAAGAACTAAAACTCCACCATTCAATACTATGAATCTCTGTGCTTCCTTGTGTAGACCCAGAAAACCCAACATACATAAAATCACTAACATACTGGTCTAAATCAAGACTAAAAGACAAAATTGGTTCTTTGGGCTTAAGAGTTGAGTAGGAAACAGAAATGTTGAAGCTTTGATTAGTACCATCATAATCGATCCAAGCATTAACAAGATCACCACTTTTTAGATCAATATTAATAGCTCCTAAATCACCTATTTGTGTAGAAACCATACTATTAAGATCCAAACCCACATGGTTCCCATTAATATCTTTAAACTCCACGTCCATTAAAGTATCAAACTCGACCGCCACAAAATTGGAAGCAGCCTCAGGCCCATCGTCGACGTTGAGGAGTCCAAGGAAGCCGCCGGCAGCGCCGAGGGCGTCGGAGTCCGGAGAGAGGACAAAAGCTAGGCCACCGCCGATGGAGGAAGGGTTTAGATTAGTAACAGAAAAGGAGAAGAAAGTGGAGAAGCTAGCGATGGAGTGAACGGATGGTTGTCGGAATCTGATGGGTTTAGAGTAGAGAACTTTGCCGGCGCCAGAATTCGGGACGGCCAGGTCACGAGTGAGACGGACGCTGCCATTGTTTAAGTGAGCGTCGCCGAGGAGTTTAAGACTGCTAAGAGTTAAAGTACCGAAGTCAAAATCAGTTGATGATGCTTTGGTTCTTAGTAGCACTAAACAGAGGAGGAGAAACAAGACAATTGGTGAAGGAACAATGTGCGAAGTTTTGTGAGAGAGAGACATTAAGACTTTAACATCATAGAACTGAGTGTTTCAGGTTTATTGGAGAAGTGAGGAGGAGGAGGAGATTGAGAATTCTTCACGGATTTTGAGTGAGAAAGAGGGAGAGATTGGAATCTAAGCAAGGAAACAAAGGAATAATGTTGTGAGGGAATCCGAAGGAGAGGTGAAGAAGACAGGTAGTAGTGTTGGAGTGACACATAGCCATTTGTAACGGTTATTTTTTCGGTGACTAAAGAGACTTTTTTTTTTATTATTATTTGATTCAGACAATTAATTAAATTATATGGCTGCAACCAGTAGCAGAGAGGGACAGCACATTAAAAAAATAAAATAAATGAGAGTTATTCATTGTACCCTACTTTAACACGGTACTGTTTAATGAAATAGTGGGGTTTTTTTCCGATCAATATTTTGTTAATATTATTTTTTAATATTATATTTATTTTTATTGGAATATTTAACTTTCAATAGGTTTGATAGGTTAATTTAATTGATTATATTTTTTTAATTAATTTTTTTAATTTAATTTTTTAATATTAGATTAATTGAGAATTAAATTTCATGATTTTTTTTTCTATTAGGTTATTTCACTCTTATGACCTGAAAATAGTGTTTAACTGATTAATCTTAGTTTACCCGGGTTGTTTGTTGTGTTCTTTTTCTTAATTGATTGTTTTTTAATTTTATCATTTAACATTGCGTCGGTTAAAAATTGAGTTTCATAATTTATTTTGATTTACTTTTTATAGGGATATTTTGGTTTCATAATTAGGGTCGCATGTTTTGGTATTTTAACCCCGATTAAATCGGGTTGTTTTTCTATTTTCTTTCTAAAATATTATTTTAGTCTCATGACTCAAGGCATGAATCCTTCAACATTGGATTGTTTTTTATTAGGTTTTTCTCATCTCATAATTTGAGTAGTGGGTTAACACAATTGACCCAGTTTTTTTTTCATTGACTTTTTTTTTTCAATTTCATCATTTAATATTGAGTTTGATTGGGAATTAGACTTCATGATTTATTTCGATTTGCTTCTTTTTAAGATATCACCGCCTCATTGATGTAGATCAACCCACTAATACTATTGACCCATTACGCGTTTCAAATGGGCCCATCACAAGGTCTAAAGAGAAGACATTGAAATGATTAGTTGTGCAAGTTTCTATTGGATCTCCTGAAAGACTTGGGGATGTTTTGGAGCATTAAAAGGAGGAATCAGTAAATTTAATCCATGTGCAAAAGGAACCCAATTCACCTTTATTTAGATCATGAAGTTTCGACAACAAGGCTGTCAATTTTATATCAGTTTCCATCAGCCTTGTTCTATAATGTTTCCATGTGTTTTGTGGATTCCTAACTAGTTTTGAATTTCATATTATGTATGAGAATAATAATTATTTCCTTTAAATTTATTATTTTTATTTTATTTCCCTTGTTAGGTGAGGAGAAAACACAGCAAAGAAAATAAAAGAATCCAAGTTGACTTAGAAAACATATGTGGTAGCAAAAAAGAGCATTAAAGGCATCATTTTTTTCCTTCTAAAAGAAAGATAAATTCAAGGCTAGGATCGGAATTCTATTCTAACTTGGAAACCAAAGGGCAACAACTTCTTTTTTAGTTCCTAGGATTATTGACAACATTATAGGCTATAAATAAGTCTTGTCTCAGACCTACAATATTTTCTTTTCTTCTTCTTTTCTCAACGGCAGAACAAAACTTAGACTTATAAGCTTTATTTTTATTTTGTCAGCTACATCCAAAGCTTGTTTGGACTTAATTAATACTTTATTTTGAGCTAGGATCCAACGCTTGTTTGGATTAGGGTTTGAGCTTACTAGTAAAAGTTTTAGACTAGTTTTTGTAAAGAAATCAATTCAACCCACAAGGGTAGATCCATTAGGATTAATTTCTCCAAACTTTTTAAACACATGTAAAGCCTAAATTTCAGCACCTTTGATGAATAATACTTCTGAACTTTTCAGTTTTATATGTGAGAGAGATTATTGCATTCTTTGGTTCTTGAACGAACTGAAATTGACTCATCAAAGATTAAATGGTTTTATGACATTATTTGACTTCATTCGAATAGTGTTGGTGTCTTGGAACAAGTTTCTATTATGTCACACTCCTATCAAGCCTCTTTTGGCTTTTAAGGACCAGATCTCAATCTTGATTGTAGGTTACATGAATACATGATCACGAGGTTCATATTAGTTGGAGTCAGAGCAAGGCTCTAAGAACATGTCATAACCTTTTAGTATTTTTGTTTTCCTAATGTTCGTTAAGTTTTTTTCATGTTTGTGTCAATCTTCTTCTTCTTCTTCTTTGTATCTGCGACATACTAGAAAAAAAATTAATATTTTGTTTTGTTATGGTCTCTAAACATATCAATAACATAAAAGTGAAAAAAATAAAAAATAAAAGAAGAAGAGAAATTATTCAAAGCTTGTTATTTTTTCACAGAAACACAACTCAGAGAGAACCCTAAGCAAACCACCTTAGACTTAATTGAAATTTTATATACTTCTTTCTGGAGTGAAATTGCACTATATATATAAATTTAGGATGATTTAGATATTATTTTCTTAAGGTTTCAATTCAAAGTTTAATTCTACCATAAACTGATCATATATGGGTTTCAATACCTAGGTATAAGGGAACAACTTATAAACTGAGATTTATAGTTTATTTGGTATCAGGATACTACATATTGAATCTCATGTCATTATAATACCGTTAGGTATGGGTTTCAATTATAATGTTTTAAAATTGAGTAACAATTAGATTTGCGTCAAGTTCCAAAACATGTTTAACTTTTGTTTGTTTCAACCAAATCAATTTATTTCTATTATATTTGGGTCATTTAGGAATCAAATAAGTGTCTCATTAATTTTTACTTTCGTTTTATTTCACGTCTTTGTTTTGTCCATAATTCGCACAAATTTGCATTACTACTCGCGAAATTGTAATCATAGTTTTTTTGCCTTGTTTTCTGTATATTTATTTATTCTTGAGATTCTTAAGTCTATATTCATAATTGGATTGCGTTGCAAAATCCTCTGACTTTGACTGGTTGAATTTTTGGTTTTGAAAGAACCGAAAGAAAGTTATGAGGTAAAAGGTATAGTGGGTTTATTATAGTAAAAAGCCTTGATTTTGTGTGAAACACGAGGGGTGTGAGGATATATTTTTTTCTACTCACCAATTTCTTACAGAATTTAAAGGATGTCTGAAAACAACGAATCAACGACACTAAACGCTGAATTCTTTTTCCAAATACAAGTGATGGTCCAGCAAATTAAACTCTTAACTAAGGTGACCAGGGAGCTAAAGGATGAAATGGACTCAATGAAGCAATATAATAGTGGGGTTGATCACCAAAGAAGTAATTTTAAAAGGGTTGTACAAAATGATAGAACTGATTTTGATGAGTTTGTTGATGATAACACAAATGTAGGTGATGATGACCATAAGTTTTCATCCATGGGCCAAGGAAACATGTTTGGGCCGAATAAAGCAAGAATTAATATAAGCTTGAGACATAGTGTAGTTTTTTGTCAGGGAGAATTCCTGATATTTTGGTATCATAATGATTCATGTAGAGATTTAAGTACCATTAAGTTGAAAATATTTGCTTTCTCAGGAAAGAATGATCTACAAGCATATCTAGAGTGAGAAAATAAGGTTGATTGGATCTTTGACTGTCATTACTACACAAAACATAAAAAGATAAAAATCGTTGTTATTGAGTTTACAAATCATGCACTAATATAGTAGGATCAACTTGTTTTGAGCAGGAGGAGGAATGGTGAAAAGTCTATTAAGTCATTGGATGGCATGAAGGCCATAATGAGAAAATAATTTGTTCCTAACTTTTATTACATATAGCTCTTTCAGAAACTACAGAGTTTATATCAGGGTTCGAAAAGTGTGAAAGATTACCATAAAGAGATCAACTACCATATTATGACTAGGAAAGTTTGCAATGATTAGTGCTAATGTGGTTGAAGATAGAAAAGTTATTATGACTAGGTTTTTTAATGGGATGAATAAAGATATAGCTAATGTTATTGAGTTAGAACACTACGTGGAGATAGAAGATATGGTTTTATGGTTATGAAAGTGGAGAGACAACTCAAAAAGAAATGACATGTTTGGCTAGCATTCAATTCGAGTTTTTCATTATCTTGGAAGCCGAATTTGAGGAGAGAAGGGGCTGCCTAACCAAAATCTTTTGTCCCTGCCAAAGTCGAACCACCTAAAGCTAAGGTTGAAGCCTCCATGGGGTTCAAAGGTAAATCTAACACCCAACCTAAATATACTCGTTATGTTAAATGTTTTAGGTGTGAAGAGCATGGACATTACACTTCCTAGTCAACCAGGTCATATTAGATCAATTACCACATGGTTTAAATTTTTATTCTTCAATAGAAAGAAAACATTAGTAGCATTTAAATTTTTTTTTACGTTCAAGAAAACATTAGTAACATTAGTGTGAAGTTTACTTTTCTAGTAAGAAACAAAAGATAAATGTATGTGTAAATATTTTATCTTAGTTGTTTTTTTCATTTTAAATATTTTCTTTTATTTATCTTATATGTTAAATATGGTTGGTAAAATGCACATGATTTTTGTTGTTATAAATACATCATGCAAATACAAATGATCAATCTAAAAAGAAGATAAATTAAAGATAAATTATAATAATCATTTTAAAGTATTATGAAATTATAAGAACAATTGAAAAGATTAATTAATGAAAAAAATAGAGAGCGGAGATATTAATGAAGGAAAGAAGAAGAATGGTCAGTCTATGCATCCGGCTAAAAAGCATAATCCAGGTGTACCTAGTTTTGTTAAAATTGTTTTTCAAAAGAAAATGAGTAGACGACATTTCATTCACTCACGCTTTTTTAAAATGAAATGAATGATAAGTCATCTATTTTGGTAGAAGATATGTCATTAATTAGTATATTTTTCAATCATCTCTAATTGAAAAATCAAGATGAAAGTTTTTGAATTTTAAAATCCAAATTTAAATATATTTTCACCTAGAAATACCTCAAAAAAACATTCTAAAATGCTAATAAATATATTTTAGTCCTAAAAAAACTCTAATTAGTGTAATAAAAAAAAATCAAACTAAAAAAAACCATCACCACCCTAATCTACCTTTTCTAGCATGTTTAAAGGAAAAAAAAAATATCTCCATTGAACTTTTTTTTTTGAAACAATCTCATAAATACTAAGATTTATTTTTGTGATCGGGTTGTGACTGCTCAAAATTTTATCTCTTCTCTCTCAATATTTAGAGACTAAAACATGACAAAAAAGGAGTTTAGTATTAAAGTATAAAATCCTTAAATATCAAGAATTAAACATGCATAAATTTCCTCTCCTTTTTAACCATGAAAATGAATTAAAGGGCTATGTGTTTTATATGTGTATTAATTTTGGTTCTTGTGCATCCAAATTTTTTCACTGTAACCTAAAATTTTATTTTATAATAACGATATTTAATTTATTTTAGAAATATTCTTAGACACTTCACAATGTAACAATGTTTAGAACATGCAAAATGAAACAAATCATAACACATAAAACAATATTAATATAACTTGCAATGATGGAATTGCAAAGAAATTTATTTTGATTACCGTATTGGAAAACAATTTAGGGGCTTTAAAGGGAAAAGAGCATAAAAAATGCATAGTCTCTGAAATGTTTTGTGTATTAGTGAATTAAACCATGGGAATAAGTCAGATTTAATGTATGTTTGGTCATATGATGCAATTTATTTTAGCAAAAATGTGTATTAATTAAAAATATATTAAAATAATTTTTTTCTGTTTTATTTTTGATATATATAAAAATATATAAAAAACAAAAAAAATAAATGTTTTTTAAGTAAAAAGTATTTTAATGTTTTTAAAAAAATAATAACAAACGTAGCATTAACAACGTCATGTTTTTTTTTTTAAATAATATGTTTTTTCAAATAAAAAATATTTTAAATTTAAAAAATACTATAAAAAAGAGTACTTAATAACTATGGCTAGAACACCCAAATTTGGGAGCGCGTTCATATCCACAGCTAGAGTACGCGTGCGTTGCGAGAATATGCATTTCTTTCACGTCAACTGAAAAACGAAGATAACTAGTAAAAATAAAAAAAATAAAAATAAAATGAAGGATTGCTGTGCCTGTACGTGACTTTGTGGAACAAAAAGGTTGATTTACGGTCCCAAGCAAGGGAGGGGCCTTCAGACAGATGGTGCCTACATATATGTACACGATCCAAACCACGTCACGTGAAATCATGAGACTGCGTGGATTCGAGAGTTTTTCAACTTACGAGTTTGACCTCTTGTGTATGATTGCGCTGAACATGGCACCATTCTTTACCGAACGCACCAATGTCCGGTTAGAAGGGTGTTCCGTATTGTTTTTTTAAGTGATTTTTATTTTAAAATATATTAATTTTTTTATTTTTTAATATTTATTTTTAATATTAATATTTCTAGAAAATTTAAAAATATAAGAAATAATTCAAAATTAAATTCTTTAAAAGTGCACTTGGATTATAATGCCAAACATCACCAAAGCAGAATGTGTGTTTGAGATTGTAGTAGCGATTGCGGTTTAAAATATTTTTCACTTAAAAATAAATTAAAAAATATTTTTTTATGTTTAAAAAATTATTTTTGATATTAATATATCAAAATGATCTAAAAACATATAAAAAATTAATTTTTAGCAAAAACAAAAATTTAAAATTTGAGAGAATGCGATACCCAAATAGACTTTATGTCTTAGGTAGTGTTTAGCATTGTGATCCAACCACACTTTTGAAGATTTTTGAAAATTTTTTGAGCTTTAAATTAGTTTTTTTAAGATGTTAATTTTTTTAAAATGAAAAATTATTTGAAAATATCACAGATGAATGATATTAATTGAAATATAAATTTAAAAATTATTTTAAAAAAACATATTAAAAGAAAGATATCAATAAAAAAAGCAAAATTAAAAAAATAATAACTTTAATGTTGTGAGTTAACTTATTAAACCTATAATTCAAGTTATGGACTCAAAGAAGTTAAATAATGTTTCTTCTCTTTTATATATATATATATATATATATATATGAAAAAAAACATTGATGTTCAAAAAAACAAGAAAACTAGATATTGTTGGGTCTGGCAAGTTAGGCCAGTTAGCCTAGCTCATTCATTAGGACAATGAATTGCATTTTTCTTATGTTGCATTTGTTGTTTGCCCTATTTTTTATTGAATAAATTAAAAAAAATTAGATAATTCGCCGTTTGCTTATTTCATAAAAACATTTTCATAAATTATCTTAAAAAATAAATAATAATCAAAATAATATAGATCAAATCTAAAAAATAAAAATAAAAAGATGAAATAATAATAATAATCATTTCATAAATTATTTCAAATAAAATAAGTAACAATCAAAAGAATAAGGATCAAATTTGATAGATAAAAAATTTCAATAAAAAAATGATAAGAGAAAAACAAATAACAATTATAAAAATGAGAACCAAAATTAATATAAAAATTAAATTTTAAGAGATGAAATTGAAAAATAAATATTCAAAACAATATATATATATATATATATATATAGCAATTAAAAGCTTGAGGATCAAATTTGATATAATCAACAAATAATATAACATTTCTAAATTTTTCACAATTTTCGGAAAGTATTTTCCGTTCAAATTTTTTAGAAAAACACTTTCCTAAAAACTAAGCTAAATTTTTCTTTAACTAAAAAATATTTTTCGTTAATTAATTTTTCTAACTAAAAACAAACATAAAAAAATTTAAAAAATAATTCATAAAAATTATTTTATAGAAAACAAACAA
>Ga0325414_1001643_pt1 | contig 21877 bp, 8 predicted proteins | sample PopdelMetagenome_8_FD_206183 | JGI IMG/M metagenome (GOLD analysis project Ga0325414, IMG submission 206183) | Populus deltoides microbial communities from Bellville, Georgia, United States - Leaf-PdKOR-R3 | ecosystem: Host-associated > Plants > Phyllosphere > Phylloplane/Leaf | place: USA... | reverse complement strand
TCTCTCTCTCTCTCTCGCCCCCCGGATTTCTAAATCAAGAGAAAGTACACCATGAAAGGGGAAGCTAGCGAGAATAATCGGTTCTTAGGAACCTTATCATCTTCATCGATAAGAAATTTACTTCCCAGATCCAAGCGCAAATCCAAAAAATTCTCAGAAAACACTCCTCCTCCACTTCACCCTAACATCCAAATCAACGATCCTCCTCTCTCCCCTTCCATCCCTAAACTCTTTCCACCTTCCAAGTCTTTCTCCTCTTCTGCTTCTCTCAACAGATCAGACGGTCAGAATGTTCAATCACTCTCTCCTCGGGACCCACCACCGCTACTGGGACAAGTCGATGGATCCCACGGGGCATTGGAGGATTTGGATCCGGCAGTGAAGGTTTTTGTCTGTTTTAAACTGTTTTTTTTTTTTGTTTTTCGCTCTCTTGGCTTATTTATTTATTTATTTATCGCATAATGTAAAGGTTGTGGTGAGAATTAGAGCAGTAAATGATGTTAAAAGAGAGGGTGGTGATGGTGTAGTGAGGAAGCTTTCTTCGAATTCGGTATCAATTGGTGATAGGAAATTCAATTTCGACTCGGTTCTTGATTCGAATTCAAACCAGGTACAATATTCTTCTACTTGATTTTTCTTAGCATAATTTATTTATTCTGCTGTTAACATATTTTGATTCGTAAACTGTTGGATTGTGTGTCCGCGTACCAGGAAGATGTCTTCCAGTTAGTTGGTGTTCCTTTGGTTAAAAGTGCATTAGCAGGTTACAATGCGTCCATCTTGTCGTACGGAGAGGTATTATAACTGTGTTATGCTAACTAACACTTCGTTTTCTTATAACTGATCACTAATGATTTTCTGAGTACTTAACCAGACTGGGAGTGGTAAGACATACACCATGTGGGGCCCACCAAGCGCGATGGTTGAGGATCATTCAACGGGTAGCAACCAAGGCATCGTTCCTCGCATCTTCCATATGCTATTCTCGGAGATTCAGCGAGTATGTTTTGTTTTGTTTCCTTTTCCTTGGTTTCTGTGTGGAAATGGTTAGTAACTACGTGTTCGGATTGTCTTTCATAGCAGCAAGAGGACTCCCAAATGAAGCAGATCAATTATCAGTGCAGATGTTCATTTCTTGAGGTATGCGTAACAGTCTTAAGAAGTTATGGATAGAATGTGACCTGTATATCAATTTGTATAGGACTGATTGATTGATAATTGCAGATATACAACGAGCAAATAGGGGACTTGCTTGATCCAGGTCAAAGAAATCTTGAGGTGGGATTTTCGGCTCCTGTCCTTGGATTCTTGTTTCACTAGCCAATGCCTTCTTTGAAACACCTCACCTTAATTAGTTTATACTTGACGATAACAATTCATTTGAATTTTTTTTCCAGATAAAGGATGATCCGAAAAATGGATTATACGTCGAGAATTTGACCGAGGAGTATGTGAGCAGCTATGAGGATGTAACTCAATTATTGATCAAGGTAGGGAGGTTACTATTTTTAATTATTCCCTGGGGTTTGGACCTTTTCAGGAACTCATGGTTGGCTTTTGATAGCATCTTTAATTCATTGTCATATATGTTTCTTCTTATTTTCCAATAGTGAATATGTACTTCTATGATGCAGGGGCTCTCAAGTAAAAAAGTTGGAGCAACGAGCATAAATTCTAAGAGCTCTCGGTCCCACATTGTATTTACTATGATCATTGAGTCATGGTGCAAGGTCTGTATCGTCGGCTTCTCCAGCTTAATTGCTGCAATCATGATCAAAATATTTTATCTTATTTTTCCTCAAAGTTAACTTCTCTTAGAATAGATATCATTCTTTGTGAAATGACATCATGTATGTATGCATTGGTCATATAGTTATTTATGATATACAATGTTGAGCCAATTATATATTTTTGGATTTTGGTATCATCTTGTAGTGTTATTATTCTTTTTATTGGTTCTACCACTTACATGTTCTCACGTGGCAGGGGACTTCATCAAAATGTTTCAGTAGTTCAAAAATCAGCAGAATCAGCCTCTTTGATCTTGCTGGACTGGATAGAAATAAACTTGTTGATGCCGATAGACAATTTGTGCAGGAAGGCAAAAGTGTAAAGAAGTCCCTGTCACAGCTTGGGTATGATGCCATGCCAATCACTTCCTTCTTAAGGTTTTCGAACTGTAAAAGTAGTAAAGAAAAAATATTCATTGTCAAAATAAGATGCGAGCTATATATGATCGTGTTCATTTTCAGTATTTATGCTTATTGCGCTGAAATGTATTATTATTATTTTTTTGTTAAATACCTTTATATTTTCAAATATGAGTTTTTAGATTCCATTTGGATGCTTAATGTAAGAGCATCTTAACAGCTGTTTCATTCGAGCACTTTGGTAAATCACAGTTTTTGTTTCATATGTGAAACAGGCAATTGGTGAATACTCTAGCAAAGGAAAATCAACCAGGGAAATTTGCAGGTTTTCCGTACCAGGGATCCTGTTTAACACACTTGCTGCGAGAATCTCTTGGTGGCAATGCAAAACTCACAGTCATGTGCTGCATCTCCCCTAATAACAGGTAACCAACCGCTTTCCTTGTTATGAATTTCAGGAAAAAAGATGGTGCTATTGATTTCAGCATTGCCCATGTACCATATGCATATTCAAATTAGTTTATTGTCATCAGTTTGAGTCCCTTGTTATGTATTATAAAGCACACATATTCTTCATTCTATCTAAATAAGTGCTCGAGATCTCTTGTACTATTCTACGATAATAATGTGCTTGTCGGTTGCAGAAACAATGGTGAGACGTTAAGGACACTCCGATTTGGCCAGCGAGTTAAATTCATAAAAAATGACCCGGTTATAAATGAAATATCAGAGGATGATGTTAATGATTTGAGTGATCAAATTCGTCAGTTGAAGGTATGAGGTTTTTCCTTCAAGGAAGTAATTATTTGCCTGTTTCATCTCAAGGCATCACCTTATTAAATGTGCATCTTACAGGAAGAACTTATAAGAGCGAAATCTGATGTACATAATTCTTTCGAGGGTAGAAGCGGATACTTCAAGGGGAGAAATGTAAGAGAAAGCTTGAATCACTTGAGAGTGAGTCTTAATCGCTCTTTGATGCTACCCCGCATAGATACTGATTCTGACAATGAGGTGAACATTGATGAGAATGATGTGAGGGAACTACACCAGCAACTCAATAAATTACATTGTTCTCCTGATGACAACTCAAGAGATCTATCTGATAATGGAGACTCTGCCCACTTTTCTTCTGTAGAAGAAAGCTTTGAGACAGATTTGGTGAGTGACAGCGAAGTGAATGGCCCACATGAATTTGAAAGTGAAGAAATCAATCATGAGAAAGAAAAGGAAGGTGAATCACAAGACGACTTCCCAGCTGCCCCTGAAGCCTCAGATCCTCCGCTTCGAACCAGCATTAATATTAGTCCATGCCGTCAGTCTGCAGTCCTCCATGAGCCAATGTTGTCTGAGTCACCTAAAATTGGAAATACCAGGAAAAGCATGGTCATTCCATCATTATTTTCAGCAAGTCAGAACAATATGTCAGACAGCTCCAACTTCCAGTCAGATGTACCGCCCCAGTCACTTAAGCAAAGTGAAAACATCAGATCATCTTTGTGTTCAAGCAAGATGTTTCCAGGCCCCACTGAGTCCTTGGCCGCTAGCCTTCAGAGAGGCTTGCAGATTATTGACTATCATCAGCGGAACTCTGCATCAAACAGATCTTCAGTTTCATTCTCCTTCGAGCCCTTGTCATTAAAACCTTGTTCCGAAGTTGACAAAGTGAATGTGTCTCTTCAGAAGTTAGCAGAACATGGATCATATGCTTCGTTACTTTGTGCATCTTGTAAACAGAAAATCAATGATAGTTCAAACGAGGTCCAGGATAGCCTGACATGGGTGGTGGCAGAGGAAGAAGCTCGGAAGCCTAACCAACTGATTAGTCAAGTGGTCAAAGTATGATTAGTACTTAATTGATGAGAAGTGCTATAAACTCTGTTGTATATTTGCTTGTTTTATTTATCCTTTTTGTTTATTTTCTATGCAGGATTCACGCAACGGTTTAGCAATAACCAACAACGGAGAGCAGAAGGACCTTGAAAATTTATGTATGGAGCAAGCAACTAAAATTGAGCAGCTGAATCAGTTGGTAATAATTCTTTTGATCACCCCTCTAACCACTGCAATTCCACATTTCTGAATTTACTTTTAATGACAACCTGAATTTTTTCAGGTTGAAAAGTACAAACAGGAAAGAGAACATTATATCATGACTGGTCAAGAAGGGGATGAGATTCTGCCCAGGAAATCAAAGAATCAAATGACACTCTTTGAAGGATCAGCAGATGAAGAGTACCAGTCATTAAAGGATGATCGAAACAAGGTTAATAGTTGTTTTCATCATCAATTGCAGACAATCTTGTTAATTCAATTTTTCTCCGTGTCATTTGTTCTTGTTGATTTGTGCAGCTTCCAAGTGTTGAGAATAATCAGCTTGAGATTAGAGAAGAAGAATATGAAGTAGAAGATGCGATGGATAAAAACACATATTTTGATTTGAAGGAGAAGGAAGCACTTCTTCAGGAAATTCAAAACTTACAGATGAAGTTGCAGTCGTATACTGATGCATCCAAAAACAGATCTACTGAAAAGCTGAGATCCTCTTTGTTGATACAATCCTTTCAACTATGCAAAAGTGCAGACACCCAAACTAATAGCATGGAAGAATATGAGAGAGAGAGACAGAGATGGACAGAAATGGAGAGTGATTGGATTTCTTTAACTGATGACCTTAGAGTTGATCTTCAATGCAGTCGTCAGCATGCAGAGAAGGTGGAGATGGAATTGAGATTAGAGAAGAAATGCACAGAGGAGTTAGATGATGCGCTTCATAGGGCTGTCCTTGGGCATGCTAGAATGGTTGAACACTATGCTGATCTACAAGAGAAGTACAATGACTTGGAGGGAAAGCACCGTGCAATCATGGAAGGGATAGCAGAGGTGAAGAGGGCAGCAGCAAAGGCAGGAAAAAAGGGCGGAACTCGCTTTGCCAAATCACTTCAAGCTGAGCTTTCTTCCTTAAGAGTGGAAAGGGAAAGGGAAAGGGAGTTCCTGAAAAAGGAGAACAAGAGTCTGAAAATCCAGCTTAGAGACACTGCAGAAGCTGTTCATGCTGCTGGAGAACTCCTTGTTAGGCTGAGAGAAGCTGAGCAAGCTGCCTCAGTTGCAGAGGTAGATTACTGTGATTACACTTTACTTGCCAATATTATTATGCAGTATGCTTAGAAATGTTGAATGAGAAATGTGACTCATCTAGCAGTAATATGGAATAGCGTTCAGTCCCTTGATATTATTAGTATAGCTTGATGAAACCATGCTTCACTCACTATCTCCACTAACGTGAGAGGGCATTTCTTACAAAGACATCAAGTGCTGATGGGTATCTGATTTATTATGTTATTGATTTCTATCACATATGCAGGAGAACTTCAACGTGATTCAGCAAGAAAATGAAAAATTGAAGAAGCAAACGGAGAAGCTTAAGAGAAAACACAAAATGGAGATGATCACCATGAAGCAGTACATGGCAGAAAGCAGACTTCCAGAATCTGCATTGCAACCACTATACCGAGAGAATTCTGACGGAGGACAACACAACACGATCCCAGATGATGACCAGGCATGGAGGGCAGAATTTGGAGCAATCTATCAAGAACACTACTAAACCTTCGGCCTTGATATATAGAGACAGAAGACGACCCTCCTTGGGTCCAAGCTTTATACAAAATTCTTGTGGAGTGACCAAGTCAATTTGTTCTTTCAAGGAAACAAAGTAACTTCTCTACTGTACTTGTGTGCATGATTTATTCATATGTTTGTTTGCTATCATCATCCTTCATTTTACAACTTCTTGAACCTCCTGTTGTATCCTATCATCTCCCATCTCCGGTGGAAGCTTATTGAAAGCTTTCATGACGAAATTATAATGAATAGTTGAATGTCTTTTTTCCCCATATATACATTGTATAGTGATTTGTGTTTCCGTCAAAAAATATGACGCGGAAGATCATCAAATCAAGAAACGCGCAGACAATCTTGGGATATCAAAGCAAGAGAAGCAAATACCATAATAAGTTGAAATTAATGTTTACCTAGGGTGTTTATTTATATACACCAAATACAATATTTGACTTGCAGGATTTTCGATGTGTTTTTTTTTTTTGTAATTAAAAAATTCCAAGTCTAAAGTAAAAAATTGATGCTGGAATTAAATAAATTAAAAATTATATATGTTAATAAAAAAATAAAAGAATAAAAGTTATTAATAAAAATAAAATAGTAAAAATTGAGATTTATATATATATATATATAAATTAATATATTTTATCTGACGAGACATTTATTCACTTATCTTTGCTAAATTTATTTATTAAAATATTTTTTATTTAATCAAATAATAATAAAAATAAATATATATATTAAATCAATAAAATAAAATAAAATAGAAAAAAAATATACTATGTAAGGCTTCACAAATTAAAAATATTATTTAAAAATAAATATGTTTTTTATTTTAAAAAATAAAATTATCTATAAAAAAAATAATCAGGAAAATCTCATAAAAAATTAAATACACATAAAATATTTTTTTAAAAAATCTCTATAAAAAAGATTAAATAAAAAAAATCTTATCAAGAATTGTTTTTCAATATCCCTTCAAGATTTTTTTTTCCTCTAATCTCTCTTCTTTTTTCATTTTAAATTATGCCAGATGATTTTATATTTAAAAAAATTGCCAATTATATTATAACTTACAAGTGGAGAAATTATCTACAACTCATAGAAATACTTTTCTAAACATCTAAACCATGTTATTTTTCTTTTAAAAAAACATTAAATTAAAAAAAAAACTTCAACATTTGGAATGATATTAACCGCTAAATATCTTTTTTTCTTATTTTTTAGACTCTCTATTAAAGTTCTGATAGACTATACCGGACCACTGGTATGTATTTATTATTTCTTCAATGAAACGATGTCGTTTTTGTGGAAAGAACACAAAAGAGGGGCGGACAAAATGATATAAAAAAATCTTTACTAGTACTATCACTTTTTGTTTTCGTTTTCGTTTTTGTTTTTTTTTTTGCCTTTTTTGGATAGATATTAGAGAAGGAGAGAGTGAAACAGAAATGGCGACGGCGAATTCTCCAAACACCAGCAACAACTCTGATTCCGATGTCGAAGACCCTAACCCTAATCCTTCAAGTAATAATAACAATGCGTCAATTATTCCTTCTGCTGAGTCCAGTACCCCTTCCGTCTGCCTCATCCGCTTCGCTGGTGACTCCGCTGCAGGCGCCTTTATGGGCTCCATCTTCGGCTACGGTCCTCTTTCTTTATATATTTATATATATGTATATATAATAGACTCTTACCGTTTGTCATTGCTTGTATCTCTCTCGATTTTGTTGGAATCTATATTTATAATTCAGATTTAATTTAATTTTAAAGTGAAGTGAAGTGATGTTTTGTTTTTTAAATGGATGCATTTCAGGTTCGGGATTGATTAAGAAGAAAGGCTTCAAAGGATCCTTTGGGGAAGCAGGATCTTGTGCCAAGGTGTGATTTATGAATAATGATAATCATAATAATTATCTTTTGCTTATTTGCAACATACAGCTTTTGTGCGCATGCGCGCGCGCGCGCTGGTTAAAAGCCATGCTTGTTAATTCCTATCAAGTTATTTGCGCGCTTCAATGCGCTATTCATTATTCTACTTCGATGTTTCAATTACAATTTTTGGTCTTTGCTGTATTTCTTCCCGTCTTTAGTTGCTAAATTTTTAATTTTTATTTCGTTTCCCACTTATCAGTTTTGTTGTATTAGACATTTGCAGTTCTATCTGGAGTACACAGTTTGGTTGTCTGCTTTCTGAAGAGGCTGCGAGGGAAGGATGATGGTATGACATGCCCCATATTTGAACTGGTTCTTTCACTTTTCTTGCTTGTTTATATTTTAATCATGCTTCTCTCTTTGCAGTCATCAATGCTGGAGTAGCTGGATGCTGTACTGGTCTTGCTCTGAGTTTTCCAGGTATTCAGCTTCTTACTTGACGCATTAAATTTTTAATTTGCTAAGACTTGGATTCTGTCTCAACTGAAAAAATATGTTAGCTATTTGTATTCATAGTGTCTCTGAGCTTTCAATTTTATGATATTGTGCACATTCATCAATGACAATCTGTTCTATCATATTTTCCCATGATGTGCATAAACATCTCCTTGTATACACAATATTATTGCCATTTGTGCAAGCAAAATACTGTCATCTTTAGATTGTTTTAGCAATAACTTGTTAATTGCTGGTAAAATATTTTTTCCATGGGGTGTGGGGTGGGTGGGAGGGGGTGTGGGTTGTCTTTTCATAGCAAATGAATCTTACCTACAATGCTAGTGATTGCATTCCTCAGAACTTGATTCACTGTTTTGACACTTCTCTTAAATCTTTTTCAGCTATCATTTTGTTTCTGAGCATATCATTTCATATGCCATTTGGAGACTTCACGTCTTTTTTTATTCTGCTGATGACTATCTTTATCAGCTATGATTTTTCTTTTCTAAGCGTATATTTCATTTTCTAATTGATGGCAAAATCTGGATTTTTCACATCTTTTATTTTTCTGGTGACTTCCAAATCATCTTGGCTCTCACCTATTTTGAAAAAGGTATTCCCCCTCCATCATTTCGTAGGAACTTTGTTTTTCTACATTGAAATTCATCCTCAAGAAATATTTTCAACAATCCAAATATATGAAACTTTCCAAACTTCCAAAATTTCACAGATGATATTATCATTTCCATATTCAGTACTGTTGTAACTACAAACACACAGTCCGCAAAAAGAACAAGTTCTTCATGTAACTTATGGTTGTTTTCAAATTCTTAAAAATGGAAACTGCTGAATAGAGATCTGGGATAAACTACTAGTTAAAGTTGGCTACCATAAATTGTTAATGCTTCTTAATAGTGACATTTTTTTCACTTCCCTATTTCTTTTTAGCTTTCTCTTCTTTTCCCTTGTTTCTTTAAACTTCTCTCTTTTATTTCTATTCTTCTCAGTTGATCAACTCCTTCACATCAGTCTCTTTGTTTTTTATTGTCAATCACTGTCAGTTTTTTTACATGGAACAGCAAAAGTCTTGGTGTTGGATTTGCTACATAACAGAAAAAGTAAAACAAAGAGAAATACCATCACATGATTGCATATTTATCCTCTATCAAATACAAATAATACTAGCTTACAACAAGTATCATCAGCCAGGTTACTGCTTGAGTTAGCTTTTAGCTTCAAACAACTTTCCTTGTCCCAATTCTTCAGTGTATTATTTGGATCCATCAACCCCTACAGTTTCCAATGCTCATTTCTTGTTTGCCAAATCGCCTGTAAAAGTGGCAATGTTTTTCCTTCGCAAAGACTCTGTTTCTGATTTGACCTTTTGAATTCAATTTTCTATTGCTGTATCTCTTGTTTACTGTCAATTTATATTTCCTTTGCATCCTATTCTGTTCCAATTTGTAATCCAATTCTTTCAATAATAAAATGTATTCACAATATAAAGCAGGCTATTTTTGTTGTAAGTTTGCAATGAATTCACACATGATGCCACTAGTGGTCTCTTCTTCCAACTCTAATTCATACTTGCATGGGAGGTAGTCCTTCAAAGTAGATACGTTTATTCTAGAAAAGAACAAAAAAAAGGATATTTCTATTCTTACAGAGGTCATAATCTGATTTTTATGGACTGTTTGGTTTGCTATTAAGTTTTTCTATGAGGAATTTTAAGAACAAAAGATAATAAAAATAATAAACTAGAAGAAAAGATGGCACTTGTCAGAGATGAGGTAAACATGTCAATAAAGGTTCAAAGAGTGGATGCTGACTCAAACTGAAGATGATAAAAGAGGTTGAATGTTAAAATTAGTCTTGCCTTTTGGTTGATGTATAATTTTAAACCAAAAGGAGTTGAATAGAAACCTTACTCTAAAATCAATTCAATGATGGAGAGTGCATTCTCATATGCATATTTGCTCTTCCTAGCTGGACCCAAAAAAAAAGGGCTATGACGTACATGATGGATGGCCAGATTCTGGTACTGTTTTTTTTCCTCATGCAGATGTGAATAGGTTTGAGTTTTGCAAGTTTCTCTTATGGATTTACAGGTGCACCTCAGGCACTTCTGCAGAGTTGCCTTACTTTTGGAGCATTCTCATTCATCATCGAAGGGCTGAACAAGAAGCAAGCAGCACTGGCTCACTCTATTTCTTCAAGGAATAAATGTGACTATCACAGCAAACCTTGTCCCCTAGCACTCCCTCTTTCAGTCCCTCTTCCAGATGAACTAAAAGGGGCCTTCTCCTTTTTCTCCAAGTCCTTAAGGAAACCCAAGAGTGCCAATTTTCCAGCCGCCACCCCCTGATTAAACCAGGAGCAAATTCATAATGTTTAGATTGCTGGTATGGTGACATTGTATCATGTAAATCTGTAGTCTTAGATTCTGAAGCTTGCAGGCTTAGACAATGAAATGATTTCTTGTTTGGCAATGCATATTTATTTTTGGCTGACAGGCGTGCTTCTTTCTTTTTTTTGTCAATTTGCTTTTATTGATCAAGCTTTGACTGTACTTGATTGCGTTACCCGTTTGCTAGTTTCCAAGCTGAAATGCATGCAAGCAAACAGTGGCCTCCATGCGTGAATGGAAATACTGATGTCAAGCGTGAATTAATGTGTACCTAGCGACCCTTCAAAACCATTTCAGAAACCGGGGAAAAGGTTTGAAATGAAGGCTCATTTGGATGTGTTATGGGTAGCTTACTGCTTAGGGTTTTCAATTTAAGTTTCCCCGTTGACACACTTATGTCATTTCTGTTTTTTCTTCCTTTTCTTCTAAGAATCCTCCTGTTGATAATTTTATTTTAGGGCATAGTGATCAAATTTTAACCTTGATACTAGGTGGAAAACAGAATTCCTAGAAAAATAAAGGGTAAAAGTGCAAGAGTTGGAAAACATAGTGCATAGTGTTTCCCAAAACAGAGGGTTATGGAGTTAATTAACTCTTTTATCTTTCTTCAAGCTCTAGATTAAATCAATGGAAATAGATTTCCTCTCCTCCAAAGAAAAAAAAAAGTTACTGGATCAATTATTCACTTGCTTATATTTACAGCTGTTATTCTAGTATGTATGAAAATCAAATTATTAAAGCTACAAATGCTTATAGATTCATTGGAATAACTAAATGGTTTTTTTTTAATTAGCGTGGAAGAGTTATTATTGATAATAAAAACTTTTTTAGCAAAATTTACAAAGCATAAAAGATAGAATCATGTTTAAGAGAAACAAATATTTGAAAAAGAGAAAAAGAATTGGAGTAATTTTAGTGTACATCTCAATATTTAGTGTACACCTCAATGAAATTTCTATCGATGATTTCATCGCTAATTTTATGGTTTTAACAACCTTAATATTTGTAAATCTAAAATTGCATTTGTTAATTAAATTATTTTTTTCAAAAATTATTAACATGTTGTTATGAAGGGAAAACAAACTTACATTGAAAGATCGTTCTTCCATTGAGCTTAATACTTCCAGGTGAATGGAACCCGTTACGAAGGGATCCCCCCAACGTGGCGGCATCATCATTAATGAGCCCGGGTCAAGCGTTGATGCCAGTGTCAGAGGTATCTTTTATTGGTCGACACCTAATAACTTATAGTTGTCAAAAGCGCTGCTAGAAGAACTAGTAATAATTCTATTTTTACGATGCACTTGACTTTTCCTTAGGTATTTATACAAATTAAAGGATTAAGATACCATGAACTATTCCTATTTTTTAAAAACAATTCGGTAGCACCTCCCTTATATGGGAGACTACCCAATACATAACAATTTAAATTCGATTGCTACAAATTAGTTGATTTTATTCAATTTGTTTCTTTTTCATTGATTGAACAATTCACTCAACTTGTCGATCTAATTTTTAGATTATATATTTTTTTTATTGATACATATATGTATTATAGAGCAAACCTAATTATCGAGTCTCTACTTTTTAACTAGGATTTACTTTAAAAATAGAAAAGCTTCTTTTCTATAATTAGGTTATATATACAATTATTATCACAATCATATTATATTGTATATCATATAAAAATCAATCTAAATTTATAACTTTGACTTGTTATTGAAATCAGCTTATAATTATGAATATATGATAATCAATTATTATTAACTAGGAATATTTTAAATTTATTAATGTTTAATAGAATATTATTAACTAATAATAATTAAATCAATCCTATACATTTAATTGAATTTGAACAACAAAATTGAAAAAATACATCTAACTAAAATTCAACAAATTGTTCTTATACATAAAAGAAAGTATCAAAAACAACATCCATACAATTATTAAGAACAAAAACAAAAAAACACAAAAAAAAGAAGAAAAATCTTACCTTGATTTCATTGTGATTGAAGCTGTGAAGAGAAATAAAAAAAATTAAACAATATGTTAATTAAAAAAACAGAAAAGTTAGTGGAAAAAAAGAGGAGAAGACATACCTATACATGGAGGAGAAGAGAAGAGAAAAGAAGGAGTTGAGGAGATAAGGAGAGGGAGAAGAGAAAGAAGAAGAGGGATGTTGATGTTTATTTACAGAAGAAGAAGAAGAAGAAGAAGAAGAAGAAGAGAGCCAGCCTATCTGTTATGATTTTAAGATTTTGGTGTTTTAATTTGGGTTTTTTTTTTTACCAACAGGATGGAAATGATACATAATGCTGTAGTTATAGGATCCACTATATATGCAATGTTATGTATAAAACTAGATGTATCTTATACTTTGAGTATAATGAGTGTTTACCAATATAATCTAGATGGGGTTCACTATAGATAGTTAAAAATATTATTAAGTACTTAAGAAAAACTAAAAATGTCTTTATGATTTATGAAGGAGATGAATAAGAAGTTTATGGTTATTTAGATGCCAATTTTTAATTAGATATTTATGATAAAAAAATCTCAGTTATGATATGTTTTTATTCTAAATGGGGGTGTTGTAAGTTATAAGAGTTTCAAATAAGAGATCATGAAAAATTATATAGCTGAAGCTGAATGCATCTTTGGGGTTTAAGGCGACAAAAATATGTTGTTTGGATAAAAAAGTTTATTTGAACTACATGTGGTTCCTTGTATTGTTGATCCAATATCCTTGTACCGTGATAATAATGGAGTCATTACACAAGCAAAGAAACCAATGTCTCATCGATGATCTAAACATGTACTTAGACAATTCCATTTGATTAAAGAAATCGTATAAATAAAAGATGTAAAGATAAAGTGAGTACCCACTAAAAAGAATCTTCTAGATCCTGTGACTAAGGCACTACCTTGAAAAAAGCATGATCACTATATGGAGTGATATGATATTAGATACACGAGTGATTGATTTTAGTGCAAGTGGAAGGTTATTAGTGTATATGCCCTATAACTAATTAGTTGGTTACACATGACACTAACTTTGTACATGCAAAATATATTTATTATTAATAAAGATATTCTTTATTGTTAATGAATATATGCTTGATTAATGAGTTTAGAGTAAAAATAAAGTCTTTAGATAAAAAAATACTTTGCAAAGAAAATTATAAAGTTGTTATAATTACGAGATTTCTATTGCTTCAAAACATTATTCCTAAATGTTCGTGTTCAATGCTCTATTAAGACTGGACATTAATTATAGTCATTGAAACTAATACATATTATATTTTTTTCCTTTATGAAAGAAAGTTGCTGTTCTAAAAAATTAAAGTATAACTGATACCTAGAACTAATATATATGTGCTTGTTAGATGACCATATTAAACCGATCCATATAAAGATTCTATATGGAGAGATCACTTGCGCTATGAAAAGGCTCACATGACAATTGTGTAAGTGATTTTTAGGCTTGAGATCAATCAGTTATCTTATATAGAGAATGTAATGGTTTAATCTTAACTATATATTGTCCTAATCAAGGATAAGAAACGGGCAAATATTGGGTATGATATGAACTATATAAAAGTATCTGAGTGATCAAAAGAGAATTCATCACCCTATGTGAATTAAAAAAAAATGTTTCACTATTCTCGAGTAGTATTGATGGCAAAATCCTTATACGAGGTGGAATGAGATTTGAAAAAAAAATTAAATTTTATTTAAAAAATCAATGACAATGATGTTGAGAACAAATATGATTTGATAGAGCAAACACACTCCATGCCATAATGTCTACATCATAACATTCTTGAAGAAATGACAATAATTATATTGAGAAACTAGTAACTGAAAAATTAAGTTAAATCATATATGACTTTCATAATTTTTTAGAGCTCATGACATTTTGCTAGATAGAGCGTTTGATTTTCAAACATAAATTAATTAATTATTAAATGAATAATAAATTAATTCATTTTATTTATGTAATCTGATTTTGATCAAGTTTTTGATTTATATTTGGACTAACATTTAGGAATCTAATGGGTTGCACATATTAAGAATCATTTGTCATTAAATTTAGACGATTAATTAAATGTGTCTTGGTTGTAAAAAATTTAGAAATTGAGTACTATAATTAATTAATATATGTATTACAATTCTAGAGTTAGAAAAATCAAGTAGGGAGTTGATTGAATAAATTTTTAAAACTATCATGATATAATATATGTAATATTATTTAAAGAGTGAATTGATATTTTACCATTTATAGAGTTATCAGTTTTCCTATAAATAGAATATTATACCTCATATATTTGTGTGAAAAAAATTTATGTTAAAGAATATACGGTACAGAGAAACAAGATAGCGATCACTCTCTTCTAAAAGAGTTTTAGGAGATTTATCACTAATAGTTCATGTGAATTAGTTTTAGAGATCAAATATTTGGATGACTTGTGATTTACAGTAACCTAATCTTGAAGAAGTTGATAAAACCTTAGAACTAAAATCTAATTTTTAGGTAATTTTTAAATAAACTCTAAACAATCCTTAATTATTTGATTAGATTCATAGGACTCTTCAAAGATTTTTAAGATTTATCATTGATTATCTAAAAGTTGAAGATATTATAAAAACCTTCTTTTATATTTAAAATACCCTTATTATTAAAAAAGGACCAATTACAAAAATATTAAGGATATTTAGAATATAATAATGGATTTTGTAGACAGACATCGGGTATAATTAACATAATCGACGTGTTGATTTTTTAACAAACAAATGTTAAGTCTGTTAGTAACTCTTAAAAAATAATTATTTGATTGATCACCAAACGTGGTCGTTTGACTGCTCGAAACCACTGACTAGCTAGGGTTTTAATTGATGCTGCCCACGCCCAAAACAGGCCCATCTCCCTACTTCAGTTTCTTTCGCCCGTTGCTGCTGTGAGCGTGCAGATTTGGGATTGCTCTAGAGGGAATAGAAAATGGGTGCGTAAGCGTTTATTTATTTATTTATTTTCTTCAGTTCAAATTTTATACTTGGTTAAAAATAGTTTTGTATGGATTGACTGGTTCGTAGGGATTTCTCGTGATTCTATGCACAAGAGACGTGCTACTGGAGGCAAAAAGAAAGCTTGGAGGAAAAAGAGAAAGTGAGCAACTTTTTTATTTTCTGTTTTAATGTGCTTTGCTGGTTACTATTTTAATTTCTTTGTTGAGAGCAGCAGCATGTTTGATGTATGCATTTCCACTTGTTATTAAACACATAGAGTTCCAGCAATGAATACGATAGGCACTGAATAAATTGCTCTTGGAAGACTGATATTTATGATATCAAATTGCTGAAAGATGCTAGTTTGCAGTATAGGGCTCTTGCGAATTTCTTACATCGTGATGCTTTGACCTTTTCAGTTACTTTGATCAACTTTAGTTTAGGAGAGTCATTGCTATTACCTTGATTGATTAAATGTCAGTGGGGATTTTTTAAGGGAGGAGAGGGGCAGGGAAGAAAATAGTCTTTAGTTCTTTGGATTTCTAACTAGGTGAATGGAAGTTAAATTTTTTTCTTTATTTGCTTAGAGGATGGGAATGAGATGTTTTGTTATTAGATTATATTTATGTCCTTGGATAGAGTTTCATAAATAAATAACAAGGATATAACATAAATTTAGACCAACATCTTTTAAGTATTCCTTCCCCTCCATTACTTCCAATTCCCCAATTTGGAGGAGACATTTTAATAGAAAGGAAAGGAATGGAGTTTGAAAAAACTTCCTTCCCTCCTATTAAAATGTTTACCCAAATAAATTAACTTATTAGTTCCCCTCAACTGATCTCCTTCCTAAACAAACTGTATTGAGGAAAAAAAAATTAAGAAGTTTGAAGTCAGTGTTGTCAAAGGTGGAAAGTGCTAAAAGGCACCGAGACTGTAAAATGCCCGAGGCACTAGGCGCTCGCCTAAATGAACCATGGCAACATGCTATAAAAAAAAAATGTATATAATTATATTATAATATATCAATCTAAAATATGTATCTTCTCAATTAAGATTAGATCATTGGAAAATAAAAAAATATAAAATACCATAATAGAGTCATATAAAGTTATATTTTTCATCCCTAAAACAAAATGAGACAATTTAAAGTAGTATCAATGTTGTCAAAGGTGAAAAGTGCTAAAAGGCGCCAAGCCTGTAAAATGCTTGAGGTGCTTGGCGCTTGGCGCTTGCCTAGGCAACGCTTCATTGAATATCATCACCCAAGGCCTCGCCTGTAGCGCTTAAGCGAGCGCCTAACCGCCTTTTGACAACATTGTTCGAAGTAAGTCCCCATCTGTCTTTTTATTATCATTGTTGGAAGTTACATGGTTCACATAGTGTCTTTTATGTTATTGTCATATGGTTTTTAGTAGGAGATGAGCGCTTAAATTCCTCGATCAGAGATTTTGGAAAAAGAACTCACAAATGTTTAGAGAATAAAGAAATCAATGAATGATTTGGTAATCTTGGTGCTTTTTCACACAAAGTTATGTCTTTTTATATGTTTTGATGAATGAAAAGGACCCCCTTAGGCAAGCCAAAGCATAGCCCCAACAAGACCATTTAAAGACCTTGACAAAGTGAAGCTGGGGAGGTCTTGTGGTCTAAAGTAGGTCCACTAACAATAAGTCTGAACAACGTGGCTGTTTGAAGCCATGTTTTAGTGTTCAGATTTCCCACTCTTAAGACTGACCATGCCAACTAACTTTTATAAACGCCTCTCAAAGAGAACAATAGTATCATCTTGTGTCCTTTTTCTCCCTAAACAATAGTATCGTCTTGCATTTTTGTCCCCCAAACGATCTTGTCACTTTTAAATTCTAGCTCTATTTCTTTAACTACAATCTCAATTTTCAAAATGCTTAGTTTTCTTGAAAATCTAGCCAGGCAAGTGTTTCTTCTAACATTTCTAGCGAAACCCAGATTGGTACCTCAACTTAAGAAAAATTCTTAATATAGTCCTTTCATCCAGTTTCTAGATACTTTTCGACACTTGGCCTGACATGTGCTAGACACATGTCTCCACCATATTAAGAAATAATCTAGAGTAGATGGACCAACTAAATAAAAAATGGGCAGAGAGGCCGTGATAAAAAAGGTCAAGAGCGCAGATCAAATACATGATTAATACTTATAAATTCGATGGTTAAAGTAGTGAACACCATTGATTTGAACACCAATGGTTTTTTTTTTTTTTTTGTGATATGCCTGAATCATTGCTCAAAATTTGTGTTACAATCTGCTTATTTGGATACCAACAAATTTGATTTTTTATTCCTATGATTGGTGGCAACTTGACTGAGCTCTTAGAACTATCTTTATATAGAAATCAATCATTTGACATGATTCTCGAGTTTATTGCAAATTGTCAAAAATTGCAATTCTCTTTTCGATTACATGTTGAGGGGTTCTTTCTACTTTGCCTAAGAGTCTAACCTATATTGGAAGCCTTTTTGATTGATTTGCCAATCATGATAGTCTTGAGGGGTTGCATTCCTTTAGGTTTTGACAATTGTAAGAATTTATAAACTTTAGATTTGTCATTCAATAGCTTTAGTTTTTTTTTTTTTTTTTAAATTTAGAGCCTGTTCGGCCTCTTGTTTTTCTAGATTTTACTGCTTTGATTTAAATCAGAGCAATTAAAAGTACCAAAAAAGTCTTTGGTAAAGATTTTAAAAATTAGTTGTATAACTTTTGAGATTGAGGTGATTTTTATAAAAGCAAGTTAAATGCATTTTAGCTTTCACTTCAACAAGCATGGGAAGTGATGTTTTTTGAGATGGAAGGATGCTTATTTTATTTAAAAGACAAAAATAACCTTAAATATTTTAGAATTACAAACATGTGCGCGCGCGCGCGCGTGTAATGTAGTTTACCCTAACACACTAGATTTCTAAATTAAATTATTTGGTAGCTCTATTTACTTAAAAAAAAATCATGTAATGTTTTTATTCTTGTTTCTTTTTTTTGCCTTTTTTTTTACTTATGTTTATGAAATTTGTGTGGTGTTGAAAGAAAGAATTCATTTCAAAAACAATTTTATTTTAATTTCTTGAAGAAAATGTGTAATTTAAATTATTTCCTTGATAGTAATTTTAATCCAAACAGCAACATAGTAGATCACCAAACAACTAAGTGATTTTTCTCATAGAACAACATAGCAGTTCATTACCAAATAGTTTAATCTCACAACACAACATAACAAAGCACTCACAGCACATCACAACAACCATAGTAGGGGCCAAAGAGGCTCTTAGACATTGTGGTAGCTTCAGAACCTTGGCCATTATCCTTGTTAACTTAGTACCATACCATCATCCTTTGCCCAAATAAAATTTCTTCTTACCTGGATCTCTTGAGAATAAGTTGTCTAGGAGGGTTCCTCTTGAACCCCCTTGACTTGACAACCTTAGATTTATAGACAAATCAACTTGAGGGAGAAATTCCGAGTGAATTGGGAGGCTAGGTCAGTTAGAGGGCCTCAATTTGTTTAATAATTAATAATTTCCTTTGAGATCAATTAATTTAGATTTTATACAGTACTTCTCTTGATAGGTTCCTTTAAAAAATTGAGCTTTAAGCTGGATAAGTTACAATATGTTTATAGTACAATTCTTGTGTCCATGGTTTGTGTACCATACTAGTGTGTCAATGGCCTTTTGCCTACACCATGTTTGAAAGCGGTCATGCGATTAGTCTCTTATTTCTAAATGTGGAAGGACTGTATCTGTGAAGATTAGTCTCTTATTTCTAAACGTGGAAGGATTGTATCTGTAAAAAGTACAGATGCTTGGGAGGCTATTTCAGTTAGAGGGCCTCAAATTGTTTAATAATTAATAATTTCCTTTGAGATCAATTAGTTTAGATTTTATATGGTGCTCTTCTTGATGGGTTCCTTTACAATTCTTGTGTCCACGGTTTATGTACCCTTCTAGTTTGCCAATGGCTGTTTCCCTACATGTGTGAAAGCGGTCATACAGGCATGCAATCGGTCTTTTAATTCAAATTGTGGAAGGATTGTATCTGTAAAAAGTACAAATAGCATCATATGTTGGTCGTTCTATACTGGGCAAACTATGCTTTTCCCTTATAGATTTGTCAATGTTTCACCTCTACGCTCATAGTTTAAAATTTCTGAATGCTACACCTATAGTCTGAAGAAAGTTCTAATTTTCCCCTTTAATGCTAAATAACTAACAAAGAAACTTTTTTTCATTTTTTTCTTTTTTCGCACTCAATTTCCCTCTCAAATCCCCGATATGTTATAATATCTCACAAAAACACAAAAAACAAAAAATTCTCAAACCAAATTCAAAAGGTAAGATATTTAATGGTTAAGGGCAACATTGGAACTTTCCAAAACTAGAAGGGGAACATTCGGAAATTTTAAAGTATGAGTAGAAGTGAAACATTAATGAATCTGCAGGGGCAAGAAGCCAACAATGTTTACCTTTTTATATTTTATCACGTGTACTTAACTAGAGATCTTGATTCATGTCTTCTTCTGTTTGAAGGTATGAGCTCGGAAGGCAACCTGCAAGCACTAAATTGTCAAGCAACAAGACAGTCAGGAGGATTAGGGTTCGAGGAGGAAATGTAAAGTGGCGTGCTCTGAGGCTTGATACTGGAAACTACTCATGGGGCAGTGAGGCTGTGACCCGAAAGACCAGAATTCTTGATGTGGTGTACAATGCATCTAACAATGAACTGGTTCGTACTCAGACTTTAGTGAAGAGTGCCATTGTTCAGGTTGATGCTGCGCCTTTCAAGCAGTGGTATCTCCAGCACTATGGTATTGACATTGGCCGGAAGAAGAAAACCACAGCTGTAAAGAAGGAAGGAGAGGTATGAACTTGAAATAGTTTTTCCTTCCAGGCACATCATTTCCTTTTTTTAGGCTGCTTTTGAATCTCGATTTTATATGGGTATATAAAGATTTATATATTTTCCATAGTGTTGCCAATGCCTTGTGATACTAGTAGATTTTATGTTCCTCAATCTTCTTTCAGCCAGAAAATGCCAATTTAATTCATTGTTGTTATTGGTTGTTGATGCTTGTGGAATACTTGTCTCATTGTGTAGCATCAGTAAACTTGATGGGTTTTTACTTATTTTGTCAATTCTGAAGCACTATAGAAGGAATTGTGAGCACTTGTCATTTTCATAGACAAATATATAAAAAAATGTTCATTTTTAGACTTGAGTCTTAATGGTCAGCCTTTTTTGGAGATTTGGATGACTGAGGAAAAAATGAACACCTCTGAAAAATTATACGCGATATATATGCCTTTTGAGTTCTGACTGTACAAGTGCCATTCATCTTAGTGGTATTATGCTTTGGTAATGGCTTGTAAATGAACCATAAATTCTTTCTTTGTTTATAGGAAGGTGAAGCTGTTACTGAGGAGGTCAAGAAGAGCAACCATGTACTGAGAAAGTTGGAAAAGAGACAACAGATTCGCAAGCTTGACCCACATATTGAAGAGCAATTTGGCAGTGGCCGTTTATTAGCTAGTATTTCATCACGTCCTGGTCAGTGTGGCCGTGCTGATGGGTATGTAACCCGTCTCCTGCATCTATTTCTTGTAGTTGTTAAATACGGCTAGAGGAAGATAATAGAAGTTGACGTTTTCAGTTCCTTGGAAGTGTTCTTTTCCTCTAAAAATCTCTTACATGAATTTTTTTTTTTTTGGTGGCAGGTATATCTTGGAGGGCAAAGAGTTGGAGTTCTACTTGAAGAAGATACAGAGGAAGAAGGGCAAGGGAGCTGGTGCATAAAATTTTGTTTCCCAAACTTGTAATTTCCGAGTAGGCTTCTTCAACCTTCACCTTATATTTTCCCTTCTTTTGGATGTTGAACTGATGGTGAGATGAGAAATTGAACTTTGAAAACCTATAAAATTGTTGAGCTGTCCATTAGAATCATAGTTTGGTCCCTGTCCAGTAATACTCGTGTTTTGGTTTTGACTCAATGAATTACTAATGGTTCTTGTCCAGTAATGCTCATGTCGTGTTTTGATTTTGACTCAATGAATAACTAAAATTATTTACGGTTTAGGCGTCGGTCCCGTTAATAATTTGAGTTCTCTTCCTAGCCGTTGCTATGTTGCCTGTCTTGGAAAATTTATTATTGTTCATGTCACTATGAATTTACTAAACGCTAAATTGTTTGAAAATAAATAAAATAATAAAGAGAGTAAGGTTCGATTAGTATGGAAAAATTGACATGATCTCTATCAACAAAAAACAAAGGTATTTGTGTGTGTGTGTGTGT
>Ga0325414_1001641_pt1 | contig 21882 bp, 15 predicted proteins | sample PopdelMetagenome_8_FD_206183 | JGI IMG/M metagenome (GOLD analysis project Ga0325414, IMG submission 206183) | Populus deltoides microbial communities from Bellville, Georgia, United States - Leaf-PdKOR-R3 | ecosystem: Host-associated > Plants > Phyllosphere > Phylloplane/Leaf | place: USA... | reverse complement strand
GGTTTAACCCTTGACGACGCGAATGCAAGACCGGTAATTTCACTCTCTCGTAATCTTTTTGTTTCCTTGGCAATGAATTTAAGGATCATCTGAAAAGCTTGTGTTTGTATTCTTGATGTGCAGAGTTTTTGCAAGATATGTGAATTTTTTCCTTTTCTTTTAGTTGTTTTCGAGTATTTATTTCTAATTTTTGCAATTGTTGCATTATTAAAAACAAGTCAAAATTTACGCCAGAAAAGAGGAAACAAAAAATAAAACTTTCATTGAGGTAAAGTTTTGGAAAATCTGTTAGCGAATTAATTAATTTCCTTAGTTCATTTAATTATTATTATTATTATTATCAAGTAGCTGATAAATTCTTGTGTTTTATCACCTGGTCAATTTTTAGTAAAAAAAAAAATTACTTTTTTTGTAGCAGGGTACATCTGCAGTTTGGACAGATGAGAAGCATGGGTTATATCTTGCCTCATTAGAAGCGTCATTTGTTAATAATCAATTGCACCATTCCATTCGTTTGCGTGGTTGGTTGGGCGAGATGGGGGGGAGGCCATGTTCATCGCCACACCAGGTTAGGGGATCTTTAATCCTGGTATTTCAAATCTCTAACTCCCCCGTACAGAAGTTATATTTTGTCGTTCTATGTGCTTCTTGGTTATGTTTCAGTTCATGGTTCTTCGAGATGGTATTTGGCAGAAGAAAAGGAATGAACCATTGTTGGAAAGTACAGCCGATTCCCCTTTTGTCAAGGGCATTACTCCGGCGATGTGTCATTTGGCGTCTGCAGGAAACCAGTGTAATGCTGCACACCATGATCTTCAAGGGCACAGTGTATATTGTGGTGGGGGGGTTCATGCAAGAGAGAATGCAACTGTCTTTGGTGGATTGGCAAGAAGTTCAGAACAACACCCTGTGTGCTGCTTATGTTATCAGAATTATACTGGCAGCACAATAGGTATCAATTAGTTTACAGTTGCTTCTGACACCAGTAAAAAAAATGCCTAGTCATACTGCAAATTGATTAACTGCCTTGTTACATCATGTTGTGAGAGGACTTGCATTATCATCCTCTCACCCTCTCTGTTATCTTAACACACTCTCAATCGAATATGCTTTTCATGGACACTCGCCCTTGCCCGTGGGAACATATGCTCAACTTTTTGTAATACAGACCAGGAACAAGAACTGAAAATGTTGTTGTGTTTATCAGTCAAGGCTTCATGCATTCTCTGCTCACGCAATTTACAAATGTAATTGGTTTTTCTGGTTTCACATATTTTACACTGATTTTTGGCTAGAACTCAGATTGGTTTTTCTGAGGGCTTGTAAGCGCACCCCCCCCCCCCCCCCCCTCTATTTTGGATCATGCAGAGTTGGAAGCAAAAATATTAGCAGATGCGGTAGTTTCTCTCACCTTTTCCATGCGCTTGCATTGTCTGTCTACATGTAATGCTTAATTCGTATGTGGTTTAAATGCTGTGCACGTCAATAATTTGTATGCAAAGCAATGCCACTGACAGTTATGGAAACAGTGTCACTCTCTCAAGTTGCAAAAACTTATAGATTATATTGTGGAACAAAGTAGCTTTTCTACTTGCAGAGAAGTTTTGTTTTTGCTGAATTGTTTGGTTCTTCAGAAGTGTCAGATCAGAACTTTGTTGAAGAAGATGAAGGAGAGATGTTGAACTGTGTCCACATGGTGAAAAGACTGAGGACATCTGGAGCCGAGGCTTCAAGCAATGATCAAGTAATGTGATTAATGTTGTATCTGTATGTTAAGTCTTGATTTACAAATATGTTAAAAGTATAATGCAAGGGTGTTGAGATTTTGTGAGTATGGAGTCTCATTTTTGTCAAATCTATTAGGCTGTGCCATTCACAAAGTCTGATACGAGAGATGTTTCAACTGCCAGTCAATCATCCTCTGAAAGAGAGGCACATGTGCATCAAGAATTGTTGTCAGAAAACCCCAATAGCTTTGTCCGCCAAAACTGTCTGCATTATTTTTTAAGAGGGAGCTAAGCTTTACATGGATTTGAAGTTTTAAAAGGTTACTTTTGATTCCAATACCTGAAAACACAGGAGCGAATGCAAGCTCTTGCCCATTTGATGAGTCATCTTGAGGAAACTGCAGATAGCAAGATTGTGATGGGTAACCTTCTTCTCGCTGAAAATGATACCGTCTGAAGATTTTTGCCAGTAGAATTCTGTTGGGATGATGATATTCATATCTGCTGTGCGATATACTTGAATGGGCAGTTTGAAGTTGACTTTACCAAGCTTTTTTAAACTATATGTTGCACTTTTATTTATTTATTTATTTGCCCAGTTTTGTGCACTGAATAAATCCTGAACCTTTTTATATAGAAAATTCTTGAATAGAGATGTACACGATGGAGAAGATGCTATACATGGCAAATATTTTGTATATTTGGAGCAGTGGGAGTGTTTCTAGAAGTAAAATGGCTGTGGATGGTCAGGTGATTTATAGACAATTATGTTACTTTTGTTGAATCTGTTCAATATCATAATCGTAGTTTTAGTTGTGAACTTAAGAAGAAAACCCCCATGTAGTTTTGATCCAATGTGCGTGAGAAATTTCGAAGTTATATCATAGTCAATTCAAGGGGAAACTTTAAATTAGTCCCAAACCTGTTTATCCATTCCCACTTGAATCCCAAACATATAAAATTATATCATAAATCTGTTTACAGATTTTTTCTTGTAATGTACAATATGAACAGGGTTAAGAGCAACAGATTTATATTTTTAATGGAAAATCTGTAAATTTCAATGCTTAGATTATTAATGTCACAAAGCCCAGAAGAAATCGGTAAATGTTATGTCCATGATGCCACAAGCCCTTCTTCAAAAGGCCAGACTGCTTCGGATCTCCATTCTCCGCGTGCTCACGCTTCTTACCTCATATGTACATTACAAGAAGGAGACGTGAGCTTGTTAAAATTGAACGAGCAAAGAAAAACCCAAGAGGGCACTACATTCTCCTCGGAACTGGACAAACTAAGGCTATCTATCTACCGAAATCTTCAGGTTCTTCTTTCCCTTTCTCCGAAAGTATAGTACAATGTTTCTGGTAGGGCTTCATTTTCCCCCCTTTTTAAATGATGTTAGGGTTCATTTTACTTTTCCGGTTAAACCTAAATGGGTTCTCCACATCTATCAAATTCACCCATAATATCCTTACATTAAAAATCTAACCTAACATAGTATCATCAATCTCTATTAGATTGCTTTGTTAACCAAATCAGTTAATCCATTACCGATGGAGAATGCCCATCGAACCTAATAATGGATTAGTAGTTGAAATGGGCAAACAGAAAAAATCAAAGAAAATTAATTGATTATGTAATTCAAAATATCTGGAAAGATTATATCGGGGTATATTGTAACGCAACTAATGTATATATTTTTTTTAAAAAAATTATGCTATTGATAACAAATGTAATTGTATAAATCTAAGCTGTTTTTTGAAATATTTATTAGGTTGCTATAGATTCCCAAAACATTTTTCTGGCAGCGTGGTTAAAAGTTTACTTCTTTAATAATGTGGTTGTGATTATTTTTTAAAATATTTTTTATTTAAAAATGTATCAAAAATAATATATTTTTTTATTTTTTAAAAATTATTTTTAGAATATATGTATCAAAATAATTTAAAAACATTAAAAAAATATTAATTTAAAATATATAATTTTTTTAAAAAAAGTTTTTCAAAAATATTTTTAAAACAAAAACAATTTACTGAAAGTTAGATTACACGGGGGACTCGTATCCTCAAACAATCCCACTTCCCAACCTCTAATTGGTTGTTGACACCAATAACTCGGTCACTATACTCAACATAGTTTTTGGCCATATTATGCTTGTGTGTGCAGAGTTACACCTTAACTCCTAGTAATTTGTTCATTCACTAAGCAATCTCCTTCCAATCAAGATTTACCCCTTTGGCCTCTCTCTCTCTTTCTCTCCGGTCCACACGCCATCAAATGCTAATAAATAAAACATCCAAAGTTTTAACTTTCTCCGGTGACTTTGAACAAGGAGAAGGGGACCAAAATACCCTAATAGCCCACAAAGTCTTATTACCTGAAAACTTTATCCTCCTTTCAAGCCGAAGAAACGCATGAAACAAATACCTTAAAAAACCAAAGCCTCATTTAATGATGTTTCTCTGTTCTTTTTTTTTTTTGGGGTGAGACACACAAATAACAGCTTCACCACCTAAAATCATCAAACAAAGAAAGAAAAAAACAAACTTCCCTTTTTAATACTTATTCTTCGTTTCTACATTTGTTATAAAGAGGGATTTTTGCTTGATGGGTGTTTTGACAAATCTAAGAGGATCAAGAGCTGCAACAGCATCACAAGAAGGGTTGCCTGTATCAGATGGGTCACCATCAAATTCTACTCAAGTTTCAATCTTTAAAATGAAGTGGTCAAATTTTTTGCCAATTTTTGTTGCTCTTGTTGTGATAGCAGAGATCGCCTTTCTGGGTCGTCTTGATATGGCTAAAAATGCCGATTTAGTTGATTCTTGGGCTGATAGTTTTCTCTACAGGTCAGCTATATCTGCTGATATGGTGGAAAGTGGTGATTTTGGATTGGAAACAGTGAATATGGACAAAACTAGTGGAACTTCGGAGTCAGATAGCTGTGAGGAGTGGTTAGAAAAGGAGGATGCTGTGGTTTATTCAAGAGATTTTGATAAAGATCCCGTTTTGGTCGCTGGAGCGGAAAAGGTTTGTTGGATTTGAACTTTCCTTTTTCAAGATTTATGGGATATGATTTTTTATTATTGTTCTTGTTCTTTTTTGCTACTCGGTGAATTTTGTGATTATACAATTTTTTTATGAATTTTGAGTGTGATATAGTTAAGAATTTACTAATTATGTTCAAGGGGCTAGTAATGGCATATGTATAGAGCAACGAAGGTTAGGACTTTGGACCATTTCCCGATGATTCCATGGAGGATTGGTTTTTAGAGGAGAACCTACAAGTAATAGAGTTCTTATGTTTAAGTGGTTTGTTTTAAGACACGGGGAATAGAAGAAGATTATTCGTGTAGTTGACTTTAATTAGCTGTTTTGAATTATGGTTTTGATTTAGTTTAGCTGAGTTAATTGATTATATATGAGATGGAAAACAAGCTGAAGAAACTTGACATTGAAGTAGCTCATGTACAGTTTCTTTCCTCTTTTCAGCTTTATTGATTTCAACAACTCAATTGTCATAGGGTTTTAAAAATTAAGTTTTTTCTTTTTTGTCATTATGTGGTACGGTGGTTTTGTAACTTGGATCTATGCATTTTTATTTAGGAGTGGAACACATGTGGGGTGGAATGTCAGTTTGGATTTAACCCCAGCAAGAAGCCAGATGCTGGATTTGGCTTACCTCAACAAGGTGGAACAGCTAGTGTGTTAAGGTCGATGGAATCAGCTTCCTACTATGCAGAGAACAATCTTGCCCACGCACGACGGTGGGTAAGCACTATCCAAATTGACTTGATTGAATTTTGAAAAAACATTTTGCTTTGAGCTATAAGAAACTCTAGTGAGTATAAATTATCATGGCTGTGTTTGTAGTTCCTAAATTATGGCCTCTTCTTGTTGTTTGGATTTGAGTAGCTCAAGTCTACCATTCAAATTTAGATGTGAAGCTCTCCAATTATGATTTGCTATAAACTCGGTCACTTGAAGCACAAGATATAGAGATGTTTGAATACCAAATGTTGAGTCAATTATTTTTAAACAACTCCTCTTAAATACAGAGATTAATTTCAAAATTTTGATCCATTAGGGACCAAAATGGTTTTCAGAATGCAATGAATGTTCAGAATTTGAGCTTTTCCTTTTTGTAGAGTTTCTTTCTTCTCTTGATGATATATAGTAGGACTAGAGGGTACATAAAAAATTTCCAGAGATGTTTTTGGTGATGCTCAAATAGTTGGTTATGCAGGATATTCACTTTTTCTGCATCATTGGACATTGGTCCTACTTTGGCACGTGATGTTGAGATTCATGGTGTGGTGCATGTTAGTATTCTAGAAATGAATTGATAATATGTGAACACTTTCTACAATAGAGCATGCTATCTGCAATATTTATGCTGAAGTTGAAAATAACTGCCTGCCATTCTTCTCAAGTGCATTTCTTTTGATATTCAATTACTCAGATCTATAATTTCTTTTTTCAGATGATTAAACTGATACTTTGGTTTTCTTATGAATTAGAAGGGGATATGATGTTGTGATGACAACGAGTCTCTCCTCAGATGTGCCAGTTGGATATTTTTCCTGGGCTGAGTATGATATCATGGCACCAATGCAGCCAAAGACTGAGAAAGCACTTGCAGCTGCTTTCATTTCCAATTGTGGTGCTCGCAACTTCCGCTTGCAAGCACTTGATGGACTTGAAAGGTCGAACATCAACATAGATTCCTATGGTAACTGCCATCGGAACCATGACGGAAGATGTGAGCATGCCAAAATCCTTTCAATATATGGTATTTTCCACAGGTTTTATGTTTTCCATTGAACTGTTGAGATCACTGTCACATTCCCCTTGAGATGCCATTATGTTTCTATCACAACTTTTGCTTGGAAATAGTGGGATTTCCCAGTTTTTGCTCTTGAATTAGATTTTTGGCCTGTTTATTTGGCCATTGGAACTACAATTTTGTTCATATCCGATACACAACTTCGTTGTTTGTTGGTAATTTTATAGATTCATTTCATGATGCAATTGACTTTCATCTTTGGTAAGTCATGTATGATTCTTGTTTTAGATGACGTGTTTCCTCTTTTAAATTTTCACGTGCCTCTTTCAAGTCAAATTAAGTCTGTTAAGTGATGGCTGCATTGTGATATGATACATGATCAGGTATATTCACGTATTTGTTTAGCTAAGCATTATCATTTATTATTGTTGTAATATATGTTATGCAGTGGATAAAGTAAAGACTCTGAAGCGTTACAAATTTAGCCTGGCTTTTGAGAATTCCAATGAGGAGGATTATGTCACAGAAAAATTCTTCCAATCTCTTGTTGCTGGTATGTGAGCTCTCTCTCAATAAGTGTGGGTGTTACAACTACTGTTGCCAAATACTATCATGTGTCTTTGCTTTTGAGTTTGCAAATGTTTTAGAAATTTTTTATTGGGATTTGTATAGTGATAATGGATACTGAAACCAATTTTTTTAGGAACCATACCTGTGGTAGTTGGTGCTCCAAATATTCAAGATTTTGCTCCTGCACCTAACTCAATTTTACATATCAAGGAGCTAGAAGATGTTGATTCAATTGCGAAGACTATGAAATACCTTGGAGAAAATCCTGATGCCTACAATCAATCATTAAGGTACAACTTAATCTTATCCAGTACAATAATGATTTGTTAATTTTCAGTTGATATTGGGTGACTGGAATGTTTTCTAGAGATATTTCTTGTTATTTCCCCATAGTTCCTCATTGAGAGCTGTCCATCAATTAGGTGGAAATACGAGGGCCCATCTGATTCTTTCAAGGCACTGGTAGATATGGCAGCAGTACACTCATCATGCCGTCTTTGTATTCACCTTGCTACTATGATTCGGGAGAAAGAGGAAAATAGCCCAGGGTTTAAGAGGCGTCCCTGCAGATGCACCAAAGACTTAGAGACCGTGTATCATTTATATGTAAGAGAGAGAGGAAGATTTCAGATGGAGTCCATTTTCTTTAGGTAAGGTCATGATGAGTATTGTTGTCTTTATTGCGTATCAGTGTATCTATCTGTGAACCTGTGTATGAAAGTTAAACAAAGGCACACAAATCCACATCACTAGTTGAGTCACCATTGCATCTGTCTTGTTGTATGAATTTGGGAATTGAAACCCAGTGAGAAGTGAAAGTGTGATTCATGTTTGATTTATTTTGTGTGTCCCCCCCCTTCCCCCTCCCTTTTGGCCTCTTGCTTGGTTTAGCATATTTGTGGCAACATGGTCAATGATTTAATCTGGATGCAGAGGCCAGATATTCAAATTTTCCTTCTCTTTCTGTTTAATATTTTAGAAAAATTAACGAGTCTGCATTTTATAAAACATTGACAAAACCATGTTATGCAGGTCTGGCAATCTAACTGTAAATGCTCTAGAGGCTGCAGTGCTCAAGAAGTTTAAGTCTTTGAAGCATGTGCCCATCTGGAAGCAGGAAAGACCTGAAAGCATAAGGGGAGGAGACGATTTTAAAGTTTACAGAGTATACCCTGTAGGCATGACACAGAGGCAAGCTCTGTACTCTTACAAATTCAACACTGATGATGATTTCAAGAATCACTTGGAAGTCAACCCATGTGCAAAGTTTGAGGTGATATTTGTCTAGGACGATTTCTGAATTCCGACGACCACGATTGCTAATTTTGAGCTTCTTGTGTTAAAATGTGTGCAAGGAGGTCAAGGTGATTTGTTTGGAGGGTTGCTTCCATCCTTTTCCGTTGGCCTCCTTGTATCTGTTGTTTTACATGAGCAATGAAGTGCGCTATAGCTTGCTGGGAAGTTGGGTTATTTGGGGTAAACCCTTCACTGACCTTGGTGATGCATGGTGAATCATTTGAGATATTCTTCTGGTTTGACATAGCGTTAACTCAACCTTGTCGAAGGTGTCTTTGGTGAGGCATAGCAATCTCAACTCCCAGAAATCTATTTGTAAACGCTGTTTTCGATAGTGTTCTTAGCAATGCACTGTAGTGAGAATTTCTCGTCAGATTTTAGATTGCTGATATATCAAGAACATCCCCTTATACTTTTTCAAGATTCTCCTTCGAATTGACAGTATCATCTCATCCTACCTCCACAAACCATCATTTTCAGGGTCATGTCTAGCAATAAGTTCCAGGGAACAAGTCCAAGATTTTTTTTTTTAAAAAAAACACAAACTGTTACTCTACCGTGTGAGGGTGAAGATGACTTCAGTATTGTTTGAAATTGCGAGCGTGGTATTTTTTAAAATATTTTAATGAAAAAAACAAACACATTTTAATTAATGTTACGAATCTGGCTGATGTCGAAAAGAATATTCTTAGGAATCACTTGTAAAGCCTAGGTCCTAGAGAAGTTCCCGTGATGATTTGGTAGAAGACTTTTTCGGGGATTTAAGAGAATATTATTAGATATCGGAATTTGAATTTGACTGGGATCAGATTATTTTTTTATAACCTTATAAAAAAATATATAAAAATGCTAGGAATCCAAAAGTTCAATATATAATGGATAAATAATTTTTAAAATATTGAGGTGTTGATATATTGAATGAATTTTTTTAACAAAAAATGCCAACTTATTGGATTAATTAAGACCAATGATATTTAAACCCTTATATTCTCATTTTGAAGCATGAGCAAGTGACAATTTCATGAAATTCAAATTGAAACAAATTAGAAAATTCAATTTAAATTAATTAAATATTGAATTGAAGGTAGAAATTGTAAAATCATTCAATAAAAAAATCCAAACAAAGTGCTCAAGCATACCTAAAGCAGTGGCTCGCACTACAACATGACTTGGATCAATTTTTTAAATAAAAAAAATTAAGACTTAGATAATTCACTTGACTAGATTTATTAAACCATGTTAATTTAATAATATGATTTAAAAAATAACAATGAATGATAAAAAAAAAGGATCTAAGATAACCTATGTCATTTTCAAAATTAGTGAAAAATCATATAAAAAAAGTATAATATCAAAATAAATTAAATATTGAAAGATAAGTCCAAAAAAACATGATCTTAAAAAAAGAAGGAAAAAAAAAAACAAATGTTCTTTTACATCATGTTGCGCCGCGGGCTAAATATTTTTTTAACCTTAAACAAATGTTAAAATAAATAGAGATGATGACTACTGAATGATATATTTTTAAAAATAAATAATGAGCAGTTAATTTAATTTAAAAAATCTTTTTAAAAAATCTAAATCCAGAAAATAAAAAAATTTATATAAAGAGACTCAAGATAACCCAAGTAATTTTTAAAAGCAATGAGAAATCCGATATAAAAAAAAATATGAAACTCAATATCCAATTAAATAAAATACTAAATGATGAAACTAAAAAAAATACGAGTTTTAAAAAGAAAAAAAACAACAAATGAACTTGAACAAAGCTCTTAAATCTAGGTTAATCTTTTCAATTTGTAATTCGTTAAATTCTATACCTGAAATCAATCAAGAAACTCAATTTAATATTGAAGGGTGAAATAAAAAAAATCTTTAAAACTTGCCAAGGTTAAAAAATAACAATCAAGATAACATGGATGAAATTGTAATTTTTTTAATAAATTATAAAATAAAATAAATAGCTATCAAAAGAACAATGACCAAATCTAAAACAAAAAAAATGACGGATGATAAAATCAAAAGAAAAAAATTAATTTTATAAATTAATTCAAATTAAAAAAAATCAATTAAGAAAACAAGAACCGGATCATAAGAAAAATAAAATTGAAGGGCGGTTGTGAAATGTTGCAAGGAAGGCACAAAAAACAATGAAGAAAGAGAGAAGAAGAAAAAAAATAAATTCAATCATGGTTAAACCACTCATAATTAACCATTGTTGCGAATTAAAACACCAAGAAAACTAATTTTTTACTTTTATGAGTCACTACATGTGCCACTCAAAAACGATAAGAAGACTCATTTGTTGGCGTGTTCCATAAACATAAAATTAACTTTTTATTAATTAAATTATCAAATCATCCTTAAGACCACATGAGTATTGAAAAAAATAAAAAATATGAAATCTCAAACATGCCTCCAAAGTAAAGCATTAGAGTAGGAATACTATGCGTGGTTAGTGAAAATTCATATAAAGCCCTTATACCAAAGTTTTTTTTTATTTTAAAGGTAACCAAATAATTGCACCGCTGCAAAATAAAAAAATTAAAAAATTGAGATACCTTCCTACGAATCTAAAATGACAATTGAACCCAGCAAAAAGATAATTTTACCTTTAAAAGACAGTCTTAAATTTTTTTAAAAAAACAAAAAAGTAAATTCACTATTACAATCTACAGTAAATCAAGCATTTATACAATAATTTTCCCACATCAAACAGGTTTTGTTAATAGTTATGACTAGTCTATGACCTGCACTATGCGGCACACTGGAAAAAAAATCCTAGCACTAAAAAAAACATAAAAAGACCACAAAACATGTTTTTAAAAAAGTAAAAAGTTGAGATTTAGATCATGAATCTATTGGATCGAGTAAGCTTATCGAACAAAAACAGAAATCAGGAAGATTGATGTAACTTAGAAATCAAAGTAAATTATTTTGCAAATAAAATATTAATGATTTCGAAAAGTAATCAGTCAATTACAGAAGAAGACATCACCAAAATACTCGTACGAGTCCCTCCTTCCCTGGAATACTTAATCAGCGCACGCCAAAAGGAAGAAACAACATAGATAAAGTGATTGAACCCAGAGTGAGCTGCTAATGACACACTGCAAGCTCAATAACACGCGAAAAGAACAGCGAGAATTCAAAACCCAGGCCGAGATTAATAATATTACAATCCACAGTACAAAATGATTTACATGCAGGGAAAAAAAAAAGAGCGATGGTACAGTTTTATCAGCCCATCAGACCATAGTGAGCCTAGGTGACAACAGCCTGTTATCCTTCCACTGCCAGGAGCGGGAGGTTGTCGCTGCTCTGTGAAACCAGCCTCACGCATTGCCCCCCACTTTAGGAGACAAGTAGCCCAAGCCTTCGCTGGGGTCACTTGGCTCAGCTCTTGGCTTGGAACGGGCAGACCAGATAATAATCACGCTAGACTCGGCCCTCTGGACAAGATCAACGTTCCATCATCTTAATGCCTCCACTTGGATCACAAGCCCACGCTACCGGGCTCGGCGATTTGTCTTGTTCGGCGTGTCCATTATCACGAAGTAGACAGAGTAAGTTTTGGCCGATGTGGGATTGTGCTCCTCCCTACTACTTGTGCAGCTTGAAACTTGGTGACTGAACAAGGTATCTTTTTCTTTGTTGTTCTTGTTTTATTTTCCAAGACATGGACACTTCTTCTCTCAGATTGCAGATCGCTTTGTCATTTGAATGGATATGTGTATACATAGCAGGATACATCCAGATCTTCTTCAAATTTACACCCCGAGTAAGAGAAGTTGAGATGCTTGAAAAAATTTTCAATGAATTCATTAAAAACCAAGAAAGTGAAAGGTAAGACTGAACTCGGCAGCAATTAGTGTAATGCAAATCAAAATGAATGCTTCCCGTTTGGTAAACAAGTTAATTAGCATGTCATTTTATTAAATAAGGAATAAAGTCCAGTTCTCTAAATGCGAAGGTGTCGTTGGAGCTCAGGCACATGATTGGTTGGCTGTTGTGTTTGCATTGATCATGACTGTTATGCAAATACTAGCATCTTGTATGGTTGAATTAGGCAGCCAAAAACATAAATTCAAAACCAGATCTTTATGTTGTTTTCCTTGCACTTCTGAGTAACTCATTAGTTTGTAAGAGCTTATTGGTGGCATTTAATATTGTGGCTGTTAAGCCACCGGAGTAGCAGTGCTTTAGTGCTACCTGTGGGAGCAAGCTCCAAGTAGTGATACTTTTACTACTAATACGGTGGCTTACATGCAGACCACATGATAACTTTCAGTATTGTTGGGTTAGGTTGCTAGATATTAAGGGTTGATTGACAATTGGACGGATGCTTTCAGACACAGCAGCAGCAAGTTCTAAAATATCCAGTCGAGGAAATACATGGCACTAGCAGGCCCGCAAGACTACACACCTGTTCCATGTTTATTTCTTGAAAAATTAATTTTTAAAAAATTAATTTTTAATTCATTTATCATTAGAAAAATTGGTAAAAAAAAATACTTTTTAGTCAAAGAAAAATTTAGCTTGGTTTTCAAGAATGTTTTCCTAAAAAATTTGGACGGAAAACACTTTCTAGAAATTGTGAAAAATTTAGAAATATCATTATTTGCTGATTATATCAAATTTGATCCTCAAATTTTTGATTGCTATATATAATTTGTTTTGAATATTTATTTTTCAATTTCATCTCTTAAAATTTAATTTTTATATTAATTTTAGTTCTTATTTTTATAATTGATATTTATATTTTTTTATTGAAATTTTTTATCAATCAAATTTGATCCTTATTCTTTTGATTTTTACTTATTTTATTTGAAATAATTTATGAAATGTTAATTATTATTATTATTTTAATTTCTTCATCTTTCATTTTTTTTAATTTTTTAGATTTGATCTCTATTATTTTGATTATTATTTATTTTATTTGAGATAATTTATGAAATTATATTTTTTTCAATTTCATTCTCATTCAACTTTTTAATTTGTAAGATTTATTTTTTATTATTTTAATAAACTTGAAAAAAATAAAACATTAATAAATTATTTTCCAGCTCATTTTCCATGACATAATCAAAAAAAGTGTTTTATAATTTATTTTCCATTACACTACCAAATATCAGAAAATACTTTTCCAAAATTTATTTTTCTAGAATTCACTTTTTCTAAAATTTATTTTCTAAAATAAAATTATTTTTCAACGAACAAATGGGTTATTAATTTGTTTTTTTTTGTTTGCAACTGTCCCAAGAAAAAACCAACAACTCTAACAAATATCCACACTTCGCTAGTAACTATCTACCATCATCATGTCATCGCTTTCAGTTCGTTTTCTTACACCACCTTTGTCACACGCAGCTCCAAGCTCCTCTGCAAGACAAAGACTCTTCGCTGGATCCCTCACAGTGGCTCAGCCAGTGGATGCAGGGAGGCTGGAACGGCCAAGAGTGGATGAGAGGGATGGATACTACGTGTTGAAAGAGAAGTTTAGACAAGGGATTAATCCTCAAGAGAAAGTGAAGATAAAGACAGAGCCAATGAAGCTTTTCATGGAAAATGGGATTGAGGAGCTAGCTAAGTTGTCGATGGAAGAGATTGACAAAGAGAAGAGCAGTAAAGATGATATTGATGTTAGACTCAAGTGGCTTGGTCTCCTTCACAGAAGGAAGCATCGACGTAAGCATTAACTTGTCAAGTTTTAGTAGATTCTTTGAAAGTATATTTGATTTAACTGTCCACAATCCATTTTGTATCTAAATGCTTTGAAGATTACCAGATCAGTTCCTTGCTGTAAATTGTTTTTAATGATCAGATGGTAGATTTATGATCAGATTGAAGTTACCAAATGGGGTAACAACAAGTGCACAAACAAGATACCTGGCGAGTGTGATAAGGAAATATGGGAAAGATGGTTGGGCAGATGTGACAACTAGACAAAACTGGCAAATCCGTGGTGTGTGTTGCCTGATGTGCCAGAAATACTAAAGAGTCTTGCAGAAGTTGGCTTGACAGGTCTGCAGAGTGGCATGGACACCGTTAGAAACCCTGTGGGGAATCCTCTTGCCGGGATTGATCCAGATGAGATTGTTGATACCGGGCCTTATACCAACTTGCCGTCTCAATTTATCACTTCCAATTCTCGTGGCAATCCTGCTTTCACTAACTTGGAAGTTTCCTCACTTCTGTATTAATGTGATAAATGCGGAGTTATTTTCAGTGACCTTAACCCCTCTCTCTGTCTTTCTAGGCCAAGGAAGTGGAATGTATGTGTTGTGGGTTCTCATGATCTTTACGAGCATCCTCACATCAATGATGATCTTGCTTACGTGCCTCCTTTGAAGGACTTGCGATTTGGATTCAATTTTCTTGTGGGTGGGCTCTTTAGTCCCAAGCGACGTGCTGAGGCAGTTCCTCTTGATGCCTGGGTCTCAGCTGATGATGTCCTCCCAGTTTGCAGAGCAGTTTTAGAGGCCTACATAGATCTTGGCTTCAGAGGGAACAGGCAAAAAACAAGAATGATGTGGTGATTGATTGACGAGCTTGTGAGTCATCGTTCATCTTTTGACACGTCATTTGTTCCCCTTATCTTCACTTAGTATTTCCCTCATCAAACGAATTCTGTATAAATGCAGGGCATTGAAGGATTTAGGTCAGAAGTAGTGAAAAGAATGCCCCATCAATGGCTAGAGAGAGAATCTTCTGAAGATTTGATTCAAAAGCAATGGGAAAGGAGGGGTTATTTCGGTGTCCATTCACAGAAGCAGGAGGGTTTTAGGCTTTTAGCTACGTAGGTCTTCACATTCCTGTTGGTCGTGTCCAAGCAGATGACATGGATGGGCTAGCTCATCTAGCTGACATTTATGGCCCCGGCGAACTCAGACTCACTACAGAGAAGAACATCATAATTCCCAATATCGAGAACTCAAAGATTGAAGCCTTACTTAAAGATCTTCTATTGAAAGACAGTTTCTCACCCGAACCACCTCTTCTCATGAAAGTGTTGGTAAGCATGCATGCACTGGCAACCAGTTTTGCGGGCAAGCAATAATTGAAACAAAGGCCAGGGCCTTGGAGGTAACCGAGGAGGTGCAGAGGTTAGTGTCAGTGCCTCGACCAGTGAGAACGCATTGGACAGGCTGTCCTAATATATACCTGTGGGCAGGTGCAAGTTGCCGATATTGGGTTCATGGGCTGCATGGCAAGAGATGAAAATGGGAAAGTTTGTGAAGGAGCAGATGCGTATGTAGGAACAAGAGTTGGGAGTGACTCGCTTTTGGGAGAGCTTTATAAGAAAAGTGTTCCCTGCAAGGACTTGGTGCCTTGGGTTGTGGACATTTTAGTTAAACATTTTGGAGCTGTACCTAGGGAGAGGGAAGACGTGGAGGATTAGTTCATAAAGTAAATATGTCCACTCCTGTTTCTTTGCAAACTTGGAGGGGATGAAATTCAAGCTTTCGAAACGGAAATGATCTCATAGGACCATGAAGACTGATAGGGGTCTAAGAAATGAATAGGGAAGGGTGTTGTGTTCTAGAGCTTCTACGAGCATAATTTCTAACAACTTCGGCTTCACTTGGTGGGTTTTGTTTGATGGTTAAAGGCCAGGTCAGGGCTTATGCATGGAAATAAAAGTTAGCATAGTTTTAAAGACACAAAACTTCAAGCACTCAAGAGACTGAAAACATAAAAATTGAAAAGATGTCTGTACGACTCCCACAGAACTCTTTGTTCTTTGTGGATTATTATCTAAGAATGTGTCTTGATTGGGATGATGAAATTCTGCCTGTAAAAGAATTTTGTGCTTCAGGTGGTATCTGCCAAAAAAATAAAATAGCGCCACTCCTAGAGCCCTGGTATACTTGTGTGTGGTTTGAAATTACAATTGCAAAGAGTTGAGACTGTATGGAACATCTTTGTTGTCCTTATTTTGTTTTACAGACACTTCATTCTCGCAGATCGCTTTGTCATTTGAATTGACATGTACAGTGCAATACATTTAACTCCAGTTCAAATTTACACCGTGAGTAAGAAAAGCTGACATGTTGGAGAAATTTTCAACGAATTCGTTCAAAACCAGCAAAGAGAAAGGTTCCTTCCCGTTCAACACTGAATTTGGCAGCAGTTAGTGTAGTGCAATTCAAAATGAACGCATCCCGTTTGGTAAACAAGTTAATTAACATGTCATTTCAACAAAAAAATGAATAAAATCTCGTTCGCTAGATGCTATCTATTTCACAAGAATGAGTGCCTACTTTCCAGTCTCGGAATTGCCACAGTAAGGTGTCCGTGGAGCTTAGGCACATGATTGATTTACTGTTTGTGTTTTGTTTGCATTGATTTGGAGTTTTTAACATCTATCATGTTAAAAGACAATAATCCAAATGAAAAAAGAGATCTCAAACAAATGCTTGCATCTTGTATAGTTTGAATTGAACAGCCAAGAACATAAATTCAAAACCTGATTTGTATGTTGTTTTCCCTGCACTTCTGAGCAGCCATATAGTATTGTAGTTTTTAAGCCACCAGAGCAACACTGCTTCAGTACTACCTGTTGGAGCGAATTCAGATGTTAAAGATCACAACTCACCAGGGACTGGTTTCGGACGGTATAACTTGCAAATTCAAGCACAGGTCTGAACTGCTGTGCTAGAAGCAACCAGATTGGTAGTTGATTGGGTTGGGTAGCAGCGTGCTGTGGTAAAGATTCTTTAGCTTAAAGCAGTATATACTCACGTAGTCTTCTTGCGGCTGGAGTGCTCGTTAATTACTTTGTAAAATTTTTAGACATGCCACCATAATGGCTGGACTGGTTAGCTAAGAATGTACTAGGAGCTCTTTACCTTACAACTTACTAAACCACTGGCTACTGCATAACCTTCTCAGCTTGTAGACGACATGTACTCCGATGCTTGGCTGTGCCAGCAGTCTCGTTGAAATAGTAACAAGTCACCCATATTTCAGTTTGGTTGAGTACAAAACTAAACACTGATGAACCTTGTTAATTTGCTCGAGTTAATGACTAACAGAATATCGGGAAAAAAAATATTAGACCTCAAGTATAACAAGATTCGACTATAATTGCTGGAGCCACTCGACAAGAGCAGGCTCCTCTAAAAATTGGAGTATGCCGCTATTTGCGGCGGGCACACGGTATTCTTTAGTAAAAGGCGAAAGAATAGTTCGCTCTGTGATCACCGCGCGGCTGCTTGTTTTTAGAGAGGGTTTACTTGTCTATATATAGAGCATTTGCTGATAGGTGATTTTCTTTGTTTTCGATGTGGGATATTTGGAAACCCAAATGCAATGACCCCAATTATCCATTCCTCCTCTTGCACTTTCACTTCCAAGTGCCACCCATGTTTGATTTTCTCCCTCTCGATTCACATAATTTGACAATCACAAATGCGAGTTTCTAATATTGAACAAGTCTTAAATTGTCTGCTAGCATTTGAATTAATCAAGAAAATTGGCTTCCAAGCCCTCTAAATAACCTCAAGTTATTAGAGTCGAACCGTGAAAAGCCCAGAGTAAGGCACGAGCCACCACCTCCACATGCGATGATCACAATGATTCACGCAGACTTCCAATCTCGGCTCCAGACTTGCAGCAACAAATTCATTTTCTTTTATTTCAAAACGTTGTCATTTTGACAACATAAATCTGCAATTTTGACACGGATATGGAGGAAAGTGTGCAATTGAGAATAGCGAATAACTTAAGAATCCAATTGAAGAATATCCATTGAGATATGAATTGTGGTTTGTCATCTTGCCTGTGCTTCTTCTTCTTCTTGTTTTTTTTTTTCGAAGGAAAGAGTACTAAAATGTAAGCAATTTGTGTTTGGTTTCTGGGCCTGGTTGGTTTGGATATCCGTGTCCCGCTTAATTTTAAGCTTTTAAGATTGGGCGCTCCTTGGCATTGAATAGAGGGCCAAAGTTACAGATTTTAGATATGGATTTAGAAAAATAAAATTCAGAGCGAGCAGGCAACTATTTCTAGAGGTTGGTTTTTTGCATAAGCCCTAAAGCCCAATCAACTTCGCACTGTGGAGTATTGAACTGTCTTTTCAAATAAAGAAGTGACGGTTCCGAAAATTTCTTACAAACAGAAATTTTCAAATATATTATTCAAAACAAAAATTTCACAGAAATAAATATTAATAAAAAATGGTTTTTCCCATGACAATCCAAGGATTGTTGTAAGATAATATTTTCCTTTCAAATTGGCATTTTAAAGCTTAAGATTTAAACAAGTTTTGATTTCTTACAAAAATATACATGAACAATGGACAGCGGAGACTTTAGACAGGCTTAGCAACCGTCCCGTCGAAATTGCACATAAAATTGTTCGGTTCCTTTCCATTGAAGACCTCGCTCCATTAACATTGGTGTCCAGAAGATTTACAAAGTTGCCAGCTTTCTTCTTCAGGCAAAGGACAATTCTTAGCTTCTAAATGCCATGCCATGAGCCAATGCCAACTGTTTATTTTGCTATAATCAGTTAAATTTCACGAAGAAGAATGATGGATTAATGATTTGAGATTAGAGCTAAGAATCGAGAAATTTATAAATTTCTCCTGAATAGTCTCTGTTACCGACCAATAACAAACAGGATTGCAACTAGACAGTTTGTTTTTTAATAATGAAAGGCCCTTCTTCTCTTCTATCCCTGGACATTTTATTTAAACATGGCCAACCAAGATTTTCAAATAGGGTAGACATTTACGTCCAATCCAACCACCCTGTTTCAAGACTTCTAAGCCAATCATGCACTGCCTTTTGCTTCATCTATTGCCATTCTTGTGATGATCCTGCAAATCGCAAGTACATGAGAACTTTCTAGATTCGCCACTTTGCTATAAACAATTTTCTCATCTGTGGCCTTCTGTTATTACATTAGTCTCAACGAGGTCTTCGTCTAGACCTTCAATTCAGGATTTTCTCATTTACATGGAGCTAAACAACAGAGCTTATGCGCCACACGCATGGCTGGATAGTATAGTTGTAATGATTTCTTTTTTTTTTTAATGATACAGTGATTAAAATAATTTGGCTATCTTTCTCTTCAGTTTTTAGATTAAAAAGTCAGGCCTGTCTTATTCCTCCCTATCCTCCATGTGAACAGCCTGCAAGTGACTGGTGGATAGGAAAGCCGAAATACAGATGGATTGAGCATTCAAGTGAAAGGATGATCCTCTTCTGTCAATTGGGATAGTTAGCACTTGGCAGTAACAACAAACAAATGTTCAACAAAAATGTCGGGACAGGGACATTGCTATGGGTACCAGATTTTTACACTAAGAATCCAACAACTTGGTTGTGCTTAGTTAAGATCAAGTGCTAGCAAAAAGTCGTAGCAGATAAATGAGATGAAGACATGACCAAACAAAACCCATCAAGATATGGAGCTTAGCATGCACTTGGGTCCCTGCAGCCGGAGTGTATGACCTTCTTATTAATGGGAACCACAGATTTTGCTGGCTAAAAATCAGATATATTTTTTAACTCTTTGATGTTGAAAGTTCTGCAATTAATACAAACTGTTCAGAATTGATAGTCCGGCACCAGCTTCCCTGAGATTGCACCGATTTCGTACAGCCACATATATTGCAGCTTGCAGCTAACCTGTTAAGATATTCTTTTGTTTTTCTGTTTTGTCAATTTTTATAAAATTTTGCTTTAAGAACATTAATGGTATCCTGCTGTCAGCATTTCTTTACATTTCACAGATTTATTTGTTTTCCTTATTTCGAGAACATCATCATAAGTGAGGGGAGAAAAATAAGGAAAAAAAAAAAATTTTTAAAAAAATACACTATAAATTTTTATTATAATCAAATATATTAGGTGTGGATGAACAGTTAATTTACCCCCTTCAGTTAATTTATCCCCTTAATATTCTGTAATGAAAAAAAAGAAACGTGTATGAAAAATGAATCCCAATTGTACTATGGAAGGGGCCCTACCTGACAAGCATTCCAGATGCTATTCTTCATACCAAATTATTTCCCTGTCAAGTTTTTTTTTTGGATGTGGCTAGAGCTGTTTATATAGACTTAAGTGTGGATGTGAGAATTTTCAGGAACATGTGATATGAAAATACTTTCGTGACTGAAAATTCTAACAAATTTATTTGATTGCAACTTTTAAAGTTTCTCACAATTTCATCATAAACAATTTTTCTCTGTTTTTGAAGAAAAATCCCCTGAAGTTATATTTGGTGTGAAAGAGACAGTGATAAAAACGAAAACATGAAATTAATAAATATATTTGATAATTTTAAATTTATTTTTTGTATTTTCAAAATATAAAAATATATTCCTCATATTCATACCCTTGTTTTTTATATTTTTGTAACCAGACACTACTATAATTTTTTTCTAACTGGATTTTAATTTTAACAAAACTTCTGCTCGATCCTTTCAACGAGAAAGGGAAGTAGTTTACGCACAATTAATTAATTTTTTAAGATTTTAAAATTAATAATTATATAAATCTTTAATTAACTTGAGTTTAGTGAACTTGAAGCGGTGATAATAAACAACATATAAAACCAATTAAATTTTAAGAATTCGAACCAATTCATTCCTTTTTATAACCTGCCACTAATATCACAATCAAGCAACTGTTAATTTCCTAAAAAAGTGGGGGCGTAGTCAGCTTCATTTCTCCTTCAATTATTCATCAATGATTCACAATATCTTAAGATAATCATTTTAAATCTAAAAAAGTCCAGATGTTATCATTAACCACTAATTAGCGTATAATCTGGACTTAGCTTTTGGGTTTCTCTTTTAAGGTTTTCAAGTGTTTTTATGAGATATCATAACATGTTTAAGATTATAAGAGAGAGAGATAAATATATATAAAAAATGAAAATTAGAAATCAAAAGTTTTTTTAGAATTATTGAGGTTAAAATATAAAGATTGAAATTACAAGTATAGAAACATAAACGAATCTACAAGAAGCTTGTGCGGATTAGTCGAGAATTATTATAAGTGTGTTTGGCAGTGTAGTAGCGGTTACTTTTTAAATAGCTTTTCGTGCCGAAATACATGTCAATGATATTTTTTTATTTTTTAAAAATTATTTTTAACATTAGCATATTAAAACAATTCAAAAAATACAAACTACATTTAAATTTAATGAAAAAAATTAAAATTTAATAAAATATAAATTGAAACGCATAGGGAAACAGCCTATATGTATCACGATGTTCAGGGATGCAATAATACAAGCACAGTAAGCCGCCGTATGTTCCAAAAATGGAATCAATGGTCAGCTTTGTGGCTCCCGGTCTCTTTGTTTAGCTATATATAGGTGGATGGGCGCACCAATGTTTATGGAAACAAATCTCCTGTTGTTGGTTTTTTGAGGTGATTCCACAAGATCTGATGTGATTTTTTATTCCCACTCCCATCGCCATCCTTTCCCCCTTTTCCCTTTTCATTCCGCGGTGGCAATTAGCTTTCAAAATAAAATAAAATAAAA
>Ga0325414_1001635_pt1 | contig 21905 bp, 15 predicted proteins | sample PopdelMetagenome_8_FD_206183 | JGI IMG/M metagenome (GOLD analysis project Ga0325414, IMG submission 206183) | Populus deltoides microbial communities from Bellville, Georgia, United States - Leaf-PdKOR-R3 | ecosystem: Host-associated > Plants > Phyllosphere > Phylloplane/Leaf | place: USA... | reverse complement strand
AATGCAGCATGTGATCCATCTATATATTTATGGTAGTTCATGGTCATGGAGGACCGACCTTTAAAATGTAAGGACGTCCCTTTCGGTTATCTTTTCTAGTTTTTCATGTGTGACAAGCAGAACGAGTCCAGAAGGGTGCCGAGGATTAACATCTCCTCCCCCGAGTTTTTTTTTTAAAAAAAAAAACACAAAATCACCTTGCTCTTGGAAAGTTTTGAAATAAATCCTCATGAAATGGCCACTCTAATTAAGAATATTACATTCTAGCCCTTCTGATCATCAAACATCAAATTCTAGATTTGTCCCTGTAGGTAAAGTCAAATTTCCAATAATTTCAATAGACAGTCATAGTCAGAAAGGGGGGCGAAGAAGGGATAGGAATCTGTATTGATCAGGATTTCTTGGATAGAATGGAAGTCTTTTTATCTTTGAAAGAAAATCTACCCTTCCTGTCAGACAGTAATTAAATTTAATCCAATCAGCTAAGGCTTTTCTTTTATTTTCTTTTCTCTGTTTCCACAAATTCCGCAATGTAAATTATAGTTGGTTTGTTTTTGCTTTTGATAGAATTTTTAAAAAATTTTAATTTTTTAATTTAATTTTTATAATTTTAAATCGTTTTAACGTAATGTACTGGTGTTAAAAATAATTTTTAAAAAAATAAAAAAAATATTATTTTAATAAATTAAAAAATACTTCAAAAACAACCACTACTATAATCTTTTAACTCTAATATAAAAATGAGTTACAAACAAGTATTTTGCACTAAAATTTTGTATAAACGGATCTATCAAGTAGCTAAATGTGGTTTCCATGTATTAACAAACGATCGGTATCCTGTTAAAAAAGCAATCCCTTGCATGTTGTTGTATGAAAGTTTTATATGTAAAGTTCGCTTACAATACAGAGAGAGGCGTAATTGAGGCCTAATCAATGGCGTTGAATTCTAAAAGAATCCTTGCACCAATTATTTCTTGCTGGTTTTAGCAGAATACCGTCCCAGACAATTACTGCACCCGGAAACCAGTCGTTTGCTGTCACCACCATCTCTTTGTGGGACACATTTACTGCACACTTGTTTTTCTTTCTTGTGCTGAAAAATAAATCGGACCCTCCCCCCCGAGCAAGTTACACAGACACATGGAATCACAAAACCGACCTCCTCCGTTTCTGTAATGGGGAAAGCGTACAGAGGGTGGACTATTGATAGGCAGAGCTAGGGGGGTCTGAGATCTTCCGACAATTCTTCGGGCACCAGAATAGCATTTTTCCTTGTGCAAATCGTGACAGCTTGTCGTTATGGTGAAATTAGTTCAGTGGTTGAGATGTCAATTCAAAGGAGGTACAGTAAGTTTCAACATGAAACATTCTTAGAATTACTTATTTGAAATTAAATAATATTAATGATGACTATATCTTTCGAGAGATAAAATGTATTTTCTATGAATTGACGTAAATTAAAAACTTTGTATTAAAATGAAATTAGCTTAGGCATACATCCCGCCGAGCTATTGCACAAATTAATTAATCCACGTAATCAAATTCGGTGGCCATGGTGAAAATTTTGCGTTGTCGAACTTCGGTTTGTTTCAAAAAGGCACAAATTAATTAATCCACGTAATCAAATTCGGTGGCCATGGTGAAAATTTTGCGTTGTCGAACTTCGGTTTGTTTCAAAAAGGCCTAAGCAAGCATGTTTGTCTACCTAAGCAGCGCCGTGTACACAAAATTCGCAAAAGTCTTTACATCCCATCAATCAAAATCACTGGTAATTGAAATTTCTCTGGGATTTATATCATTCAATCCCATCCCTCGTGTGGTTTGATTCCATCAGAAAATTAGACATAAAAACGTGATTTGCAGTGTGATTATGAATGCTTTTTAAATAATTTTTTGTATTAAAATATATGTCAATAATATTTTTTTATTTTTTAAAAATCATTTTTAACATCAACACATCAAAATGATCCAAAACATACAAACCATATTAAATTTTAACAAAAAAAAAAATCAATTTTTTTGAGAACGCAACCGTAGCCGCGTTCCCAAACGATACCTTAATAGCCTTTTGTTTCCGCGTTTTAAAACCATTTTTAATAAAATTTAAATTTTTTTATTTTTTATTAACTTTAAATTAATATGTTTTTAATGTTTTCAAATCATTTTGATATGCTGTCAAAAATAATTTTTAAAAAATAAAAAATATCATTGACATATTTTAATACGAAAAGCTATTTAAAAAACAACCGCAACCGCAACCACACTGCAAAACATTCTCTACAAGCAAAAGTATGCATCGACTGGTTTTTCTCCACGAAAAATTAGAATGCCAGTGGCTAAAAAACGCCACAAGGAAATAAATTAGAAAGTAGTGAGAGTCAGGACAACCACCACCCTCTAGTCATTTTGGATACAAAGAGAAGATCAAGGAGATCAAAATTTCCATTTCTCATTCACAAGATACACCAACATGTTAAGGAGTACAAGAAAAATAAAATTTCAAAAAGAACGAAAACTTGAAGAATCATTTAAAGGTCCCTACTGTCCCACGGGATTTCCTATTGTTCGTATAGTGGTACTTCCTCCATGATGTCTTGTAAGCTCAATCTATCCACTCCAACCCCTTTGATCTGTTTTTTTCTAGATTTTACTGGAATTTTGCTGAAGGAAAGTTTCTCCACAAACCCTTCTATTTTTCCCTTTCCATTTTGATTGAATTTCTTTTCCAAAAAAATAAAATCTTCCATTTAGTTTTCCTGACAACATTTTTTTCTTTTTGCTTCGATACTACCTTGGCGTAGGAATTAGAGGCCTCCAGAAATTTCAAGTAGCACAAACTGATGTTGCCAACACATGACAGAGCAACACAGTAACACATACTGGCATATCAGATCATCCCCATCCAATACGAAAGGGAAAATTCCCCCCTTGATTCCAAAGAATCCTTTTGTATTTAACCAAAATTATTGGAGCAAACACCCTTATATTCAACTTTTTTCATTATTTTAGCCCTAATGCCAAAATCGATCAGCTTTTATAATCACTGCAACAATGGTCAACTCAAATATCAAAAGCATGCTTCATATTTGCATTGCAATCAACCTGAAAGCTTTGGTGGCGTGTTTAAAGCAAAGATTCAGAACAGACCTTCATTTTGCACTCTACCAACTCCAATCTTGCATGAGGATCATGCATAAGACCCTTTCAAGGAAAGGAACCAAGTAGGCTAATGCTTTCTCTCACCAAGAGGAACATCTATTGAAACCTCGGGCATAAATTAAACTGGCAATGGACACCTTTCCAAGTTTAAGCTTTCAGCTAATTTGTCATTCAATTTGACCGACACTCTTGACATACACGATGAACAACAGGTCCATTTAACCTGTACTTCAACAGCTAATTTTTTTAAATGAGCATCTCTTTTCACCTCTCTTGCATGACATTCTCACACTATAATCAATATTGATGATCTTTGTAACCATATGAAACACGCATATTCTGACCTGGCTATACTTACAACACCTAAACTGCATCACCCTAGAGGGTGAACCATGCTGGAGCAACTATGCTATTTCACTAGAAGAGCTCCATCAGCTGCTGCGATACATCTGCATCGTATAGTCATATACAAATGAATTAGCAATGAAAAGCTTTTTAAGTCTGATAGAAATATTTAGCATGAAGTTAATTTAAGAAAAGCTCATCAAATGCAAGCACAAACTTCACTACGGACGCACGGAGACAAACATGCATGCATGCATATGGACACACGTGGACACATATTACAAGCATACAAAGTTAAAATGGTGAATACCAGCCAGCCCATATAGCCAATTTTCACCCTCTATTGCCGCTACAATTTAATTTTTTTTTTTTTAAAAAAAAAAGGAGTTTGTCTCCCTGAACAATTTACTGATTTTGTCCAATGAGACATCATCAAAATGTCACAAAATTGAAGCAAGATTCTGATCCAGAAATGAAAGAACCAGTCCATTATTCACAGCTAAGTTGACTCTGTAGATTTGAACAGCATATATAAAGATTCGGAAAATCACCAGTTTTATACTATTTATCCAGTAACTGAATTTGAGTACAAGGGATTAAGCCAGTGTAATGAATTAATATAACTCATGAAAGTTGTGTGGAGCTACCTTGGAGAATAGCTGGTGTTGTTTCAAACTCCTGCCAGATATTCTGGTAAAAAGCAAGATCAAAATTTAGAAGCTTGGCAGCTAGATAGGCAGCACCAGCAGCAATGTGAAGGGGCTTAAACTGAAGCCATAAGGAACTCCGAAGCCTGCAAAACAAAATAATAGCTTTTATAAAGTGTGCTAAAACCACCAGCAGACAGCACATGATGAGAGGTGAAAAAACTGTCAAACCAACCAGCCTCACAGCACTAATATGGAAACCACGGCTCTTGTGCAACTTATCATATTGCTAGATTTGATCAGAGGCATATTAGCAGTGAAAGTAAAATAAATAAACAATCAGAGAAAATCAAAACACTAGCAGATAATATATCATTAAGGATTCAAGTACAAAAAAAAAATGCAAGTCAAGTCATTTTTCTCTTACCCACCACAAAAGCAGCAAACCCAGGAAGAATATTTTGCAAGAAACTCTGCAGGATTGCTGATAGAGTACCAAAACTATAACAAACAACACACCCATTTATAAACAAATCAACTCCCAGGCCCATTCTGAAGCAGGGGCTTTATAACTCCAGAAACATACACAATTCAAATAATAAAACAAATAGAAACTAGCAGCACATTCTGCATCTTCTGCTCCACAACTTGATCTGGAAAGGCTTGTCAAAACACATGAACTAATGCTCATGAATCAGGCATGCTACGCCAGACATGGAATAACACCATCCCATATCCTCTAGCCAGCTATAAGCAACATTTAAATCCACGAGTAAAAAGATATGGCATAATTGTATACATATATTGTAAACTGAATTACTCCATATATATAATATCAGGCTATATGAAAGGGTTCTGAAATCTTTTGAACCATACTTGTGAACGATTTAAAAGCTCAAACTGATACGAGGGATCATCAAAACTGATAGTGGTTAAAAGTAGAAAAGTATGTTTGGATTTGAAAAGGTTCAAAGAATGAGAATTAGAAGGAAGCTGGAGATGAATGGGATAGAATATCGATGGGGTCAGGGTCAAGGCCCAATGCTGGGTGTTGTTTATAGCATTGCTTTGCTAACTTGGCCCCTCATCCTACAGTCCCCCTTCAAGAATAAGAACAGCTTATGGCATTGAACAGTGAAAGGTGTTGTTTCTTCAATTTTTCTACAAAAGAAAAACAAATCCAAATTTCAAGACTTTAACTTACAGGGAATATTTTTCCAATGTAGCTCATCATTGGCCAGTCAACAACACCATGAATCAAATCACCTATGGAGCTAATTAAGCCGGGCAAAGAACAACCTCTGGCCTGATATTGCCACCCCAAGCATAGCATGGGAGAGATCAGGAGCCCTGGGCCAAGGAGATTGAGTGTTCATGCTCAATAGTATCGCTCCTTTAATCAAGCATAGCCCCAAGGGCAGAGTGAGAATGGAGTAGGTCTCAGACTCCAATTTTACCAAGGGGAAAAGGTTCAAGCTTCTTATATTTTTAGAATTCCTAAAGAACATTTAACATACTCTGATTTGCAAATGCCTGGATATATTTAACACAAAATGTAGCAGGCTGGTACCTGTTCCAGGTGCCATTTGATAGCTGAGCATAAAAAGACAACCCAGCTCAACACCCATGTGAGTCATGCACCAGAATAGCAGGTATATTAATAACAACAGCAATATTGGTAGAAATTATAATGATAGCAGCAGATGACAATAACAAAAAGTATAAGGATGCCCACATCTAATTTTTTTCCTGGATGATACAAGCAGTAGCACCACTTCGGCTCATAGTCATGGAGGTTTATGCAGTCCATTTAATTGACAACAGGTGCACAGAAAAACCACACGGATATTCCCATTTTAGAGGTCTTCGAAACAGCCAAGGTCAATAATAGGGTAGGGTCAAGGTATCAGACTGAAACTGCGCCACAACTAAAGGAATCCATCATATTAAGATCACGAAAAAAAATATGTGTCCTAACATGGTCATTGTCAGATTTTGACATGTCTTAGGTTTGTGTGCCAATTGTTTCCAAACAAACAATTTAACTATGCATTTTATATATGCGAGTTTACCAGCACCGAGAAACTGACATCTGTGCCAATGAGCCATATAGATCAATTAGCATACTGTGACCATCATCCCCTAATGGACTTGGATTCGAGTGTCCTTGTATATACAAGAATAAAAAAAAGGGCTACCATGCTGTTTGTTCCTTTCTCAATTTTATCTATGCTGGCAACATCAAACAATTTTCCACCAGCTAACCATCACAAAACACCAGCACAGTGATTCTCAGTCAAACTTTAAGGTGCACAGGTGCCCTCACACTGGCACATCAAAACTCAATCTATCACACTATGCAGCTACACAACCTTCTGGCACACTCAGGTATCTACACCTGTTGAACAATTTACAAAACTTTTTTATTATAAAATAACCTTATCTTAATGATATCAGACCAAAAAAGTGCCACCAAATTTGGAGAAAAAAGGAGTTAATGCAAAAAAAAAAATTCTTTTTTGATTAAAAAAAAAGGATATCAGAGGGGATTCATGCCATATAGAAAATAAGGGCAAAAATCATTAAGGAGGGAAAATAAGAACAAACGATATCCCAGTCACTATGGATTTTGATCATTGTCAAATCAATTTAGTTTCCTCCAAATCAGGGTGAATGGATGCTAAATGAACAAGCAGCCAGGTCTTACAAACTTTAAGTTTGTACAAGGAGGCTAGACAACTTGCTCCAAATGAAAGTATGAAAAAGGAAGAAGAGAGTGAGAAAAAGTTGAATGCAAAAAAGATTTTGGATGTTCTGAGGCTATCATTTTTAGCAAATAACCCGGTTGATGGGGGTATAGCGAATCACAGTAATGTGATCCACAACATCTTGGCAAAGCAACTTCAGATGTTTAAAAACTTTCCATGCACAGCATATCAATCCGCCAGCTAACAATATCACACAGGTGAGCACGTTAATCTTGTGTAGACCCTGCAATTATATGCCATGCCAAAAACATCAATATCCCATACCAGAATAACTACATAGTGTAGTTACTTGAAAGAAAACCATTGAGACTAGTAGAACACTATGTTGAACCAAAAGAGAAAAAGAAGAACCCAGCACATACTCTCCATGGCCCAAGTACAAAGAGTTCCCCACAACTTCCGATTCGTTGGGATTTAGACACAAACCAGTCCATCTATAGACACAGACAAGCCATCATAACTGCAAGACCACTTGCTAAATCTTAAACCATGTCTTTAGCTGAACTAGTGTGAGAAAATCCAGATATAATATATTTACAAGAAGATGGTCCAAATCAAATTGCTTCCTGAAGAAAGGAGCATGATCAGAATTATTATTATTATTATACAAAAGTTCATTTTATAAAAGCTAGTTCATTTTGACACTGAAACTAGCTGATATAAATGAACCGCACCAATACAAATCTAAAGAACCAATAAAATATACCATATTGAAAGTAGTGCACTTACCCTTCACTGACCAAGTTTAGCGCCAGATTCACCAACACAGTTTGTGAAAGACCTAATTTGTTGAGGACAGATGTAAGGGGACCATATGGATGCTGCACATTGAGTTCAAAATTGAGTGTAGTCAGAATCATTTGCTCAGCCTCAATCACTTGCTCTCGGTACTGTTCAAACCAATCCTGTTTAGAAAATCTCATTTCATGTCAGCATGCTAAAGACTTGAAGCTGCAACTTTTCAAGAAAAAAAAATCAGTAGTAAAATGCACAAGTGGAGCCGCTTTCACAAATAGGTTAGATTACCAGATACTTGTCACTTTGAAATTTCATGTTGTGCAAGAAAAGAGGTATAAATTAACCAAGGAGTAAATTCAACACGTTTCGAGATAGGAGCTCCATTCATGAATTGACATGAGCATATTTTATGTTATCCACTTTATGTTTTTAAAACAGACGCAAATTAGATTTTTTTTCCCTTTTAATAGATTTAACAGATAAGAAGTTATGAATCAGCCTGCAAGATACTTACAAAAGGGAGCAGGTACGACAAGAAAGTAATATCCTGCTTGTGGAAAATCTCACAAGAGGCTCTCACTACATTGTTCAAAGGACAAGGTGTCTCCTCAGACTTTGCAGCGAGAAAAAGTGCAGCAACGGCAATTAACTGCAACAAGCCCAAAACAAATATGACAAACATAACCATCACAAAAAGGATCGTGCACTAGATTTATCGTATAATCATATTCCAAGCATCACCAGAAGGCATTCATGCAAGTATATGAAAAATCTTACCAAGACTAAACAAGTCATTACTGGCCAGAAATCAGAAAATAAAAGGACCAAAAAATAGATGCAACAAATCTAAAAATGCCAAAACATAAGAATAAACAAGTCATTGCTGTCTGCCTAATTTTTTTAAAGTTACAAATGCAGAATGCTGCAGTATCAGATTACGTGAACAAAGCAGCTACACAACCCAGGTCCTTTTGTCAAAAGAATTGTTTTGAATCGAATGTTAACTCCACCTTCAGCAGAGGAGGGATCATAAGCCAAGAGGACTTGTCAGTTTCCAAATCAAGACAACATAAGAGAGTACGCCAAGCTTCCATTGATTAACCATCAGTTTAGACATAATACTTGTTTAGTTCTTTATCAGCTCAAAGTTCTAAACAGCTAATAACAATATTCTCTTAATAAAAATAGCGCCAGGGAGAGTGCCAACACAATTCAGGGAAGGTTTCTAGAGTAAAATAGTTTCCCCTATGAAATGACAGTACGCAAAGTCTCCTCCAAGAAAGTAACAGGGCAGTCAAAAATTCAAGCATAAGCATTAAGAACTCACAAATCTATCATGGCAAGCATGTGATCGTCGAACAAAAAACCGGTGGCACAAAACCATGGCGGTGCCAATAGTAGTTTGTGGCCTACAAGAATCAAAGGAGTAAGTTAATAACATTGAAATTCTGATAAGAAAGCGTCCAAACAAAAAATAATAACTCGAGACACATTCCAGGTGGAGCACTTACAACTCCAGCCGCAGCCCAAGATTCTGAAGGAAGGCACAATAAGAATACCGCAGATGTGTTTCACGTAGTGCATCAATTCCATCTTTTCTTGATGGGGAGTATCTCTCAATCTCATCCTTTGACAAAAATACTGGTTCATCTTCTTCCAGTTTTGAGCGTTCACGTTTGCAACTCATAGATGTAGATGTAGAGACCTCAGCATTGGATCTTGTGATCAGAGGGGCTGAATTGTTGTAAGTTGATTGATCAGCGCATTCATATGCATTGTACTGAGGGTAGTGTCTCCCACCACATTCTCCCCAAGTATCCACACTAAATTTTCTCCTTTTAAAAGCTGGTCCAACAGTAGGAGGGTTAGCATAACCATTGACATGGTCCCTGAATTTCCCCGAGGAGAAATCACGGAAATTGCTATGATTCCAGATGTAGTTGTAGTTGCTGCTCCTATTCACATTCACGCTCCTGTTTCTATGGTTGAAATTGTTTCCATTGAAAGAGGTCCACCGATCATCATGGCATGTTCCTCCTTGTGAACGATAATTCCGTGCAAAAGACATTTTTCCTGACAAATTAACCATAAAAAAAAACACAATATGAATAAGATTGAACCGAAAAAATAATAAACTCTTCCAGAAGAGCTGAAACTTCACGTAGTAAGTCAAGTCACTTGTAGTGTAGTTGTTTTTCTCAAAATTTTGTGCTTATAGGCATTTGAACTTTCCTTAAAAAGATCGATTTGACACGAGCCGGAACATGAAAATACTGGTTTCTTCAACAACAAAAATCCAGATAAAAGCTTAAGCATTTCTTCAAAATCAAAGGCCTGTACTAAGCTAAGTTTGTTGGTGGAAATCAATGATTTTTCTAAAACAGCCATTTAATGAACAAAAAAACCGAAGAAAGAAATGTAATACACTGATCTAATTAATCCGAATTAAAGTTCTACAGAATACTAAAGACAACAGAAAGACTTTCAAAAAAACACAAAAAAATTCATTCATATATGCCAATCGCACGTCAAAAACATCAATTGAACGGTAGCAAGAGGGATAAGATCACGAATAATTACAGTGATTAGTGGAGATATAGATCTGAAAATTCCGTGATTAAGATTAAGAAACCACGCGAAGGATTTTGATTTTTATCGGGAGAGGAGGCTGAGATTATTAGATTACAGAGAGGGTTTGAATTAAAGAAGAGAAAGCGTAAAGGGAGGTGGTCAAATAAAATAACGAGAGATGGAGATTTGAAAAGGAAGAGAGAAGATATAAATATACAACTTAATGGTTGAGTTAGGTCAGGCGGTTGCTTGCTTTGCTTTTTTGTCTTTTGTGTTTTTAGATTTTGTTAAAAAAAAATAGCAAAGTAAATATATGAAAAAAATAATGGAATAATATAATTTCAAAAAAAATTAATGAAATATTATGTTGTAATTTAAAAACACAGCATAATCAAATTTTAATTTTTTTTTATTTAAGTAACTAGTTATATCCAGCTATACTAATTAATCAATCATTTCATATAAAAATCATAATTTTATAAAAAAAATTTCTTCATACGTGATTTATAAGTTAAAATTGTTAAACTCAAAAAAAAACTTGGATAAAATCTTTAAAAAATATTATTCACGCAGTAGTGGGTGATTTTGAGAAGTTAGATGTGAGTCTGTTATAACCAAGTGAAGATTTGCCCGAAAAAATTACGTGCATGGCTTCACATATGCATTTGTAGACCAGTGGTACATGTTTAGGTCTAAGATGAGATTTGGCTATGTCAAACCAAAATAACAACTCAAAATATTCATAACTTTTGATTCGATAATTAAATCGCGTTTAAATTTTCACATAAGTTTTCAGATGTTATTTTTCATATAATAGTCGTTGCATCGTTATGCAAACCATCAAATCATTAGATATCAAAAATCTAGTTGATGCCTCTAGTTTTGACAATTTTAAAATTATTATTATTATTTTAAGAATCGATCGATCGGTTTCATTGAACATTATGAATCGATCAACTAGTTGAGCTAAAAATAACACAATTTTTTGCTTTTATTTCAATTCACTGATTTATTATTATTATTATTATTATTATTATTATTATTATTATTATTATTATTATTGTGTGTTAATTACCCAATTTGTTCTTTTGTTTTATCTATAATTAGGTTGTTTTCTTCTTTTTTTTTCTTTTTAGTTTGGTAGGGGTGAGATTTTAGTTGGGTGGACGTTGGTAGGTAAAAAACCTTACCTTCTTTTTTTGGCAAGTTTATTTATTTTCCTTTTTTTCTTAATATTTATAGTATATTTGGATTGAAATGTTAGATTTTTGAGTTCAATGGTGCAATAGTTTTTATTTTTTAATGTATTTTAAAACTATGTTTCACTTGAAATTTATAAAATTGATGTTTTTATTGTTTTTTATGATTAAATAAAAAACATCTTAATAACAAATTATATATTTAAAATAAAATATTTTTAAAAAACACCATACCAAACTACTACAATCACATAAGAGTAGTTGTGTGTTTAATGATGCACTTCAAAATACTTTTTTAAAAATATATTTTAATTTAAATATATTAAAATAATATATTTTAATTTTTTTATATAAACACACTAAAATCATTAAAAAACACTAATTTAATATTTTTTTTGTGAAAAGTGAGTTGAACCATATTATTTATGATTTTGTTTTTTTTTTATATTTTTCAAAAGTATTTTTGGATTGAAAATACATCAAATTAATATTTTTTCTAATGTTGATAATTTTTATGTGCTAATGTCAAAATAAAAAAAATATTTAAATGCATTCTGAAATAAAATACTATTTTAAAAAATATTTTACACCATAATCTCAAACACATACTAAACCTCATATAACTCAAATTCTAGACCACTAATTGAAATTTATCTAGCATCAATTTTAAATTGTATTAAAAAAATGTTACGGTATAAGTTTTTTTCCATTTCATAGAAAAAAAAGAAAATCTATTTTCTGTTTATTTTTAAAAGGAATTTAAGTTAGAACTATATTAGACTTTAGGTTTTAAAATGATATCTTACTTTTTTTTTTAAAGGTAGCATATTGCAAGCCCGTGGAGAGTAACATGTTGAAATTAAATTAAAAGGGTAACTATACAAAAGTAATGGAGGTGAGCCTGATATCGAGTGGATTGTCTGAGAAGAGAAGTTCCACGCAGCCTAAACGAACGACAAGAGCGAGAGGGAGAGATAGACACGCATCCACGGACCAGACGACACCGCTTTGTTTCTTGCTCTAATTTAGAGTCTGTTTGGCATTGCATTTGTAACTGCGTTCCATCAAATTTTAAATTTTTTTTGCTAAAATTGAGTGCGGTTTGTATTTTTTGGATTGTTTTGATGTGCTGATGTCAAAAATAATTTTTAAAAAATAAAAAAACATCATTAACATGTATTTCAGCACAAAAAACTATTTAAAAAACAACTACAATCACACTATCAAACACGTTCCACTTAGCTTGCGGCTTCCTTTGCCATGGCTATTGCTGGAATGCTAAAAACCCATCCCCAACTCATATTATTTTGTACCAAAACCAGCACATAACCGGCAAAAATAATCGTAAACACATCCCCATTTTCTTATTTCATCGTTTTTCTCTCAGATCCAGGCCCAAGTTCAAATCTAAATACTCCCAATTGGATCCTATATGATTCAGATTGGATTTTCATTTTTGATTTCCCTTCATGAACTGCGAATTACAGTTTTTTCTCTTCAATAACTTCTTCTTCTTCGTCTATTATCCACATTATCCGGATTAGATCGAACACGTGATTTTTTTGAAGGCTATTAACCCCGCAACTTAACCATGAACATGGAACAGTGTAATTGGGAGATCAATTTAATGAACTAAGGGAAATTTTATTATGTTTATTGAGTAGCTAATACTATTAAATTAGTAACCATCTAATAGGTGATTAGTAATAAAAATTTGGGATTAAGATATTTGTTTTTATATAGTCTTAAGTTCGAGCCCTGTGATTACTAATATGATGGTCACTGGAAACTTACATGGTCTTTAATTTTAAAGCACGTGGGATTAGTTGAAATGCATACAAGTCAATTCAGACACCCACGTTAATTAAAAAATAAAAAATATTACATTAGTTATATTTTGAATTTATCTTGAAAAAAAATAAAATAAAAATAAAACACATGATTCACTAAAAATCATAATAATATTTCCACGTTGGATTTTTTTGTTTAGTTATATGTTTTTTTCCTTTAAAGTGAGCCAGGGAAACAATTAACAGGATATTATCGGTCAATCCCCTGCACCATAAATTTCTCGGGAAGAAGTTGAAAAAAAACACAAGTGTTTATTGTTTTTTTTTTTCTTTTCATGGAGAGAGAGAAACGAGGAAGAGAGGAAGAGAGAAAGAGAGTGATTTGTTATTTTTTTTATTTTATAATATATTATATATACGAGGATAATAACATTATTTTATAAGGTTTATAAATTTAGGTTAATTAGATATAAAGTGTATTTTTCTAAATTAACTGCAAATGCAAAAATAAATAAATAAAAGACAAATGATTAAAATATTGTGAAAAAATGGAAAAAGAAGGAAACGTAACTGCTAAAAAAAAAGGAAATGATTGAAATATTTTTCTATATGGAAGGAATATTTATTTTTCTCTATTACTACAAAAAGAAAATATAAAATTTGAGTTAATTTTGGGGAAAATCTACGTTTAGTTTATTTTCAACTCGAACAGCACGTTTTAGCTAACCAAGTTTAAGCAAATAATACCACCTACGGTGCCATTTTTTTCCTGATTATGAAGGTTGTTATTTTTGCTTCTCCTCTCTCTTTCTATGTGAAGTTGACTGAAAATAATAATAACAAAACGCATAGCAGGGGTGGCTATGTGAATAACATGTCACGTGCCCTTTTCTATGCTGCTGCGGCCTGGCGGCGCGAGTCCAATGCAGGCCGCCATGCTATCTCTGCTCACTTAAGTCTGATTTATACTAGACCAGCAATGACAGGCCCATTAATGACCCACTTGAATCTGGGCCTCTGCTACACATGACCGAAAGCTAAATTTAAGCAATTTGGTGCATCTCTAATGAGAAGCGTTTTTCAAGGTTTGGGCCCGCCAAAACTAACGAGAAACTAGGCAGGGACCCTCTATAATTTAAAGAAATACTTAATAAATACAAGCTAACCATCAAGAACAGCCCGGGTTGATGGGTTTGAAGAAAGATGGTTGAAATGGTCCCGTGTCACTTAAATGGGTTTAAAACATTGCATCTAGGCTGGAATTTCAGCGCTCACAAGGCAAGTTCAAATAACCAATATTCAATGTGTTCTTTATAATTAAGTGTATGTTGTTCTAAAATTGTATTTTTATTTATTTTCTTACCTAATTTATGTTTACTAAATTTAAATCATGTATACGTTAGCTATTAGTTGTACTAGGTTGCGTAATTTTTGATATAATATTCACGTAAGAGCAATGAAGAATGTTGAGTCAATGACTTATAGATGAGAAAAAGATATAAACAAAAGTATATCATATTCTGTAATTGAATGATGTATATTGAGTTTCCAGGGTTTTAAAGTTTTACATATCGATCAAGATCTAGTATACAAAATCAAAATAAAAAACTCAATGTTCAATGAGCAAACATATTAGAGGAGCGATTCTAGTGTTATAAGAGGAAAAAAGCTTGGTTGAGAATTGACTTGAATGAAGCTATATGGGAAAATCATATTAAGAAAGGGGACAAAGGGAAAATAAAAAAAAAGTTGGTTGATAAAAGAGTGGATACGTTCATTGTAAGTGTTTTGATAATTATAACTGGTTTAATATTATTTATTTATATCAATAATATAAAATGTAATTGAATTTAAAAACTTGATTTTTTTTGTTTTACAAAAAAGATATAATGCCAACATGGTTGAGAAATTCGACAAAGACACTTTCACCTATACTTTTCATGATCCTCAATTGTAATTGAAGGCTACTATAAGTGATGGACCCGATATGAATAAGCTTTATGATTTGCATATGACATCTTTTTGAAACCCTGGAGGGTCATACAATTTCAACACTATACATATCACATTACAACACAAGTTACTAATCATGTAAGTTTGATAAGATTGTGGAGAAAAAGGTTAAGTAACAAGTGGTTGTTGGGTTAGAGAAGATGAATGCATAATTCCTAGAACAAAATATAATATATTGGGCTCAACTAAGTGCGACTAAATAAGTACCTTTCCCTCTTCTTCAATCTTCAACACCTCTGGTGTGATGTACTTCACCTTGTTGATCTTATTGTATTTCAATTGGAATTTTAATGGTTCCTACTAGTATCTCTTATTGTACATTTCTACTCTTTTTTTCTTTGTAGTATTTATATATGTAATTCTATCTATCTCATTGTTTTAAGCTATTTATATGAATTTATTATTTAAATCTTCTAACTGTAAAAACTCGTAGGTCCACGTACATAATCCATTTAGCATTATCCATTGTTAAATTTGTTGAAAATTTTTGGAGTTGCTTCTTGTTCTTGTTGTGGGTTTATTGTAAACGATTTTTGGATTGGGGATTATAATAAACAAAAAAAATTAAAAACTCCAATGGAGTCAATTGGAATTTTAATGGTTCCTACTAGTATCTCTTATTGTACATTTCTACTTTCTTTTTCTTTGTAGTGTTTATATATGTAATTCTATCTATCTCATTGTTTTGAGCTATTTATATGAATTTATTATTTAAATCTTCCAACTGTGAAAACTTGTAGGTCCACGTACATAATTCATTTAGCATTGTCCATTGTTAAATTTGTTGAAATTTTTTGGAGTTGCTTCTTGTTCTTGTTGTGGGTTTATTGTGAATGATTTTTGGATTGGGGATTATAATAAAAAAAAATTAAAAACTCCAATGGAGTCTCCGATACTTTCTAATTTTTAAACATTTTTTTATACTTAGTTGGCAATTGGGAAATTTCAATGGATTTTTTGATGGAAAATAGACGGTGAAAGCTGATTTTAGGTGTGAATATTCTATCAATGATTTTATCGGTACTGAAATTTTTTTTCTGAATAAAAAACCTGACAAGATAGTTTCTGAGGGTAGTATTTCATCATCGTTTTCATTTTCATTGACAATTTTCAGTAATGATAGAATCTTCTCTCTACACCAATAGAATATTCCGTGACGTTTTCCATTTCTTTTTTTAGTAGGCCCGTGACAAAATCCTTAGTAAACTTCCAGTTTATTTAAAGGCATTATCTGTCAACTCGAGCAAACAAAACAATGATTCATGTTTCCGGTTAGCCTATGAATTATATAGGATTACTATAATGGCGTTGATCTTCGTTCAATTTGCCAAATATACTAACAAGAACTTGATTTTCCTTTAGAGTCCAAGCGTACTCGGAATATCACTAATAGAAATATCCCTTTTTGTGCACAAAAACATTCTAAACTTAATCCTGCGCAAGATAATCTAGCTTGCAACATGCAAAATGCCCAATTGAGTCCATAAATTAGTGTTTGTTTGTGCTAAAGAAAGAGAGCAAAGGAGGGCATCAATTACGTACAGCAGTATTTCCGAATCGAAAATGTATTTTTAATTGAAAGCCGGCTTCCTAATGATCCATGCTTAGTTGTTTTCGGGTCCCCTTGTTGAATCTGGATAATTGGCCATGCGTTTTGGGCCATATCATGAAAGTAATCCTTCCACGTTATAAGTATTATAAAAACAAAAGAAAATAGTTCTAGATTATATGAAAGATATAGATGCATAATTCTCACTCTTCTTTGCTTGGATAATTGCGATGGTCCCTCGAGGCTAAAGGCCTTCAGGGACCAGTCGGAATGGCAGATTATCATTGACATCTACTAGAAATTAGCTAGAATTCCTCTAATCTTTGTTTGTTTAACAAGTACTGGACCATTTCTTCACGTACTAATAATACTATGCTTTCCGGTGCCTTGAATACCTCAAGATTTCATCGTTTTAAAGTCTCCAGCACCTCCTTCAATGTGCTTAAAAGGAAGCAACTTTTTTCACTTACATTTTTAAACATCATACTTGCAGAACATCTTGTTCTGTGCACTAGCTACAGCAGCAGATTTATTGAACATCGTAGCGATGGATTAGGTTTTAGAATACAATCCTTGTTGTAATCCAATCCCTCCGTACGACAGGAAGATTAATAAATGGTTAAACCGTGTTTTGGAAAATGGGATTTAATGCTTGATTTAACCTTAACAGCGAGATCTTTCGCTATCGTTTCCTCATTTAATAAGTAATCTAGTATTCGATCGAGGCTATAGATCGAGTTGATATGTATATGGGGCTGATCAAATAATTAAGGCCAAAGATCTAGTTCTGAAAACAGTCCCAAATTTAATTTCCGGAGCATATACCATGCAGCTTTAAGGATTCATTTATGTGGTGGAAAAGATTTGGTGAGATCTAGAAGAGAGTAGTACTAGGATACTGGAGATGTAGCTCAAGGTTTTACTGTAAATCCCTTCGAAGGCATTTAATTTCATGCATGCTGGCGGATTATACAGAACCGAAATAATTAGCAAGCTTTTGTTGTCACAAAAGCCGGCATATAATAATGCAACTAACCATGATTTTGATCAGTAATCACCATCAAATCCATAGCCTGCGAACCTTAAACAGCTGTACCTAGCAGGTAAAAAATTAAATATTGAACAGTACAGTTATCATATGAGTCAGCAACTACTGATTACACTAATTACAGCATGCATTTTGCCTTTGTCTCTGCTGTCCCAATGTTAAATGGCATGTTACAAAAGAAACACTGGAAAATAAAAATACACTAGCAATTTACAAGACACTTCTCTGGGCTGACCCATGATCCAACCCCACCTTTCACGTTTGAGGCACGTGACGCCTCCCTTCGTGTAATCAGAACACTTGCAATATCACACGTTATTAGCTGATCAGCCACATAGAAGAAAGAAAGAGACGTAACAAACTCCCATGTGACCTCTATCTCCTTTGTTACCCAGATCCAGGACTTACACAACCAGCTAAAATAACGTACAGTGCACTAAAACACACATGGACCACTGACCACATTACTGGTGACGCTTGTTTTACACACCCCACCACGGCGTGTGAGGTCAAACTAAACGCTACCCCATCCATATATACTGATCAACAATATAAGAGCTACCTGATTGTCAAACTACATCTACGATAACCCATCGTCCTTGAGAAGTCCTGGGTCGAAACATCCACAGCTTCTAACAAGAAATAAATTATTTGTAATTAGAAGAACCCTCCTAACCTCGTCTGTCGTTCAGTTTTGATTTCAGATTAACCTCCTCCGCCTCTCTTTCTATCCCCATCAGCATCATGTTATGCGCAAATAACATGTAGCTTTAGCAACAAAGATGGGGAAGAGAAGCGAGAAAGTTTCGACAAGATCGTCTCAAACTCTACCACCGTCACCCTCACATTCCTTTTCTTCCTCTTCCTCCTCAGACTTTGAGTTCACAATCTCTTTATCTCCACGCAAATCCTCAACAACTCTTTGCCCAGCTGATGAGCTCTTCTACAAGGGCCAGCTCTTGCCTCTCCATCTCTCTCCACGCATCTCCATGGTCCGTACTCTTCTCTTAGCTTCATCAAGCACCTCTTCCTCCTCTGACACCACCACCACCGCGTCCCGTGACTCCACTGGCAGCTCCAATGACTCTACTTCATCCTTTACGAGTGATATGGTCTTGCTAGGAGATTGTGACTCGTCAAGACCTAGTTCAGTCACTGAAGATGATGAGTTCAGGAAGCTTAATAACAACCACCCTCATTTTCAAAACGATGTTCACTTGAGTTCACAGATCAATAAGAAGGGTAGCAATAAGTACTTCTCTCTATCAAGATTCTCTTCTGTTTTCAAGAAAGAGAACAAGAGCCGTGAAAATATTGATAACGTACCCGGTTCTTCAGTGAAAAGAATAAGCGTTACAGCAAAAGAGGTTATAAGGAAGTACTTCAAGAAAGTGAAGCCATTGTATGAGAAACTATCTCAGAAACAACAACAAAAAATGGGAGGCCATGAGCATTCAATATTGCCGACATCAACAGCAATTAATACAACTGTCACTCTGTCAACGAAATTGGAGAGATCTATGAAAGATATTGATGATGTGATCTCTGGCAAGGATGCGAGAAAGGAAAGTACTGCTAATACTGGAGTATTTTCTCATTCTTTCTCAGGAAATTTGAGGTACCCAAGAAGGAGAAGCTGCGTTTCTAGCTGTCCATCCTCAATGCGGTCGTCTCCTAGTCACTCTGGTGTGCTTAGTAAAAACGGGTTTATGGGTGGTTCAGCAGGTGGTCCGACAAGTAAGATTGCTGCATCTGCAGGTGGTGGCATGTGCTACGGAGACGCATCATCAATGGAGGAGCTGCAGAGTGCAATACAAGGTGCGATTGCTCATTGCAAGAACTCCATGATGCAAAACAAGACCATGATCAATAATGAAATCTAATGCAAGCTAGAGATTTAATTAACTCTTGATCAGGATGCTAATTTATTTTACTTAATTTTAGTACTGTTATGTGTGTTCCCTGCATATGGTGTACTTGTGCAACACTGAATTTTAATTTCGTCAGTTAATTTGGACATGAAAATCGAAGTCTGTTAGCCTTGGAACCTGTAATTTGAGGTCTTTTAGGTTTTGTCTTTCACTAGCTAATTTGATACTCAACTCTAGCAACTCCCAAGTCCCAACTGTTTAGTTAACTTGTTTACATTTCTCCATTTCCCTAGGTTGTTTTCTTTTTTTGACATGAACAGAACAGTAACATGTTGGGTTGTCGTTATAATTACTTTCTGTGCCTGGTGATCTTGTTGCCTTTATGTTTTAGATCTGAAAACGTCTTGTCATTAGGTCCCCAAAAAAAAGTGATTGCCATTTCGGCCGAGCCATTAATTATGCCAGGTATTTCCATTTTTCTTGTAAGCAACTATGCATGCATGGAATCAGAGTCCCGGACATTTTTTTTTTGGTTTTTATATTGTGGTTCCTGGAATCAGCGAGCCATGTGCATGACAATGGATAAATTTCAGGCCTTCCGGAATCTCTTCTGATAGATAAAGACGGTGCATTTATTACATAGCATGCATAAAGCTGAAGCAACGTTGAAGTTCTCTCATTTATGATATTTTCAAATTCAAATTTGAAACATTATTGTTCCGGTTTTTAATAATCCAAAATCACATCTTGTCCGCAAGTGCACACGCCATTAATTCCTTTTCTAAATTGTTTTCAATCATTGAGCTAGAAAACAAATACATGTAATAAATATATAAGAAATTATACTCATGTGAGGTCCAGTATCTATACGATCGATCGAGTTCATGGAGCGCAGATTGTAGAAATTACTTTTAGCTAGATTGGAATTAAATTAAATTAAGAAACTAGAAGTTTAATTTAAGATCCATTTAATTCGGACAAAATAATATTTCTACCGATTTAATATAAAAATAAATAAAAACTCACCAATAACACCCGGTCTATATGCAGCACACCCACCTTCGCAATGTGGTTTGATGATGAAATAAACTTATTTAACATAATACTGATCATGTGATTCCACTTGTGGATCCTACGTACGATGATCAGTGAGCGTAGCTTAATACATCTCAGATTAACCTGAATATTCTTCCGAGCACTTTATGTCCCTTTTTTGCATCATAGTCGGATGACGGATGATGTTTCATATCAGTATATGCGCGCAAATACATGAAGAATTATGAACGCGTGACTCTTCGGGGGTCCATGAGAGGTGCCCTCCCCAACTTCGATAAGTTTCTAAATTAATTACGTTTAAAATCTTATAAATATATATATATATATATATTATACGCACCCTTGAAATTAATTAGCGCATATTCCGTCAAAAATATGTATCTAGCCGTCCCCACCAGAAACAAAAAAAACTTACTGTAGGCCAGTAATCCACCCTTATTTGTTTAATATCAAATTTCAAGTAGACCCTTGTTTCTAGAATTTTAGTTTCACCTTGTCCCTGAGATTGCACTTTGCGTGTCCTTTACAATAAGCAAATAGCACCCGTGTTTTTTAACCCAATAATTCTTCTTTAAAAAAAAAAAAGAAAAAAGATCGCTGGTGCATGATAGTGAAACGAGCGAGGCAATGATACAATATACTGATACAGTACAAGTACGGGACCGATTATTTCGCGATTCAGTTTCGAGTTGTTGTAGCCTTGCATTCATGATTTTGTCGGTTAGTGTAGCTTCTTCATGGCGAGAAATGAGAGACGATTTCAACAGCCAATTTCTTATCATAAACGGATCATCTTGAGATTTTTACAAGTATATTGTTTTCTAAGGGGCCCGGGCTGATGATATGATGGGCCCCCCCAAGGATATCATCGCCATTTACTGTCACGTACTTTTGATGATAGAGATATATGCTTGGGTGAGGACACTTGTACGAGATTATGATCTATATTGAGTCCCTTGCTCTCTAATTTTACCTTGCCAGTGAATCCAAGGCCCCTTGAACTTCTGCGTGACTCAAGCATGCAAGATCTTATCTGATTTCAGGCTTTAATTATTCTACCATGGGGTCTTTCAATAAATCATCTACTTTATTCATATTATTTTTTTATTTAAAATAATATTATTTCATGTTTTTCTATTTAATTTTTTAAA